>Ga0075163_10000331_pt1 | contig 59495 bp, 79 predicted proteins | sample JI1023141ADNA_FD_71478 | JGI IMG/M metagenome (GOLD analysis project Ga0075163, IMG submission 71478) | Wastewater effluent complex algal communities from Wisconsin, to seasonally profile nutrient transformation and Carbon sequestration -... | ecosystem: Engineered > WWTP > Effluent > Algae... | reverse complement strand
TACCGTTGGGGATTTCAAACCCATCTTTAAATGACTTTATAATTTGTAGTTTGTTTTTATCATTTTTTCTCATCGGTCTTGTTTAGTTTGATACAGTCTCATTTTATTTGAATCCCAACACATTTTTAAACCAGGTTATTATTATACAAAATTAAACTTTAATCGTTTTTCCTTTTTTAGTCAGCATCCAGGCCCAGACCCATCCACGCGGAAGTATAAAATCAACTTTAGAGTTATAAACACCAAGGGCTTTTTTACTGATCAGCCCTTTTATTCTTAAGGCTCGCAAAACTCCCTGCAACACTTTTCGGGTACCATCAATCTCGCTAATGAATTTAAAGCCGTGCTTATCTTTTAAAGTCCTGCCCGGGAAAAACTTCGAACTAAACGTTCTGATCAATGTTAGACTTTCAATATAAACCGGTGTACCGGCCTGGAGCATTTCTATCACCCATTTTTCTTGCTCGGTTAGTGGAGGATTTGCGGGCATTACACAAGGGTTGGAGTTTTCACCGATGGCCTTCTGAATCTCATAGGCTTGTCAATTTCAAGCGCATCCTCAAAAATATGAACCCGGTTATCAGAGGCGTAAATATTTTTACGTGAGAGGTACTGATACGTTGCCATGAATTTCCGCTGCCATTCGAATGTAAGTTCCTGATTCGAATCCAAAGGTAAAATAGTTTTAAAACAGTAGTACCCTCTCATGGATCCAACGCATTTCGTGACATTGGTATTGATCCCTGTTTCAGAAAATATGATTTGTTGAACTTCGGATAGTTTTAAAGTTGCCATGTTAATCAAGGATTGGAATATAGGTGAGCTATTTTCCCTCCGGAGGCACAGACCTCTACCCAACCCCGAACGGGTGACTAAATTGAATTCTTGAACGATTTTACAATCTCGTTGCTTATTTCCTCGGGCAGGAGATAAAGTACTTTCCGGGACCTGGAACTTCTCCAGCAATACAGATGCGCCCGGTATTTTTCAAAAACGAGGGAAAGGATTTCGCGCTGAGGTATTCGCGTAAGCTCTGCAAGCTTACTGATTGCAATAAAATCACCCTGTTTGATTTGAGTTTCAGTAAGATACCTGGTACTAAGCTTGGGGATCAGGTTAGTAGAAGCTGAATTAAGGGGGACTACTGAGGCAAGGTAATTCATCTGGAGATTGAATGAATCAATGGCTTTGCCCAGATCGCTACAAAAATAACCTCCACGATGAATAAGGCCCCAGCAATTATAAGGCTAATATCAGGAACGTGAATTACCAGGGTTGTCGCAATCGGAATGAGCATAATCAGTGTTAAGAGCTTACTTCGCTTTAAAGCGCTCTTAATCAAACAGGCCTTTTTGCGGATACTACCATTGCGGTGGTTATAGTGTGCAAGGGTATAAGCTTTTGATGCCACTCCTAAGAGTACTGCTGTATTTATAAAAACCAGGAATGTAAGACCGGTTTTCAGGAAAAAGGATTCCCACACCGGCATACCAAGGGTATCAATCCGGTTCATCGCGGCCAGGAATACCAGGTAGGAGCAAAGAAGCGCAAACATTGAGGCCAGGGACTTGATCAGGTACTTGTTCATAGGACTAATTATTTCGTTAAACTTTTTTGAAGCTTTTTACCTTCTTCGGTTAATTGAATAAAATCACCAAAATAATATCCATAACCTCCTGAGTATTTAGCAAGCCCCTTATCAACTAATAATCTCATTGTTCTTTTATGCGCGATTGTACAAAAGTATTTTTCTGCGGTCGCTGATTTTATTGCTTCTTTTTGTGCAGGGGTAACTTTCATTAATCATGGGTATTGAATTATTACCCTACTATTTTTCAAATTATCATAATGCTTAAGTAATTACCGGGGTACCCGCCCAACCCCTACAGAGAAACCGACCCATCTTTACACTCCTCTTTGACTTTATTTTGAAAAAGAAAATTGAATTGTATTACCGTAGGTATATGTTATTTCGCAATCCTGTTTCTTTTCACGGTGCATTGCACGATGCCTGTTAATACCGAGCCAATGGTAATCCTTCCCGCAAGTGTGGCAAGTACAATAGTCGGTTGGTCGTTTTTTCTTCATTACACATTTCTTATACAACATTCAGGAAATTCATGCCAAATCGTTGCAGTATGTTTAAAACTTCTGTTGTTGTATAGCCTGTAACAGATAATTTCTAAGCTACTTTCTGCTGTCCCCAGGTCAGCTGCATTTTCCCGTCCTTGTCAGCTTCCCGGTTAATAATCATATTCAGGAAGCCCATGTCCAGGGTGAAATCATTCAGTACTTCATTAAGCTGGCGAACTTCCAGTGTTTTCACAAAGTCATTCAGTCGTTCCTTATCGGCCAGCAGGGCCATCAGATTGACCTCAATCGATCTCTCGTAGATAACGAAGTGAACATTGGTAGTTCCCACGGAATCAAAGCGGATGCAGCGATAGTAGAACTGTTCCAAACGCGGCATATTCCATCTTAGGGATTCAATGATAACTTCCTTGCATAAAGGAATATTTACAGACTCCGAAAGTGATTGCTGGGTTGCGATCAGTATCCCGTTCTCAGTTGCTTCAAATTTATCAATGACTTTCTGACGGTCTTTGATGTTGGAAAGATCTCCCGTGATCACAAACACAGGCCTGCCAGGCATTGATTTTGAAATGAGGCTCACGTAGTAAGCGCAGGCTTTCTTAGTCACACACCCGATCAATGTTTTGGTATTGGATGTTTTCAGAACGGATAGTATCTTTTTCCCCTTGGTGGGAATCTGGTCAGTGTTACCAGACATAAGGTGCGGTACTGAACAGGCCTTGATCAGGGTATTGATCTGACGGACTAACCTGAGCATTGAATCCTTTCTTGAGCTACCGGTACTCTTAAACATAACCGGGAGTAACGTATGGAATTCTTTCAGCACAGTTTCGTAGAAGGAATTTTCCCATACGTTCATTTTTACCTTATGGGTATGGAGTTGGTATTTTCCGTCACCGACAATTTCCCGGAACTTACGTGTCTGGATGGTAGCCGAAATTACTTCTTCCAGGTATTCCCGGTTGTAAACATCCTGGTTGGTTTTCTGGATCCCAAATACCGTTGACTTGGATGGCGCAAACGAAGCTTTAAATAGCCCGTTTCCGGAATATCCACCGAACGGTTCATTCTGGTTGTAGTTAGGAATTTCGCGAATGATTACACCATCCTCTTTCGTGCGTACTTCACGGAAAATTGTGCGTGAGTTTGAAGTAAAGGAGTAGGAGTTATTAAATATCAATTCCAGCTGGCCGTATAACTCAGCGATATTGTTCCGGGTAGTTGTTCCGGTGGTCATAAGCTTGTACTTCACCTTTTTGAATACGCGCATCGCCCAGCTTCTTTTACTGGTGTAGGATGTGATTGCATCACTCTCATCAAAAAGGAGCATAACTTTATTAGAGTTGCGCTTCAGGAATTTCTTTAGATGAACGTTAATCATCGTAGGGATTCCAGATTTCTTAATCGTGGTCAGCGTAATAGGCATGACAACGATCTGTCCAGGCTGGATTTTAGCAAAATCCTCAAAGGATTGAATCTGGATGAAATTCTCTTTTTGTAATTCAAGGAATGGAACCCAGGTGAGGTTAATGGAAATCGGTGTGGCCACAACAAAAACATTGCGGACAGAATTGCGTTTTTCCAGGATCGCAAAATACCCGCCCGGTGTTTTCCCTCCCCCTTGCTGCCAAGCCAAAATTGAGCCGTATGGCTTTTGAACTGTTAGTCCGAGGTCCGCACGCTGGGGAGCGTTGAACGAGTAACGCAAGCCATCTTTTTTAAGAAAAGTAAATGCAGCAACCCGTTTTTTTATCTCATCTGTTACCCGCATTAATGAGAAGGGCTTTTGCTGAAGCGCGATCAGCTTTCGCTTACGTGCATAAAGTTTCGCGTATGGGTTTAGCTGACTTTCAAACCGGTGACCCTTGAAGCTGAATTTATGTGAAAGCAATTCACGGTTTGCGAATTCGGTCTTAATCTTAAAGTCCTTCAGGAATTTCTTTTGCTTTGGACCTACCGCTTCGATGCGGATCCCGCCCATGGTCCGGATCACATAGTAACCTTCTTTGCGGGTTTCAGGATTCAGGCTGCCCTTCAGGTATTTTTTCAATTGGGAAATAACCTTTGGCATGGTCAGCATCATTTTTTGCCATTCTTCAGCCGAAACATTATCAGGGCGTTTCTGGGTACGGAACTTTTCCAGCAGGGTCGTAGCCTGGCCATACTTCACGCGGGAAAGCGGATGACGTTTGATTTCAAACATCAGCTTTTTCACCATAAACTCGTAGCCCTCATTTGGCCGCTGAGCTGAATTCTTGATTGAATAGTTGTTAATACCATTCTCCATACCCGAAGTGAACATGAGCTTGTGCCTGTTCTGGCGCTTGATCTCCAGTGCAGGAGTAATAAGCTCGCGGTTAATCTTCTCCGGGTTAAAGGGAACGAATTGATCAGCCTGGTAGGGGTTGAAAGTGATAAACTCAGATCGTTTCTGAAAGAACATGAGTTTGGTAGCAAATGATTTAACACCCATTTGCGCGAAGGCCCCTTTAGGAAGATTGCATTGCGCGATAAAGGAAAACCGTTCTTCTATTGCTTCAATCTGCGATTTATCAGAAAAAGGATCAGCCATAAAGGAGGCCGGAACAATAACAGTCAGCAGCCCGCCCTCAGATAGTGTTTGATGAGCCTTGATCATGAAGTACTCCTGGGAAAGCATAACCTCCCGGCCAATAGAAAAATCCAGGTTAAAAGGAGGGTTGCCAAAAATCAGGTCGAATTTTTCTTCAGGAGAATAGAAACGAATGTCGTTTTGAGAAATTTTAGCTTCCGGGTAAAGAAATTTAGCTACTTGTGCAGCGGAAATATCAAGCTCGCAGCCAAAGCAATTTGCTTCGTTGGGGAGAAAATTAAAAAACACTCCAGCGCCACACGTTAAGTCAGCTACCAAGTCATCTTTTGTCACCGGTACACACTTCACAACCTCCCCGGTTAATTCTGCCGGTGTAAAAAATTGTCCGTGTTCAACTTCTTTCTTTGCTTTTGAGAATTCGTGCCGGTTGTCATAGTCACTGAATTTGAAACCGTGGAGGCCGCCATTTCCTGTATAAGCCTGGAAAATCATCGCAGGGGTAATATGCTGAAGATTCCCGGACCCGATCAGGCCCAACACTTTTGCATTGATTTCTGCGCGGCTGGCTTGCGGGACAATTGACTCTGGTAGGGGAAATTTCATAAGAGAACAGGTATGACCTATAAAGTCAATATCGCAAGGAGCTGTGACAGGTTCCGTCCCAACCCCCATAAAGAGAGAAGGCTGATAAAGTGTTAAGGGAGCGGCTACCCAGGGAGTTTGAAAAGCGCAAGGAATTCAAGTGCATTGTTTTCTGATGCGAAAACCATATCGATCCGCTTATTCAAATAGATTTTGATTTGCTCAAGTTTACTTCCTGATTCAAATGAATAGGTTTGACCGGCCTGAGCTTCATAGAAGGGTAGTTTGTAATCCTCTAAACCGTCCAATGTACCGGTTTCAAAAAGCTTTAACGCCCGCTTTATTTGAGTGGTTGAATTATAGGTATAGAAACGGTTAAACGTAATTTTGTTTTTCGTTCTTTTACCTATAGGTTCGGTACCAAAGCAGTGAAGTTTGAATTTTTCAATTACTGTTTTCTCACCAAATTTTTCAAGTGTGGTTGATTTGGTGAAATGCAGGATCCTTTCTACTACGTGCCAGGGGTCCCTTAGTTTGTCAACGGGGAAATCCGCAATTTCCTTGAGTAAGTATTTATCCGCAAAGTATTTCAGTGTTTGAGCATTAAGAACCTCTTTCTGATCCTTTAATGTTACATCGATGTAGGTTTGGCCGTACATCGTAGTGAATAGCTTTGACTCCATTTTCCAGTTCGGGACTTCACGGTTAACTGAAACCCGATCATCATCATTCTCGAAAGCTTTAGACTCACCGATCTCACCGGCCAGCTTCCTTAAGCCAACAGCCCATGCTTCCAGGTTCTCCCGGATCCTTTTTCCGTCAGCGATCAGGGAGTCAACAAAATCCCGGTCAGTTTGAGAAACCCGGTCCCGTGCTGATACAGAAACATTATCGAAAGCGGTGAGAATGGAAGTTTGCATAACTCAATTAAAATTTGGAGGTTTTTTAATGATCGTTTACGGAGCGAGATGCTCAGGCCTTGAGATTATTGTAACAGCTTAGTCTTAGTAAGGGTGTATTCAATCTGTTTTTCATCCTGGCTAATGAACTTGTAAAGTATTTCGCTGACTGCCCGGATTTTATTCTGGGCGGTTACCAGGGATTCAAGTGCGGCCCGGGAGAAAGGGATGAGTTTCCATTCATCATCATCTCCATAAAATTTATCGTTGTCACTTTTAAAGTAATCGTTTGGGTGTTTAAGCTGCTCTTTATTACTTCCATCGCTCCAGTCCGGGAAGTCTTTCCCAAGTTTTGTTTCGTAGAGCGTTGATGCTGTATCAACTGTTTCCCGGCATAAGACTTTAAAATCGAAAAGCAGGACCGACTCATTTTTATTGCTAAAGGAAATACTGATTTCATGTGGGCTTCTTAAAGCAAAAAGACTGTCACCATTTTCTTTTTCTGAAAACCGTCCATTTGCTCCGTAACGGATTGCAATCAAAAGTTCCTGGGTTGTCTGCGCAGCTTTATATTTCTCGATAGCGGCATTAAAATCCTTTTCAACGGCTGATAAGGTGTTTGCCTGAATCGTCTTATCAAGCTTTAATCTCTCTGAAACTTCATCCGGAAGGTTAGCTTTGAATTGGCCGCTTGAGTTACAATTAACATGAACCGCATAATCTTTGCCATTCATATTAAATTTGATGGTTGATACTTTCGCCATACGATTAACTTTTTATGAAAGTGTGTTGTTATTTTTCTGTGATCCGGAACATGGCCATGAATTCAAGCAAATCAGTTCCGTAGCGGAATGTTATGTCCATTCGCCCGTTTTGGTATTGCTTGATCTTACTGATCCTGGCTTCCGCGCTGAAACTTATTTCCTGGCCGCGCTTGCATTCCCGTTCATACTCAGGAAATGGGGTGTAGATCGATCCGGTCTGGAATAACTGTAAACCGGTTTGAAAGTCCTGGTATCTGCCAATTCCATCAGATAACTTAAGAACGTTCTTTTGAATAGTGATCGTTGCCTTATTCCAAATTCCCCCAGAAAATGATTCGTTTGTTTTTGTGATGACTGTCGCCAAAGCTTTCTCGCTAAAGGGTATGCCGTCAATCAGGCCGGATACTTTTTTCACAACCTCCCAAACGTCAAGAGATTCCAATACCTCATCATTGATTCTTACCTCCAGGTGATATTTAGAGGTCAGGTACCGGAAAACGTCAGTGTTTACGAAAAGCTGAATTTCACCCAACTTGGTATTGATGTATTTTAAACTATAAGCAGGCGCAAACGTAAAGCGATCCAACCCATCAACATCGTAATCGGTATTAATGGAATAATAATGTTCATCATTCCACCGTGTCTTTTTCTCAAGTTTTTTATGGTCACTGTCACCGAGCTTTTTAATACCCTCCAGCAGGTGAGCTTCCCAGCCCTTCAGGTTCTTTACCAGGGCTTCGCGTTTTTGGATAAGGGTTTCGATGTATTTCTTATCATCTGCATCCAACAGATCAGCTTCACTGACTAAAACAGTATTGAAAGCATCTAACAGGGAAAATTGTTTCATGCCAGAACCTGCACAAATGGCAAGATGGATTTGCTTACACCAACCCAACCCCCAAAGGGTTCCAGCTTATTTTGTTTGTGTTAAGGCTCCAGTGAAATAAAGAATATTCTAAAAGCCAATCAGGTAGGAAGAAATATCTTCCCCGTTAGCATTTTTCTTCAGGATTATCTCAGCACCTAAACTTCCGTAGGTATCGTGGAGAAACTGTATGGCAGACTTACCACTACCAGGTTTTGTTAAAATGATAATTCCTTTGTTTTCGGCATCAACCGAAATTTCATTTATACTCATGCAAATTGGGCCATTCTGACCTCCGCGATTCGAGATCAGGGTGTTGCATTCTTGAGGGTCTAGAGTTAGTAAATCGTCAAGGCTTATTATAATATTACCATCTTTTATTCCTTTCATTAATTCGCGTTCTGCGAATTCCCTAAAATCTTCAGCTTTAGGCATTCTGTCTTTATAGAAATCGGGGTAGTTCTGTAATTGGAAAAAACAGATATGCTCTGAGCGTATTGTGATATAAATGGATTGTTCTCTATCAGTCATAGCAGGTAATGGAGTATCAAAAATATTACATTAAAGAATATATTCAAAAGTGATAATAAGTAGCAACCCATCGCAAGATTAAAAAAACTAAAATTTATCGGTTGGACTTTAATATTTTAAAACAGAACACTTTCCCGACCGATTCCCCGCTTGTAAAGAAATAATTCTTTGCGCCAATTTCGGAAACAGTTGCTTCCTTCCGGTTATGAGTATCCCAAACCTGGTCGCCAACCTTAATTTCCCCCTTCCTGTCGAGAAGCTCGCCATTATCGGTATAGTTATCCAAATCCGCACCCGCAACTGCGTAGCCAAACATACTACCCATATCCATTGCCTTGCGCATACCCTTAGTTTTACCATCTTTTGCATTAAGATAGTCGGCAATCTGGTCAGTGGTGATCTTCAGCCATTCAACGTTAAGTTTCTGAGCGATTTCAAATATGACACTATTAGGCGGGAGTTTGGCAGGGAAGTAGCCCATTTCCCCGCCCGGATCATGATCAGTGATTTGTCCATCAATAATACGCTCCAGATTGTTTCCGGAAGTTTGGCGATATTTTCTTTAGCGGTGGAAAGCATAAGACAAGGTTAAAGTATGGAAATAATTTAGTAGGTGATTTTAAGCCTGAACAGTTCAATGAATTCATTTAACAGAGCGATGCTGCGGAAGGCAATGTCAATTCTTGAATTTTGATAATTCTTGATCTTATCAATTTTACAGTCATCCGGAAAAATGATCACACCCTTAGTAAACAGGGAATCTTTAAATCCTTCATAGCTTTCATCCAGGCTACGGGTTTGGAAATAAAATATCCCTTTCCGGAAACTTTCCTGGTAACGCAACCCCTGATTGATGGCAAGAATGTTTTTATTAATAGTAACCTCCTGGTTACGCTGGCCATGAATTGTCAGATTCATATCCTGGCAGATATTTTTAACCGCAACTTCCCGGAAAGGAATATTATTAACTTTCCCTGATAGCAACCTTACAACTTCCCACGGATCGGTAATACGCTCCAGTTCATCCTCATCTATTTCCTCCTCCAGCTGATACTTTTTAACCATATATCCATGAACCTCTTTCATACTGTCACGATTGATCCAATCAAGGGTTTCATAGATATACTCAAGGCTGTAGGCAGCGGAAAAGTGCATCCGTTTATTTCCGCGAATTGCCAGGTTTGATTCGATATGCCAATACTTTCCCCCATCCCTGCGGGTTTCTTCAGTAAGCTTTTTGTATAGTGAATCACCTATTAACGAAATCCCTTCTTTAATATGCTTTTCCCACGCCAGCAGATTTGCCCGCAATTCGTCAGCCTCCTTGATACATTTTTCTATAAAAAGTTTGTCTTCCTGAGCGACAAGCTCATGCGGAGGAATTTCAACTGTGGCAAATGAGTTGAGGAGGCTATTATTCATAGTGATAAAATAACCTTCAATTCACGCAAACGATTTTTCGGGTTACTCACCCAACCCCAAAAGGCACAATTATTACAGGGGAGGTTGTTAGAATGCCATTAAGCGTGTTTTAACGATGACTTCTTTTTCGAAAGTCATAAACCCGTTTGATATTAATGGCAAGAATGAAAAAAGCACAGGCAAGATGAAAGATGGGTACAATAAAATCTGAAGGTTCTGGTTTTTCAAAGATCCCTTCAAATGGTCCTTCCGTTGGCATTTGAATTAGTCTGTAACTCCAACAAGCCGTTAACGAAAAAAAAGCAATACCGATAAGGCTGATTAATGTGAATGAATTAAGGAATAAGCGGATCATAGATTAATCTTAAATTTTTTTGAACAAAGAATTTACACCATACAATAAAAGAGCCGCGACAGAAAGTAAGAAAAGCGTGTTTACAAGCCTGATATATCCACCGGAGTAGTTATTTATTAATTCCATAAAAACATTAACAATGATCCATCCACTGACAATAAAACCGATAATAATTAGTATCGCTAACAGGTACTCTTTACGAAGTTCTCTTTTTTCTTCTGCCAGTGATTCTTCGTTATTTATTTGATTTAAAGGAGAGAGGTTCCGTTCATCCTTTATTTGTGGGTAGTTGAATCGCTTTTTTACATAAGCTTCATACTTATTCAGTAATTGATATTGGAGGAATAAAACAATGGAAGCAGTAGCTACCCTCAAGTCTTTAACACCATTAAAGTATGTATAAATAAAGTATGCCACGTAGCAAACGTTTATAGCAACGGAAATTATTAAAACGAATCTCAAAATAACACCGAGCTGAAACTTAACTTTATTTGGATTTGCATTTTGATCTCTAAGATTATTCATACCATCCTTTAATTAAACTGATAGGCCATTAACTTCTACCTTTTTTGAAACCCAATGCCCGTGTGAATTATTGAGTACCTGGCGAAATTCAGGCCGTACAAACTTGGCAACTGATCTTCGGAAGTCCATGTAACTGAACTCATCGGCCAGCCTGATCACGTATCCTTCATTTGAATTCTTAAAAGGCGAAAAGGCTTGTATGATCTTCTCCTGATCATAAACTCCGTCATAAAAAACCGGTACCATCTCAAGTCCCAGGATCCTGGAGTATTCAACTGTTTCATCCCAGGAAAGGCATTTATGATCAACCCACATGGAGAACATCATAAAGTAGGATTTAAGGTTGGTGTACCGAATAGAGTGGACTGCATACAGGTTCTCCCCGCAGATCCGCATATTCTCATCCAGGAGATACCCGATCTGTGACCATAATCCCTTTACCCATTTTCGGGTTTCGTGTGAAGCTGATTCCAGGGAGCGTGCATGAATATAATCCGGATACATCGTAGTATTCTCCCCATCCATTTTTAATGTGCCGATAACCCGCTTGCCTTTAAAATGATCTTCATTAAGAAGTATCCGATCATCCTTCAGCATATTACTATACGATAGGTGATAGGTGCGCGGGTATTTCGTGTATTTCTGGAACAGGTTCAGTACCCCGCCCTGGTTAAGGATCTTTTGTACCGACTCATCGTAGAATAACTCTCCTTTGATCCGCTGGCCGGACGGGAGAATGATATTACCCCATTTATCGAACACCATGTCATTATAGAAATGCTCAGGGAGTACAATAGTTTTAATTCCTGCCTTTTCCCGGATTTGCTCACAGGAAAGGGTTGTTTCCTCAGCCTCGATATGATGCTTTTGGCAAAGGGATGCCCCATTATCCAGGTAATACCCTCCATCATGGAAAAGCCTTCTTTCGATGATATGGTGAGCATCCTTTGCAGGTTCTTTGCAAATGACACAGGCATAACCATCCCGTTCAAAAACCCCTGATCGGAAGTTATCGCGTGAAAGAAGAATATGGTTATTACTGTGTTGCAAAGTGATTTTTTTTATCGCACTACCTCCATTGCATTGTTCCGTGCCATTGAAACAGCCTGATTGATAATCATTTCTTTCTTTAGTAGAGCCTCCGTCCATTCATTCGGGATAGCCTCGCTGCCGTAATAAGCTCCGGCTAATGCCCCGGCCAGCGAAGCGATTGTGTCCGTGTCCCCGCCCAGGTTCACAGCCCGGAGCAAGCATTCCTTAACGGAGGAGGACTTCAGGAAACACCATATTGCGGCCTCTAATGTATCAATAACAAATCCTGTACTTTTAATTTGTGACTCATCAAGCTTTTCTATTCTGGTTGATAGCACAGTACGGAAAACTTCAAAGGAAGTTTTCTTGATGAGGTGGTCATGATAAAATTGAAGTATTTTGGTCTGAGCCTTTTTGAAGCGTTCAAGCTTACTTCCTTTCTCTTTGAATACAGATTTGAGAACCTCCACATAAATGAAGCATGAGAAAGTTGAATAGTAATGTGCGTGCGTAATAGCGGAGATCTCGCTGGTGATCGGGTAAGTTTCCCGGATAGGAGAGTATAGAAGAAAAACAGCCACAGGAGGCATTCGCATTAACGATCCATTTCCATTTGAATTATCATCGTCCTGCCCGCAGGTAAACAAGTTGCGGTTTTTCTCAAACAGGTCAAGGGCTTTGCGGGTAGTATTTCCAATGTCAAATACTTTTTCCCCTGCTGTAAATTCAGATTGGTTGTTCTTCCATTTTACGAATAAATCTGCCATAGCAGAAAGATTGAATCCATTTTTAAGCAGCGAAGAAGCCGTGCATAACGATAATGCTGTATCGTCTGACCATGTTCCAACGGGTTGGTTCCAGGTTCCTCCACCGGTAAGCTTGGTAGCCGGATGGCGGGTCATTAGACTGCGATCCAGGAATTCATAAGGGACACCAAGCGCATCACCTACAGCGGCCGCCAGGAACATACCCTTGATACGATCCGGTAATGTGATTTTATTAACCGCTTTTGATTTGGTCTTGAGGAAGGTTAGCATGAACATTCTTTATTGTGGATTACGTTACAAAGTTAAAAATTGTATTCCATAATTTAACTTTGATCAGGCGTTTTCCTTAAGTTATAATCCATGCTTGCATAGTAGCCTTTCCTTTTTCCCCGGCAAGGGCAATTTTTCCTTCAGCCCGATACCTGTCTATTCTCATCAGGTAACTTTCCAGTGAATCCGTACCGTTCGGCTGCGGGGCATCAGGCTGGAAGTTTCGGATAGCATCAAAAGCCTCTTTAAAGGTGTTCACTATTTTAGGCATGCCGGGCTTACCGTATTCAGGAGTATAGGGGAGGATCACTACCGCAAGGCGTGAATCAGTGCCAGTTACTTCCTTTACTGACAGGCCGGAAATGGAGTCCAAGTAGAATGCAGATGCAATATCTCCTAAACGACTACCTCGTGTAAGGGTGAACCCATCGATAACATCATCATCCAGAACAGCAATATCACTTTCTTCTACTTTTCTGGAAGTGTGTACTATAAGTTCTACGCGGAATGATTTTTGAGATTTTGCCATGATATAGGATTAAATTATTCGTGTAATTAGGTTTGATTCACCCCGTACAATCGCCCTTTAGATTATTCCCTTTTTAGTTTCTATAAGTTCCTTAACCTTCTTAACTGGAAGGGAAATTTCTTTCTGATTGCGGTCAACGATCACCACAGGATTAACAGTGGATCGCGGGTTAACGTGGGAAACTCTCCAAAAGCGTCCAGCATGGACAATCAGCTTATTAATAAGATCAATGGGTAACCCAAGATTGCTTAATAATAAAGCCTGCTTAACACTATTTGATTTTGTTATTGGGAATTCAGGAGGGATAGATAAATCATTAGAATTGAAAGTACCAGACTTTAGCGTTACCTGGGTTGATTCGCTGAATTGACGGGGTTCAGGTATATGAGCCAATCCACTCAAGTCAATTAGTTTCTGTCCGTTAAATCGAACTCGTCCGGGTAATTTTTTTAGTCCGCGTAAATCCAGCGTGCCGGGATTCTGAATTGTAATTCCATCCAAGATCGATTTTACACCTGGTAAACTAACGGTTTCGCTTTGTGGAAATGAAAACTTCCCGGTGAAATGTTCGACCGAATTTAAAGAGATCATACCCTTGTTGAAAAAGCGGTAATTATCCGGTACCTCTGAAATCTCCTTTAAATAAATATCCGTGGCATAATTAAATGAATCTTCATGGGTTATTGTTTTAAGCTTGGAAACCTCCACGTAACCGATATTGAAAAATCGGTATCCATAAGGAAGGAACACCACGTTAAATAAGTCAACGTTCCCAATATTTTCAAAAATAACGCCCGGTGGGAGCGACATTAGTTTTTGAAATATGAGATCAATTTTACCGGTAAAGATATATTCATCCGGAAGGGTTTGTAATTCATCAAAAACCACTCTACCCACTCTCTGAAAGAGAACTTCCGCAGGAAGGCTAACCAGTGAACTAAATCCAATCTCCCGTAAATCCGAAAAAGTGAATTTACCGGGTAGGTCTTTGAGTTTGGTAAACAGTAAATCCTTCCCCGTGAACTTTGTTCCGGACGGCAATACTCTAAGTTTTGTAAAATGTAAATAGTCAATCTGAAAATGCAGGTTGTCGGGTATTGTTTCCAGGGGGCAAACCAGCGGAGAGTTAAGGGATGATTCACCGGTAATGATCATGTGATCACCCTGATCAATGACCTTTACCCGCATTGACTCAATAAACTTTTGAAACTCTGAAATTTGTGCTGTGGACATTTGCGAAAAGTTTAAGCATTAACCTTTGGTGTGGTGTAGTTGCGGGTTATCTCCTCCATAGTAATGAGTAATTCCAGTGGGAGTTGTCGTGCTTGCAGAAAGTGAGTTGTTGAATCATCGAAGTCATAGAATGAAAATACAACCTGGTTAATCGCAATATCCTTCTGAACGCGGTAAACAAACCGTTTAATGGTTTTCTCATCATGTTTGTCACTAAAATAGTGATAAGGCATTTCCAGGATTTCATTTTCAACCTCATCCGGATCTTTAAAATCCACGAACACTACACCCTTTTTTCCATCCGGAACAAGCTTCATCAGGGATTCAATGACCTCAGCTTTCAGTGCCTCAAATTTTTTAGTTAATATGTCCATACAATTAATTTAGGATTTGTGTAAGAATCGGTTTTAACTCATTCAGGCCAGCGACACGGATAGCTTCTGCCAGCGGGTGATCAGGGAAAATTAACGGGGTATTAAAATAGTTATCAATCCTTCGTTCAGACTTTACTACCAGCCCGGTCTTTAAAGCTGATTGCCAATCTTCATGTGCAGCAGGGTAAAGCTCACAAAATCTGGAAACCACTTCATCAAAATTTGTTGTGTTAAGCGATTCAATTAACGAACGAACCGCATGATAGTATCCTGTAGTATCAGCCCGAAAAGCCGCCATCCACCTCGCTTCCCATCGTTCTGAAAATCTTCTTCTGGAAAACAGCTTTTTGTATTCACTCATTAACAGGGCGATCAACCCTTCCCGGCCAGTATGGATCGGGTAAGTTATATCCCGGTGCAGTACATGGCTGTAAAAGGTAATATTCATAAATACACCCACTGCAAGGCTCAGTCATTTCATTCAAACCCTCACCCAACCCCTAAGAAGCATTTACAAGAAACTCACTATTCCTAAGTTAAGGAGCCAGGATTTCAGGAGCATCGTTAATGAAAATACATTCTCCAAATGGAGGATCAAAATTCAGGTTGTCTGTGACCCACATTACAGGGTAAGCAGGTTCTTCACCAAAAGAATCACATTCTCCATCGGTCAGGTACAGTAAAGCGCTCGGCTGTGTATCCAGGTTCTCCGCTACCCATTTGTTTACGGGTGCAAAATCAGTTCCACCGTTCCCGATGTAACGGACAGGATCCGGAGAATCCTTAGTTAATTCCTGAACATGGACTTCTGTATCACAGTACAATACCGGAAGTACATCACCTGATAACCCTAACACCTGTTCAATAATACCAAGTCCCTTTGCCAGTAATTTATTGGATACTGATTGTGAGGTATCACAGGCCATTACGAAGTTGCCGGTTTCCTCGTTATTGAGTACGGGTAGGTAAACGTTCATGTGGAGGAACCTGGCGTTAGGCCGGGAAAAACTGTAGTCACTCTTTTGAACCTGGTTAAGAAAGGCGGCCAGGATCTCGCGCCAGTTCATGTTAGACCGGATGGCAGTCTTAATAACACGCTCCATCCCGGCAGGCATATTGCCTTTTACTTTTGCAATCTGGTGTGCAGTCGTAACGTCAGTATTAATTCTGACTTTAGCTTCCCGGGCCTGTGAACTTGTCCCTTTAAAATCCTTAACCTCCCCGATACCGCCAGCCTTTAGATTATTAAGACTGGAAGGATTTTCCTGCGCTTCTTGGAAAAGAATATCATAGACCTGTTCTTCGGTCATACCCTCAAAACGTTCGTCCAGCAAACGGCTTTTAGGCAAAATTACTTTCGCCTTTTTTTCAAGGATCATGTTGATAACATAATCGCAGGCGTAATTCCAGATTTCCGGATCCCGTCCCATTCGTCTGAATGAATGGAACAGGATGATGTGCATAACCTCATGGATTAAAACACCCGAACCCTCATCGCTTGTCAGGCTGTTGAAAAAATCCGGAGAATACCAGATTTGTTCACCATCTGTGCAGGCTGTAGGGATGGCACGATCTTCAACTAACGGTCTTTTCAAAAGGATAGATGAAAAGAACGGGAACTGAAGGGTAACCTTAATTTTAGCCCGGTTAATGGAAGAAATTTCTGACATGGTACCTGCTTAAAAAATGTAGTCGTGGTATTTTTCATAAAACCCGGTGAATTCAGGTGCATCACTGAGCTTCCGGTTTTTAGCAAGCGCATCCTTCATCGTTGATATTCTAAAAGTTGGCTCTTTAATACGCTCCAGGTAAATCAAAAGGTTACCGAGCGTTTTTACCGTAACGATATGAGCCAGGGCACCACAAAGCGCGAACGTCTTATCAAGCTCACCTTCACCCGGAACCCATGCACCCTTTGGATCTTTCAGCACTTTTGCAGGATCAGGAAGATCCTTGAACAATTTCCGGTAGGATATAAATTCAGTCCCGAACGCTTCACCAGCCGCACCCTTGATTGTTTCAGGGTATAAACCTTCAGGCAACCCTTTCTTTAACAGGTTACCCACAGATGCAATAGTCCTTGGGGAGGCTGTATTAATAATCTCTCGCGTTGGCTTAAATTCAGAAAGATACTGAGGTCTGAATTTTACAAAGCTTATTAACTCTTGAGGCATATCCGCTTCGATTGCCCATTCTGTCCAATCATCCAGGTTAGGCGTTAATTCAATAATCGTATTGAAGCGTGATTTTACCGGCTCAATGATACCCGATACACCCGCCCGGTCGGTATGGCGATTCGTGCAGGCAATGAATTTTACATGATCGGAAATTTTCTGGCCGTTGATCTCCCGGGCGAGGAGGAGTTGCATAACCGCTGCCTGGACACTCAGAGGCGCTTGCCCGAAATCATCAATAAAAAATACAAGCGGTTTGGTAGCATCCATCAGCCTGCGCAGGTTTCCATAGGGCAAAAACTCAGCTTTCCCGTCTACCAGGAAGGGCAACCCTTTGTAGTCCGTTGGATCACTAACTACCGGGTGGCTTAGGATCATATCATATTCCAACCCCCTGACAACTTTTTCAACGATCTGAGTTTTCCCGATTCCGGGCGCACCCGCTATCAGTACCGACAAATCATTCGGCACCATGAAGGTCAATAATTCAATTAGTTCTTTTGGTCGCATACTGTTAAAAGATCAAAATAAGGAAGAATTGTTTACACTCATCTCCCAACCCCTAAGAAATTAATACTAAGAATCTTTCAGGTAAAGTTTTTCATTCTTTATATCCAGCAGTAATTCGATTGTTTCAGTTTCCGAGTAGCTTGAGTTTGTGTCAACGTTAATAGTGATTGAGGAGTACTCGTTATTGATTTTAAAGGTAACATCCCCGTTTATAAAAAAATCTCCGTTGAAAGAATCATCAACACTTGCGACATTGAAAATTAAATCTTCAAATATAGATTCAAGGTTATGATTGTTAGGGGTTACTTCCTTCTTTGACCCGTTTAAAAAAGTAAGCTCATCAAATCCACCCTGATCACCCCCTCCGGAAAATGAACCTGAACCATTATTAATCTTTTTATCTTTAAAAAAGGCAAGTAGTAATTCCAGCTTATCATCTGTTATACAATCGGATCCTGCCTGAACCGTTTCTTCGGCACAGTTAGAATTATCTTGATTAACAGAGTATTGAATTGTTACCGACAGCGACTTAGCATCATGGAACTCAATTTTACCCCACAAATAATCGTCATCATTAAAACAATCGCACAGGTATTCATCCCAGCTAACAGAATTAAACCAGGCAGTAAGATACCCTTCCAGGGTTTTATGAGATTCATCAAAATCAATAAACTCAGCCGTGTAACCCCCTTCATCGGTTTCACGGATATGCAGTTCTACTTCCTGGATATTAAATAGCTTCATTACGGTAGCAATTTTCTGAACACTATGGATTTGGGGTGTAGCGATTTCAGCAGAAATGACTTTTTCCATTTTCGTATAGGTAATTGAAGGGAAGATTTATACTAACTCGATTGTTTTTTGGAAGCGGTTTGTCTTAACCATCCATTGCTGACCAGTGATATTTTTAAGCCAGTCAGATACGTGGGGGATCAGGCCATACCTGGCCCTGAGATATTCTTCCCCCAGAACCCGGGTAGGGACATTACGGCCTGTGGAGTTCTGTATTGTTATTCCAAAGCTTGCCTCCAGGTCAAACGTCCCGGCAATATGGTGCCGAATCAGGGGTTGGTATTGATTAAAGAACTCATCAATAAACCTGTAGTCGGATTGATTACCGCCCCAGGTTTTTTCCGGGGCAAAGGCTTTCTTCTGAACCCGTTTCATCCAAGGCTGAACCCTTAAATGATCGGCCCAATCTTTAACAGAAGGAACAGTTAGGCAATCCTCGGTCACATGAAGCTCCCCTACATCTTGTAATGAAACGAGTTGATTATCTGAATTTTTAATGAATGCAGAATTTCCGGGTAGCGAGATCAGGTACGCAACCCCTTCGCTGTGATGACGAAGTGCCCGGTGCCGGAAATCAGCAAAGTGAGCCTTAGTAGCATCAAACCAATCATGGTAGCGTTGATAGTCCTGGTGGCAGCCTCCGAAGTGTTTAACTGAGGAAAGGGCGTGGTGGTAAGGGTGTGCCATTGGTTTAAACTTCCAGGATTCCGTGACGGTTAAATGAATCTTGAATCATACTTACTGTGCAGCGAGAAAATTTACCCTCCCTGGTTAAAAGGTCAATTTTGTTTTTAGGCTTATTATTTACGCCAATTATGCGATACAACTCATTTCTGAATTTCACACATTTACCCAGCGCATTTACCGGTAAACCCAGGTTGGATAATAGGAGTGCGTGTTTGGTTTGCTGCGCAGGAGGAAGGTTCAGTGGAGGAGGAGTATTGGAAATGACTGATTTCAGCGAAACATATTTCACCTTAAATGAAATACTACTATTTGAATACGATCCATTAACACTAAAACCTGAATCCAGGTTATGCTTATCTTTAAGCTGCTCCAAAAATTCCTGAAGGTCTTTCTGGATTGCTATAACCAATGGTCTGTCTATCTTCATAAGCCTTGCCTGTGCAGGATTGTAGGATATGCTACAGGCTGTCACCCAACCCCATACTGAACCTTTAAGGCTATAGTATTTTCTTTTATCTTTTCTGCTTAATTTGGCTGATCTTAATCTTTGTTTTGAATAACAGTTATTACTTAAAGTATCCACGACTGAGTTTAAAAAATGTTTTGGTATTCGGGTACGCACTTACGCTGATCATTTTACTATTCCCAATTTTCTCCAATGGGCAAAATAAGAAGATTGACTCGCTGCGAGCTGTTTTAAAAACGGTGGAGGGTGAACAGGAATACCGGACATTAAATGAAATAACCTTTCACCTTTTTGATATTGACAACCAGGAAGCATTCAAATTTTCAGAACGTGCTTTTACGTTGGCCTACCAGTATGGGGACAGCCTTGGGATAGTAAAATCAGGCAGGCGAAAGGGTCAGTTGTTAAGGAGAATCGACCGCCCTAATGATGCCCTGAAAGTTCTTCTGATTGTCCTCCCAATCGCTCAACGCAATAAGCTGATTGATGAAGAAGGTTATATTCTACAGGGGATAGCTATTTGTTATACATTTTTAGCCGTCTATGATAAAGCCCTTGAATATAATTTCCTGACGTTAAAGCTTAGAGAATTGCAAAAGGATACTTTAGGGATAGCCAGCGCTTTTAACAATATAGGTGCAGTCTATTATAAAATCCGGAATTATGATAAAGCTAAGGATTTCTTTACAAAATGCCTTTACCTGAAGGAGTTGGCAAACGATACTTATGACAAGGACCGGTTGTTGATCAACCTGGGGTTATCCAATGTTCATTTGAAGCATTTCAATGAAGGATTATCCTTATTCAGGAGGGCCTTCAATTTCTGTGCAAATAACTGTTCTAATAACATTCAGATTGAGGGAAAATTTGGAAGTGCGGTTGCCTATCTCAATCTTCATGATACCCTACAGGCAGAAACTTTATTTCAGGAGTCGCTTCACCTGTCTGAACTAGGGAACAATAAACGGTTCCAGGCTGAGAATCTTGTATACCTGGGAAAAATTGAAAATGGTAAAAGACAAAGTGAAAGAGCGGTGAAATACCTCACCCGGGCTGAAGCCATTGCTGACAGCGCTCATTACAATCAACTATTAATGGATATTTACCGGCAGTCAATAAATGCCTTTACAGGCTCTAATGATGTTACCAGAAGTTCATCTTACCGTAAGAAGTATATCACCTTAAAAGATAGCGTGGTAGGGGAGAATATGGTAAAATCATTTTCAAAGATTGATTCAATAATTGAAAGCAGTCAACCGGCAAGCGATGATAAGTTAAAGTGGATTGGAATTTGGGTAAGTATCGGGTCAATCGCTGTATTAGGTTTTATACTACTCCTGATCCAGTTAAGAAGAAATCTCCTTTTAGTTAAACTAACCCGATTATTGTCCGCTTTAAAGCCGAATAATCTATAACGCTTACCCGTTCTGGAAAAGATTAAGGATTGAATTAATCCCTTTATCGTTGTTGCTATGGACAAACACAGTGGGCAGCGTAATTCCTGATCGCTCATACTGAGCTTTCATCCACTTTGCACAGTCCAGCCCCGTAACCGGATTACCATCCTCATCCGTATCATGAATATCAAAGTCAAAGCTTACATGGGTTATTTGACCAGCCATTGTTGTAATGGCCTCTTTAAATTCAAAATATGTCCTGACAACTCGCCATTCTTCAGCGTATAGCAAGTTATCTTCCCCGATGCGGTTATACATATAGCCAACGCACTGCAAGGGTGTCCGTTGATCATCCAGAAACAGTTTCATGTGCGCCTTTTAAACAAATATGATACCATATTCATGCAAGGAAAAGTATCTTTTACTTTATCGTAAATGAGTATGTTTTAATATTGGATAAGCCATTAAACTTTTACTAATTTGAAAATACAAATCGGGATCTTATCATTTGGGTAAAACGAATAAGGTAGGGTTGAAAGGTTAGGGAAGGAATTTTCGATTTGTAAGAACCCGGCATCTAATCCATGTGCCGGGTTTTATTTTTTGATCCGCAAGTTTATTTTTTTGTAAGGCATTTCGTTACTCAAATACTTTGCTTCACTTAAACCTTGAATAAAATCTTGGAGATAGTTTCAGATTAGCGTTAAATTTGAGTAGGCTAATAAATTTTAAAGTTGAAACAATGATTGACCGTTCTATTGTCGAGGATCTCCGGCAGAAAATGGACATAGTGGAGGTTGTGTCAGATTATCTGACCTTAAAAAAAACTGGTGCAAACTACCGGGCAAAATCTCCTTTCACCAATGAGAAAACAGCTTCATTTTTTGTGGTCCCAGGGAAAAATATTTTCAAGGATTTTTCTTCCGGAAAGGGCGGTGATGCGATCACGTTTTTAATGGAGTACGATGGCCTGTCTTTTATGGAGGCTATTAAGATCCTTGCCAAAAAGTACAATATTGAAATCCCTGATCAGGCAATTACTCATGAACAGGAACTAGCGCAAACAGTAAAGGACCGCATTTTAATAGCGAACGAATATGCCAAACAATATTTTATCAACAACCTGAATGCAGAGGATAACAGCATCGGCTTATCATATTGGTTTGAACGAAGCTTCTCGTTAAAAACAATCAATAAGTTCTCCCTTGGCTTTGCTCCGGAAGGATGGGTAAACCTGGAGCTGGCAGCTACGCAAGCCGGGTACGGGAAGGAAGTTTTGATTGAAGCGGGATTGCTTGTTAAGAATGAAGAAAAAGGTAAAACCTATGACTTCTTTCGTAACCGGGTAATTATCCCTATTCGTAACCTGTCAGGTAAAACCATTGGCTTCGGGGGGAGAGTATTAGGTAAGGCAGAAAAGGAAGCCAAATACATTAATACTAAAGACACTCCTGTTTACAATAAGAGTGAGGTTCTCTTTAACCTGGACAATGCCCGGGCCTCAATTCGTATGCTGGACAATTGTTTCCTGGTTGAAGGTTATACGGACGTTATCGGTTTAGATCAGTCAGGTATTGAGAATGTAGTATCCAGCTCAGGCACCGCACTTACATCCGGCCAGGCTAACCTCATTAAAAGATTCACAAACAACGTTACTGTTCTGTTTGACTCCGATATGGCCGGTGAGCGGGCAACCATTCGCGGGTTGGATATTCTGTTCAGTGAAGGGATGAATGTGCGGGCTGTAGGCCTGCCGCATGGGGAAGATCCGGATTCATTTACCAGGTCACGATCATCGTCAGAGGTAATGGATTACCTGAAGGAAAATTCAATTGATTTCATCCACTACCGTATTAAGAAAGCTGGCGAATCAATTAGAGATCCACAGACCCGGGCCGAGCTGATCCGTCAGGTGGTTTCTACGATAGCATTAATGCCGGATCCAATCACACGGAGCGTTTACGTTACTTCCACCGCAAACCTGTTCGAAGTCGAGGTATCGGTTATCAATATCGAACTTAAACGACTTCTTGCATCAAACAGTAAAACCATTAAGAAGGTACCTGAAAACTTTATTCAGGAAATTAAAGAGTTAACACAAAAGCCGGTTGAAGTAAACCCGTTATTGCACTATGAATTTGAAATAATTAAGGTATTAATTCTGGTAGGTACCGGCCGGATGGATGCGGGTATACCGGTGCATGAATATATCGAAAGTGAGCTGGAGGGGATCGAATTCTCTATTGAAGTTCATAAGGAGGTTTATGAAGCTTACTTCAGGGAGATCAAAAATGAGGACTTCAACGAGAGTAACCTGCTTAATACGCTCTCTCCGGAAGGAAGGGATTTAGTGGCCGGAATGCAGGTTCAGAAATACGTTCTTGATCCTGGCTGGGCAAAGCATAATATAATAGTAGGATCGGAATATGAGGGGCATAATGCTGCTGTTCGCGCAGTGGTACAGTTAAAATTGGGGATGATCAGTGTACTTCAAAAGCAGAATCTGGATGAGATCAGGAAGGAAACAGATGACAACAAGAAAGAAGAACTACTGGAAGGACTTCAACGGCTCGATGAAATAAAAATAGAGTTGTCAAAAACATTTGAACTCAACTTGATCTCCTGAGATTTCTGAATGCCAATTGTTTAGTCCTTGCTTATTGTTTTAGGAACGGCCCGATTTATTCAAATTTTAGCCAATTGTGGCGTTTGACCCGCTTATGTCAGACAAAATGTATAGAAAACCTTACATTTTTTGTATAGAAAACTGTACATTCTATCAAACATCTTATCGATTTACCTCATTTTTCAGCTGATAATCAATGAGCCGGGATTTGTAATGAAGCCCATCCATCCCCGATGTGGGGACCAGTTAAAATAGCTTTGTGGAATATCTGAATCCCTGAAAGCCCTTCATAGGATAAGGTTGAGTTGGCCGGGATACAGGGCCTCCGGTTAGTATCCAGGCTTTACCGAAAAGCAGGTCCGTCCGGTTTTCGAATTGCATCGTACAGGCTCCTCGCGCACCGGCATAGAATACCCGAAATCTTACTTTGTTACCAATGACCAGGTACACATATTTGATCCCGGATTCATTCTTTGGGATGTTACCCTGACGAAACCAGTAAGCATGATCTTCAATTTCTTCGCTTTTCTTCATTGCGGCTAAGAAGTTTCGAAGCCAGTGACGATACCCGTTTGTTCCGATCATCCCTTTGGAAATGGTAATAGTCAAGGCTTCCGGAATTTCGGTTTTATCGAACTTCGGGGGAGGAGGTGCTTTTTCCTTTTTACTTACCCTTGCTGCCATAGAATGATAAGGGATAATTATTCCTAAAGGGAATTGATATTTAGTGTAATGAACGTTTTTGACTTTGTGCCATTTTCATTTATTGCATTTGCATCAAAACGTAACGATTTAATCAAAGGTAAGGATAGGTCAAAGTGTTTAGATTGGCCTAGACTTTTACATGGATAAACGATTTTATCTGTGGTAAATAACTGTACCCTGTAAAGGGTGTCACCCTTTTCATTAGCCAGAATTGATACTTTAAATTCGCCATCAGTAGGCCATTTTCCATAGGTCCATTTCCAATCATCATGACCCTTATTGTTATTATTAATAAGGTCCTCCATATAGGTAATTTGTGGAGTGTTGATATTATTAATCTGAAGGTAGAAATAGATGGAGATGGTTGTCGTCATTGAAATGATCAAGCCAACAATCAAACCTGTGAAGAAAGAATTTTTACTCATGGTTTTATCTTTAATTATAAGAAATACTTTTACTTTGTTAGAACTCAATCGGGCGTTTCAAGACTCTCAATATCATTTAGTAAGGTATCCACTTCCTCCAGGTATGTTTCCCATGCCTGGCCTTTCTCGCTTGCCTGGAACTGATCCGATTTATTATTGAGCCATTCCTGTTTTATTTCCAATTCAGTCCTGACAAATTCGGCAGTTGCCTTTAATTCATCAAGAGCCAAACTGAGATCTTTAAGGCTTTTTAATTTCGGCATAGTGGAATACGTTTTTTATACAGTGTTACTTTGTACTGCTTTCGTAATTCTCAATAGAAATCATACCATCGCTATAAGTTGATGCGCGGTACCTCTTTTTACTCACCCAACTTCCAAGGGTTTCTTTTAGAATAATCTTCCCTTTGGCCGGAAAACGGAAAAACTTGTAATCTCCGTTCTTATACTCCAGCTCGATCTTCTTTTCATCAGGGTCAATAGTAATAGTGCCACTTGGGATATTAGCCTCATAGAAAGTTGTATCACCCTGTTCAGTAAGTATTGTGAGTTCAGAGTCGTACCCGACCAGCCCCTTTGGGAGCCAGAAGAATAAGAAATAAATAATCCCTATAAAAACAGCAAGTGAAATGTATCCAGAAATCTGCTTTGCTAATTTGTTCATATTCTGTTTTTGATTTTACAATTTTAAATATACGTGTACTCAAGCTCAAAATCCTGTTGTTGATACCGCTTCGAAACTTCAACCTTTAGCTTCTGTAAGCACTTGTACTTAAGTGATTTTGCCGAATCGGTGTTGGCTAACGATAGATGCTGAACGATTGCATCAGCTGACATACGCTCAAAGTAATACAGCTTGATCACCTGTTTACAGAACGGAGTAAGGCAATCCAGGCACCGGGTCAGCCTTTTGTCCCGTAGGGTAGAGTCCTCTATCAATGGCTCCTGTAAAACTTTCTCATGGGATGGCTGAAGGGGTATTAATTTATCAGCATCCGCATTCTCCAAATGCCGCGTGGATTGGTTGGTAGCAATCTTGGAAAGGTAAGTAAAGAGGGTAGAGGTAAGTTTGAATCCCGGCTTGGCCGTATTTCTCCAGACAGCAAGTATTGATTCCTGGAATACATCCTTGGCCATGTCCTCATTAAATGAATGCTTGCCGATCAGTAATTTAGTAACGCGGTCATAGAACAGGTTATAGCATAGCGTGATCATCTCATGCTCTCTGGATATGAGGCGCTCAATAATTTCCTGATCACTTATTCTAATTCCCATCTCCTCGTATTTTAGTAGGTCATGCTTTTATCCAGTGAGGTAGTGATCACCCCGTTGGGAAGCGTGTAATTGACTTTATACTTATAAGTACCTGCACTGACCGGTGGCATGGAATTGAACAGTATATCATTCTCGCGTTTTGGTAGGACTTCCACGTAGATGTATTTATCCACAGCCTGAGCCTGGATGGTAAGAAAGTCCTGCCAGATGATCAGTGCCAGGTTAAAGGATATTGAAGGGTAAGAACCTTTTGTTATCGGAGGTGCAGAATTGTTTTCAATCATAGCCGGAGTCAGCCTTCCCGATCCGGATGCTAATAAGGACATTGCTTCAAGCGGGGGACTTCCGACCTCGGTAGTACTTCTGTTTATTGTAGGCTTAAAGTTCTGGTCAGTCCATGGGGCGTAAAGCCATGGGTACAGGCTATCATCGTACCATGGCGTTCCCTGAATGGTGGCCTTGAAACGAATCAGGTTATTAGCATAAGGTACCTGGTGTGCGTGATTACCAATTGTTACAGGAACGTAGCCTACACCGGTTTCAAAATCATCAAAGTACTCGCCTACTGAGGTGAAGTACTGAGATAAGTAGTGTCCTCTCCAGGGTTCAACGAGAATAGAGAAAACATTTCCATTGTAAACAATTGAATTAAACTTCTCGGTGAAGTTTTTGTATTTGGATGTTCGGAAATGGAATTGGACCATTTCGGTTTCCTCCAGTGTAGTTATGTTACGCGCAAACAACCTGAAATTATAGATCATTTGATGTTCCAGGTTATCGGGAATTTCAAAGGTGATCGTTTTATTGCTGTTGGTGTAAGTTACATCACGTTCAATGATAAGATTCAGGTCATTTAAAAACTGGACCTTGAATTCATAATTATCAACTGCGAAGACATGGCTGTTGGCCCGCTTTAATTTTATAAAACCTTCATCTGATTCATCCATCAGGAAATTGTACTGGTTGGCAATCGGGTAGGTGTACTCCAGCTCATCACTTGAAAATGAAAAGGACCCGAATGAAGTAGTAAACGAGCTTTCAAAATTTTCCCCAACCACCGCTTCTTCCCAGGTGATCGTTTCCCAGCTGCCCTTGATCTTCCATTCCCAATGAGCGGCAACTTTAACGGTTAGCGATTTACTACCTGGAAGGACTTCTTCCGGGATGATGTGCAGCACGGTTGAATCTTTCGAAAGTCCGGATGTAATTACATACCCGCCAGTTATCTCCACCTGGTCAATTACCGCACGATAAGGAATACTATTGATTATAGTGACCCGGCCAGGCTTCTCAGCCAGGGTCAATTTTAATGTGTCCTTTGGATCGATGGATGCGACAGACAGGCCGCTGACGATGGGCAGGTCCAGAACATCAGGGACAATAGTTTCTTCACCGGGATCTTTTTTACTAGGTTCTTCTTCACTACAGCTGAAGGCTATCAATAGCAGGAGTAAAACAGGGAGGAGGGATAATTTACTTTTCATAGGTCCTTTATTTGGGTATAGCCTGAGTTGTGGGTTTATCAGCAATTCGATACATGGAAAGCTTCTCACCGGTGAATTCATCTGTAAAAGTTTTCATGGCAAGGCTGGAACTGTTTTGAGAAACTAAAACACGGGCCTGGTCATTAGCCGGTGAAAACAATATCAATTCAGTTACTTCAGATTTTGAATGAAGCCAGTCGAAGTATATTTTAAAGTGAGGCTTTTCCACCGGTGTACAATTAAGTGAGTTGGGTGTTCGCTAAGAGGTCCTGGATTTTCTCGCTCACTGGCAATTCAGCCTGCAAAAATGAAAGGACGTTATAATCATCGGCTTGGTAAGCTACCCAGCCGGTAGGAGTAAACAGGCAGAATAAGGATATACCGGCATCGAGCGCCAGCTTGGAACATATCGTACAATAAATTTTCGTTGCCGGTATAGGATTGCCCTGATCATCCAGTCGAAGGAAGATCAATTTTGAACCTTGAATCATTTCCGGATTGCGTTTTAAAGCATCCATGATTGCACGTTGCTCAGCGTGGACACAACAAGTCCTGTCTGAAGGGAACTCAGGTTTGGTCAGGTCCTTGGTACAGGCGCCAACATTATTACAAGGCATTGAATTATACCCCACTCCAATAATCTCCTCAGTTTCCTGGAATACGATAATAGATCCGCATTTAGAGCGCGTACAGGTTGACTTTCTGGCCACTGAAACAAGTTCATTGAGTAAATGGGCGGACAATTCAAATGGCTTCATAAATCAGTGATGGTTTAGGGTTTAAGCGTTCTTCATTACCCGGGTAATCATCCAGGAAGTTTTATTGGAGGAGAACCAATTATAAAGCAGCCGTAAAGAAATCATCCGGTAACTGATCAGGAACACAGGGATATTTAAAATCAGGATCGATGGTAAGCCAAACCAGTTTGATCGGAGAATTAAGACTGAAATCCATATCCCCGAGGCCAGGAGGTACAGGCAGAAACCCGTGATGATAACAATGAGCTGGGTATCGATAGCATCCTTGCTTACCATGACAAGCTCTTTCTGAAAGCTAACATCCTGCCCAAGGTTTTTAGCCAGGATCATGGAACAATGGTAATCATCCACTGAAATCTTCGTTATCGATTTACGCAGTCGTTGGTAAGACAACAGTAGCCCGGCAACGGCCAGTAGAAAATACGAAAGGGTAAGGATTATAATGATCATTTCAGGATGTAGATCGGGGTGTCAGAATAGCTTCCTTCCAGTTGTTTCATCTGGGCACCGGCCAGTTCAGTCTTAAGGATAAAAACTACCTCGGGCGCAAAGAAATTTGTCTTGTTTAAGTTGAACATCGAGGTTGCCACAATGGGGGCATCGGAAGGATCATATTCTTTATCCGACTCCACAGCATCAAAACTCAATCCGTTGATAAAATCCGCTAGGCTTGCCTGTTTTACATTTCCCGGGTCAGTGATCAGTAGCGCGTGCCCGCCATTCTTAAGTACGTTAACCAGGATTTTCTTTGCTTCCTGGAGGGACAGGTACGAATGATTTTCAAATCTTTCTTTGAAATCCAGAAAGGGGAATAAGCTTTTATTGATGAAATGTTTAATGCAGAGTAAAATTAACGGCAGTAAGCAGGCCATGGAGATCGATGCGAGCATGAGCACGTTCCAGTACCCGGCCATGATCCTGGGCAGCTCAGCACTTTTAGGATGCTCAACTTTCAGGATCATCATCAGCGCCATGGAGAATGTGAATAGCAGGAAGAATGAGATTAAGAATGTTCGCTTGATCACCATTACAAATCCGTTGGTCCTGCGCAATTGTTCCTGGTATTTCTTTTTCAGAACTGAAACAGCGGAGGCAAACAGGATAAAGAATATAACCAGGCCTGAAGCAATCGTTGTTATTTGTTGATTTATTGAAATAATGTCTTTTTCCATGGATAGTAAGTAGTGAGTCAGTACAATTAATTGATGTGGGATAACCTGCGGACCAGATCAAATCTTGCGGCCAATAAAGACCCGGCAACAGTGAGCGTTTTTATTTCGTTTTTCGAATCGAATTTTTCTTTACACTCTTTGCTCCAGCTGGCTGGCCAGTGTTGGTCATTATCCTGATGGTTCAGGTATTTTTTTACCAGGTAGAATGAACTTTCAGCCAGCATTCCATCGGTTCCGGATGTTTTGTCATGCTCAATTGTGAAACCATGCTTCATGATCTGTTCGGAGCGTTCACTGATCATGAAATCAATCCCGTTAAGCATGAATGAACATCCACCGTAGATACGGTCAATCTCCGCGGCCAGCAGTGCTCCTGCCTCTGATAGCTTTTTTAAATCAGTCTTACTATCATATCTCTTTTTCCATACCACATTCCATTTGGCTGGCCAGAACTGTTCGGCATCCGGATGTTTAAGATGTGTGGCAATCAGGTAAAGGGCAACGTTGGCGAGTTCTTTGTTAACACCGGTATTTAGATCATGCGCTTTGGTGAATCCGTGCTTATGGATGTGTTCGTAGCGGTCCTGCCACATTGAAATTATTCCTGGTTTCATATCCTAACTTCTTAGTTTGTTAAACGAAATTCATTTTATCAGGCAATACGGGAATACTTCCGGATCGAGCGCGTGATGGCTAGTACGGCCGCCAGCAAAGAAACTGATTGCCACGCCCCGAAGTTGAGGTCCCGCAATCTCACCAAAGCCATGCTTTTCAGATCGGCTGTATTGATGATGATGATGAAAACAGTGAACAGAACAAACGTCCAGGCGATGAATTCGAACATTAGATAAATAATCATCCGTTCTACCATGGCAGGCTTATCGGGGCTTGAAACATTGATGTAAAGCAGAAATAGAAATGATCCAAGTGCCAGCGCAACCCAGATAATAGCAAAAAAGGCAATGTTGCTGTACACAAGCATTCTCCCGATCCCGATAAGTATATCCATAGTAGTAAAATTTCTTAGTTCAAATTATCCTTGCCCGCGTATAACACATCCCTTCTCATTTTTGGCAGCAGGCCAGCAATACCAATAACATTATGATTCAATGTTCCCTCGCGAAGGCTTCGCTCAATGCTATTCACCAGCTCCGGCCCGGGCTTGTAGTATTCTTGAACGATTTGATAGATCTCATCCCTGCCGCTCAGGCAAGCTTTACTGATCAGCTCTGTCCCGCGCTGTCCGAGGGCGGCAAGCTTTTGGATATGATCCCCAAGGCGTTCAAGCTTCTGGTCAAGCCGCTCATCATTGGTCGCCTTCAGGATGCTGGCAATGATTCCCTGGATACTGTAGTTGTAAACACAGATCCCGTTGTCATCATACAGCTCCAGCAAGCTGTTGCTTTCCAGGATGGATAAAATAACCGGATTAAATTTTTGATATGCACTAAAGACAAAACGGTTAAAACCGCTCATGTCCTCCTCCATTAATTTGAAAGAGATTTTTTCAATTTTACCTGGCAATACAAAATCCTCATTCTCGATGTAGGAGATTGCACGCAAAGCAAGTGGTTGAATTGTATTCATAGAAAAAAGATACCTACCGCCTTTACGGTGTTCGTTTAGATTTACGAAAGTTCCACGGTTCAACCGGTGGAGTGGCAGTCCCCAGATCAGCCCATAGCCCGTCTTTGTAGGCTCGCGCTTTGGTTTCTGCCAACGCAAGAGTAGTATCCTTTGAATAAGCCTTGTAATGCCAGGCTAATCCATTTTGAACCAGGACCAGATTGATCCAGGTATTCGTATTTATAAGCTTTATGTCGCCTAAGTACCGGCCATACCGGTCAGTTCCGTAAAGGGTAACAACAATTGTTTTGCCAAAAACGAACTTGGAAAGTAATTCTTTGGATTTCTGATAGTAAGGCTGGGTTTTTTCCGGTGCATCTATTCCCGAAAGCCTGATACCAGATTTTTCTCCGTTGATGAGCGCATCGATAGTATCTCCGTCACGGACACCGACAACTTCCACCGTATCGATAACAGGTTTAGGAAACGTTACCTGGCCTTGAGCTACCCAGCTGGTGCAAACCAGGATGAGTAACAACAACCCGATTTTTCTTTTTGTAAATCCTTTCATGATTTCAGGGGTTATAAGTTTTAATCTAAATTTTTAACTAAAGAACCGGTTTGCGTTAGATAATGAGGTTAGAATTCGAATTTCACTTTGCGTTAGCTTACAATCGCACTTTATAGTCAGGTGCCCCACTAACATCTTTCCAGTTCCTTCACATTTCTTACAAACCTTGGTTTTCATATTCACCTTTTTAATAACGGCAGATCCAGGACAATAAGATCCTCCTGGTTATAATCCGCATCACCTGACCACTTACTAATGTTTATAAAGCTGCACTTGTTATCATCCTCCACTAAGTGTTTATCCGCGCTTGCCAAAACCTCGTGTGATGGTTTCCAGAACTCATACCACTTCTTCTTGCGCTTTCTGAACACAATCAGGTTATCGGATGTTTTGTACGTTTTCCAGGGAAAAGGATGCACGCTGCTGTGGGCGTAAAAACCATTCTCCCTTGCTAAGGCTTTTAATTGTAAATTCCAGTCATTAAGGTTTTTTACCTCATCAAAAAACTCAGGGGTGTTAGAACCGGTGCATGAACCTACATGGATCAGCTTGCCGTTTTCCTCGATAAAGATTTCATTGTAGTATGCCATCGATAAATAATTTTAAATGATTTAAACCGGATAATCCTCACGCTCGGCTACCCGGAAATAATGATTGCCTGTTACACCTGGCAACATAATAGCGACCTGCTTTTTTGCCATCTCAATCAAATCATTCTCCCCAACCCCCTTGTCACAGTAAACAATTTCTTCACCCGTAAAACCGCCCACCTGGTAGACGATAATCGCTCTTTCAAAAATGTTCATATCGGTGTAATTAGTGATGGCATAACCAGGCACAGAAAATCTTCATCCTTCTTTTCATCCGTTTTAACCAGGACCGCTTTATTAGGAGCGGTCATTTCAAACCGGACAGTTTTATCCGTCAGGCTGGCCAGCGTACTCATCACCATCTGGATATTCAGCTGGATCTTGATTTCACCATTCTGTTCCAAAGTGGAAACTGATTCTTCAGAGGATTTATCAATGACTGTATCACGCGTGTAGATCTTCATGGATTGATCTGTCATGACCAGCTGGAAGTAATATTCATGGTTGGCAAACGAGATAAAGCGCTTCAGGCTTTGCAGAAAAGGCAAACGTTCGACTAAAAAAGAAATCGGCTTTTCATATACCGGTATCACCGCTTTGTATGGTGGATATGTTTCATCATTTAGCCGGATGAAGAAATCCACATAGTCATTGGAAACAAAGAAGTCGAGATCCCTGAAGCCGATCTTATAAACACTGGAATAAGACAGTGCCCCGGCCAGAAGATCTACATTCTCTTTTTCGATCAGCATTTTGTTATCAAAACCCTCCATGGCAGGCAAGGTCAGTTTAGCCAGCATTGTTCCTTGCGTACATACCAGGTTAAGAGAATTACCTTCCGGCTCAACGTACAGGGAGGAGGCAAAGGACCGCAGACCGTCCGGCTTGGAAGTGGCGAACACTACCCGCTGCGCCTGGCTGAACAATTCCTCCACGGGCGCAGTTTTCATTTCTTCCGGCATGGCCGGGAAGTTGTATTTAAGCTCAGCCTCACCGCCAATTTTATAGCGGCCGTTGGATGAGTAAAGGATCATATCGGTTGCTGTAATCTCCAGGTCAATATCCTGATCCGGAATTCCCTGGAGGGTACGGGTCAGTATATCAGCAGGAATGAAAGCAATGCGGTTTTCATCAGCAATAATATTGGAAGCCTGAACATCTTTTACCTCCATTCCAGCGCGGCCATTCGTGGCTGAGATTTTACAAAACCCATCCCTGCCAATAATCAGCCGGATCACATAAAATGCCGTTCCTGAGAATTTGTTGTTTGTGAACTTAAGAAGGTCGTGACATACGCGAAACAAATGCTCGCGATTGAACGTGGCTTTCATTGCTTTTCTTTATTGTGGATTACGATTGCTAAATTAAATCTATTTCCCTAACCATCCAACCCAACCCCTAAACCAGGGATTTTACCGTTTTAGCTACTCTCAATCAATGCAAAGGCATCTTTTCATCCAACAGTCAGAAATCCTTTTGCGGACCGCAGAAAGGATTTTCTGATTGATAGAATGGTCAATTTCTTCATTACGCCAGGGTTGTTTGAGCTTCGGTGTCCTTAATTACTTTTACCAACGTGAACCCTCGTTTTTCCAGCGAATTCAATTCTTCTTCACTCTCTGTTCCTTTAACCACGTATTCGATCCGTTCCGGGATGAAAGCTGCAAACACACCTTTCTTGTATGTAACCGGATTGGTTTTATTATCGGTATCGATATTGACAATTGCTTTCGGATGAGCGAGTAACACCACAGTTTTACCTACTACCAGTTTGCGGGGTATCTGGCCGATCCTTTTTGAGATTCCCTGCAAGCGAGCTTCTTTTGTGAAGTCACTTGGAGTTTTGTAAAAGGCTTCACCTACCCATAACAACCCGTATTCGCTTTCATTTAAAAAGGAATTACAACTTGATGAGCAACCTATCGGGCTTTTACATGGAGCGTTATTGATCAGCAGCCCGGATATAAAAGACATTCCTCTGCTTTGTTTTACCCCTTGTTGGCAACATGGACAGACGGACAGTTCAATCGGGAATTTATTACAGGCCTTAGCAAGCCTTCCCCCAACCAGGTACAAACCGCCCGGTTTACGATAACCGCAGCCTCTTTTAGCTTCAACCCGGGTTTCAATAGTTGCCATATTTTTTCTATTGGTTTATGTTTATATAAGCAAGTCCGAAAACCCATTACAGCATTCCGGACCCAACCCCTTATACAGGCGGCCAGCCGCGACCAAATTCAATAGCTAACTACCCAAGATCATCACCTGATATTGTGGAAAGTAGCATTGGTGAATGCATCGATTACCGCGTATTCTTCTACAAACCAGATGTTCGTGCTGTCTTAAGATTGGTGATTTACATGATCATGCCAGTGCGCGACAACATTTTTATAAAAAATATTAGCGCAGCCCAACCCAACTACCAATTTGAATAACAGTCACTTGTATTAGTTCCGCTATCAAAACACGTTTTAACAATCGGTTACCTTTTCTTTTTTAATCCAAATTTTTTTTAGTTCTTAATCCCGTAATCCACAATAAAGCAAACGGGTCCAGGGAAAGCGTATCTGGTACGATATCCGGAAGGCCCACTACTAAAATGAAACCTACTCAAGCAACCATGCAGGAGATGGTTCAGCCTGGTCCCGGTTCAGCCCCCGATCATGTTGAACTGACTCCAGGAATGATCTACACGCTAAAGCCTTTGTCCAACAATCTGACAAAGATGCTCGGTCTGGAAGGTGAGGTATTAATGGTGCAAATCCTGGGGAATGGTAATATTCAATTACACAACACTTCCTTGCGCGAGGAGGGCTACCCGGTTAATTCTTCCCAGGTTAATATTTCCTATCATGATGGGGTATATAAAATTGATCGTTCCGGTTTATTGATGGAGGTCGCCTGTGACCTGTCAGAGAATAAACAGTACGTGATTGAGAAGGTTCGCCAGTGCGGACATACAATCATTGGCAAAAAGCTGGTCAATTACTTTCAGCTTCATGAGATCACCCATAAAACAGAATTAGGTTTTATGGTCGCTGATCAGTTCCGGAGGGGTAATTACTTCGTTGTTATCAATATAGAAGGGGAGAATAACCTGTTTTATACCGACTTCGAACGCGGCCATTCTTTGCTTAAGGTACGTCCTAAGAAAGCTAACGAAGATTTCCCGGAGGCATTTATGCACGCTTCTCTTGACGTTATGGTATGGCTTTCCGAACGTGAGATCATCTGTAAGGACCATGGCCACGAGGAGGTAAGGAATTCAATTTTCAGAACTGTTCTCCCGCGCCTTGTAGCAGGAATTATGAACCGTATCGATAAGATCGGTGAAATAACAGATGAACAAATCAAAACCGTTTACACGCAGGTTGGCCTTGAGGTCCAGATCAAGCCGTTTTGCCTGTATGTATTTAAAAAAACGGTTACAGGCCAGAACATTTTACAGGTGAATACCTGTGGCGAATTTCTGGATGCTAAGGATGTGCGCTATTACTCAAAATTAATTACTGAAAATTTTTGGGACTAAAATATTACTACTATGGATGAGGTAATTGAAGTGATCGAACATAATGAAAGCGGGTATGTAGGCAGAACCCGTGAATGTTTTAACCGTGGCGATCTGACCGTTCTTATTGTACGGGACGAAAACTCAGGTGGATCAAGATTAGTAAGATCCATGGGCGACTCAACCAAGAAGCCGATTTTTGAGTTTAAGCTATCCGGCACAAACCTCACCGATGGTACACTGGACAGGCTCGTTGATGCGCTTGCTACCCTTCAACCCAAAACAATAAATTTTGCTGGTAATGGTTTGGGAACCTTAAATAAGTCAGCTGCTAATACGGTTAGCCAATCCGTTTTAGATAAGCATCTGGATAAGATCTTCACCGCTGTTTTCAAGAATGAGAAACTTGCCGGTAAGAATTTTACCGTTGTTTCGGGCGGGCAGACAGGAATTGATGAAGCTGCTTTAAAGGCGGCCTCCAAACATTTGGGTAAGGCAATCTGTATTGCGCCCAAAGACTTTATTTTCCAGGATATACACAACAAAACCCAGAAGGGTAAAGACTCATTCTTAAGCCGGTTCCCTGGCGTTAAGATACAGGACTCAGGAAAGTTGGCTCCATCACTGGATAAGAGTAATTCACAGCAAAAGAGAGTCAGTAAGGAAAGCTTCCTGGAACAAAACAAAACGTTCTTCCGGGAGGAGGCAGCGCTTTTCAGTAGCCTGAACCTTAATAAAATCCTTGCGGCAGCTGGCTGGCTATCAGTTCCTACAATTCAACCTGGATATTCCAAGTGGGCGCATAAAGGCCGGGAGGTAACAGTAAAACCATACGGAAAGGAATTCTTCGAAGGGCAGGAATTCTCCTTTAAGAAAAACCCGGGCTGGTCAGAACTATTCAAACACAGCGATAACTCTCTAGCCGAAAAGCATACTTCAAAGGGTGGATACTCCAGTGATGATAGTAATAACCGCTACGCCCAGCAGGGAAGTGAAGAATCCAGGGAGAACGAGGCTTCGAACGCGGCCAGGCTTAAGGCCCTGGCTGATTTCAGGGTTGCTGCAATGAAAGCTTTCCCGGAGAAAACAAAGGAGCTGTACGATAAATTTCCAAGTCAATACGAATACTTCGTGCTGGGCCTCCGCGAACAAAAGGGTCCTGAATCGGGCAAAAAGGTTGATCAGATCAACCAGACTGTTCAGAACGAAAAGACCAGCAAGCAGGAGTCATCCCGCGAGCTTACAAATGAAGGTAAGCTTACCCAATTTGTGAATAGTAAGGTGTCTATGTTCCGGCTTGCTTCGATCTTAGGTTTTAAACCAAAAGAATTTACCGGGCTGAACCATCCGAAAGCTGAAAAGGAAATTCTTAACCAGGTTGATGCCGTTAAGTTGATTGAGAAATTTCTTCCCGGTAAGCTCACCTATAACACGGAGGAGAAATATTTCACTGGCCCGAGTCCTTTTGCTAAGGATGGTGAATCACAGATCATGGTTCATGGCGGGAAGAAAACATTCCGCTGTGAAAAGACTAATAAAGCCGGAACGGTCATTGACTTTGTTGCCGAGGTAAATAATTCAAAGAAACAGGATGCTCTCAGCTATGTAGCCGACACGATCAACTACAAGCCAGAAGGGACGGACAGGGTTTACTATGAGAAACCAGGAGGCTTGTTAAGCATCTGGAAATCGGATAAGGAAAAGAGTGATTCAGTCTTTTTGTTTAAAGATTATTACCGTGATAAAGAGGATCAGCCTGTCGCTGAAATTACCTCCGGTAAGAATATGTCGCTGGTTGAGCGCGAGCTGAAGCTTACCGAGCCGAAAGAAGTTTTCAAATACATCAATGAAAACAAAGGGTCAATCTTCCTGGATGAGGTTGCCCTGAATTCTTTCAATGAATTGTTTGTCAACTGGAACCTGGATGTTAATGAGCCAGGTAAAAAGGTTAATGTCAGCCAGCAGCAAAGTATGGAGTTCCCCCTGTTAACACCAGCAAAATAGGTTATGAGAAAATCCAAGATCGTTTTCGCCCGCATCAAGCATCTATCGAAAGATTATCACTTTGTGTTTAGTGTTTCGGTACTGTCTGCCGTTCTGATTGAAACCACTGTATTCGGAACGGATAGTTTTTTAACCGATGTTTTATTTGGGACATTCATCGGTTCTTTCATCGGTGGGTTATTTGCAATCCTTACCCATAAACCTGTTCGCAAGATAGCCCTTAAGCAGGCTCGCGAACTGAATGAAATTGGTATGTTGAATATAAAGGAAATGGTCCTTGAGCCAATCGCAGCATACCTGGTTTGTTTTACAATTCTGTTTGCAATCCAGGTTGTGAATATTCCCTCTTGGGATCTTTTCGGCAAAATTCTTTTCGCCCTGTTTGTATCGGGTTCGATAGCTGGAATCTTTGGTTTTGTTATCCACACAATTCAGAAGATCAGGTATGCTATCCGACCGACCATTAACTAATACACGGCAACAGTCATCAGCAATGACGATCCCGGGTCAGGAACCTGGGCAGGCGACTCACTCTCCGTTTAACAAACGGAAACTTTTCATTAGTCATTATTCAAAACAATTCAAGGCTACCAATTCCGGGACCGGAAGAAGAATGTTTAACAATAACCACACTAAACGTTAATCGTATGGGACAGCAGGAAAATAAAACGCAGGATACCATCAAAACATTTTACCAGGAAGAAAGACAGCTTTTACTTAAGCACGTAAACCTGGATAAAGTCCTGACTGCAAACGGCTTTTTTAAATCCGGGGTAATGTCGAAAGACCCCGACTACATAGGTCAGAAATATTCGAATGGTAAGGGTTTGAAAGTTAAGATTTTCCGGGGCAGTAAAACAGGAATCCTTTTCGCCTTGGATTACCGCGATCAGAACAATAAGAAGTCCTTTTCTGCATGGGAGCTTATGGTAGGTATGCACAAAAGCCGTACCCTTCAGCCGGGAGTCGATCCCTTACAGCATGAGGTCCTTAAGATGAACACGCTCCGGAGATGGTTAAAAGTATCGGAGAGGAGTAACCATCCCGAGATACTTGAATTCTACCAGCGTAAAGAAAATGAGGTCAGGATTGTGGAAGCTTTTGAAAAGGAAATGGCTCTCAATTTTAACCAGGATTTCCAGAAGCCATCACCGGGTAAGCAGAATACCAACAACAACCTGGAGGAGGGTTTAGGTGGAGGCGTTAAAGCCTAACCGGGTAGCACTTACTTAACTTTCATGAATACATCCTACATCGAGATATACGAATCGATGTTTTTATTGAATTCCTTCTTCTGCGCTGGAGAAAATTTTGTGTAGGCATTTGCAACCTGCACGCTGGCTTCTTTGGAAATTTCCTTCTGGGTTGAATTATCTTTAATCCCTGCAATAATCGCCCAGGTTTCATTCATTGCGGCCGGGTTCGTCACCAGCTCCCGGATTTGCTCACGGTGTTTCTGGAAGCCGCCTATTTTTGCTTTCATATTGCTGATCCGGGAAGTGATCAATTCAAACTTGGTTTTAGGAGCTTCTTTCTCTTTACCCTGTTCAATAAGTTTATTCATACCGTTGAAGTATTTCGCTCCAGCCTGGGCGTGGTCAACCATTTTATCGTTATCAATCAGCTTAAAAATGTTCCTGGACAGGTTATCCAGCATGGAGTGATACCGGCTTGAGGCGGTGTCCGGGTACATGGCCCTGGCCACATCCTTGATCAGGTTATCGGTGAGTTTAAAAATCTCATTGCGTAATTCCTGCTTCCCTTCCTTTGACTGAAAATCAATTCCAGGTTTTACAGTTCCAACAATAAAGGCGCTTGTATAGACCTTATCCTGAAGGGCCTTTTCATGCTTGTATGAGTTGAAATTTGTAAGCAACATAACGGTAGGGTTTACGTGTTTAAGTTCTTTTTGAGGGCGTTAATAAGATGAGTATGAAGATAACGGCAGCTGTAAATACGAATGAGATAGAGAAAAGAAAAAGGAAAACGTGCATCCGGGATATCGAATGTTCCATGGAAGCTTCCCAATCAATTAAGTACCGATATACAGGCCCGGAACATAGGTAACTGGCTACCGAGAATAGCAACAATAAACCAAATCCTAATGCAGTGAATATCGAGTTGCTCTGCTTCATTAGTTCGGTCTTTTCAATTGGCTTTCAACCCGCTTTATGGAGTTGATGATTCCTTCCAGTTCCAGTTTGTAATAACCCGCTGCCGTGATCAGAAGATCCAGGTAGTCGTCCTGGTTGATCAACACAGGTAATAGATTTACCGGCATTGGCCATGCGAAAGGTGCCTTTACATTCTGAGAAGTCAGCTCGCAGAATAATCCGGCTTTACCTAATACTGAAGCCGGGTAGGTCACCAGGTTAAATGATAACTGTCCCGCCAGTTGCTCGGCTCTTGCGCTTATCTTCCCCCGCATGGATGAAGGATCCTGTGACATTGAAATTATTGTTTCAATGTTTGTATGGAGTCTTTCAAATTCAAGGGAATAGTAGACCCAGGCTTGCGTTAACATTTGCTCAGGCGTATCATTATGCCAAAGGGAATCATGGAAAGGAAATCCGGAGGGTTGTTCGGCTCCCATTTTATAGAACACTTCATACGAACGCCCTGCTTTTGACAGCTGGCCGTGTTGAAGATTATCCGTTTGAGGAAATAGGTCCTGAAACTCCCGTGAGTTCCGGAAGCTTTCTAAAGCGGAAGTAAGACTTACCTCGGAAAGGGTTTGGGTTTGATTCATATAAATATGATTTATGTTAAAACCATCTTTTACCAGGTTGTTTGCGTTTGAGTTCTTTAATGCGTTTGTTATGCGCGGACTTTCCCTGCTTGGTAGCTTTTGTGGAGTCTATCCATGCGTATTGACTGCAAGAATTGAATAGGAGGAGGGTTGCTAAAAAAGCAAACACTTGTGCGTAGTACTTCATGACCGGGACGTTCTTTATTGTGGATTACGTTACTAAAATAGGGATTTTTCCCACTTTTAGTTTGGTCAATCAGGATTTATTTAACCGATCGATTAAAAGAAAAGGTCGAGCTGGCTTTGTTCTGCCAGGTTGGCTGAGTGATATTCCTCAATAAGGCTCAAAACCTTGCGTATAAAGGAGGGGATTACGTTTGCGGAATCCTGCTCCCGGGATACCTGGTCAAGCCGGTTGTGAAGTGTAATTTTTAATTCGGAAATTCCTTTTTCCAGGGCCTCCTCCCGGGTTGAAAGACTTTCACCAAAATAGGAAGGCATCGAGCCTCCACCTTCGCCTTTCCCGTAAGCATAATCAAATGAAAACGTCCATTTTCCATTTCTGCCTTTAGCCAGGTATACTGAATTCATGACCGTTTCGCGGCCAACCTTAAAGTCGATAACCTCGGTATGTTCCCAGCGCTCGCGCAGCCAGCCGGAAGGTTTAATCTCATAATCGAGATACCCGAACTTAGTACCGGCATTAAAATGAATGATGTTCTTTGCCATCCTGGATGATGACTTTCCGAATTCCAGCCACTTAGCCATTTGCTCCCGGTTCCCAGCCTCAAAAGCAATTCTAACTTCATCAGGCAGCTCATTTTTATTCCATTCTTCATGAAATAATTTCATGTATGCTTCAAATTCAGCTTCGTTCATAACGTTGTCTAAACTTTAAGTAGATAACTGTTCTTTACCACGTAAGACACGATCCGCAGTGAGTAATATCATGGATTGAATTACCTCTCTGCCCGTTAAAGTACCGGATTCAACTTCCGTGGCAAGCTCATGTGAACTCCAGGTTTTATCGCCATTCGTTAAATATGGAGCATCAGGCTTTGATCTCAGGAAAGAAACCACCCCTGCCTTTATTTCCTCAAGCAAATTAATTGTCGTAGGCGCAGCTGCTTGATTGATCGTAAGCAGAATTCTCCTTAATTCAGAAAATTCCTCATAGTTCTCCGCACCATCAGAATTAGTATGAATGAAATCATGGGCCGCCACAAGTGCTTCCTGTTGAATTTTTGTTAACGAATTTTCAGCTTTCATACATTAGAGTTTTGCTCGATCTCACGTACTGAAGGAACATTCCTGAACCTTTCCGGAGTTAGTTTATTACCGGATTTCCAGGCTTGCGCATTATCAATATGCCCTTCCCGCCACTCCTGGAATAGTTTACCATTGAAGGATATACAGCTGAATGGATTAGCCATGATATGTTTTAAATCATTCCCGGCATTCCATCCGGCCTTATAGGCATCTGACAGGACTAAACTTTGCATGGTACAGGTAAATTTTTTGTATCAGTCTGATTTGTATGGGCAAATACTTTATCCCTGAAAGTTGCCACGTATTTGTTCATGTCATCTTTTGACCAGGGATCGGCAGGGTGGTTTATTTTAATGAATTTATAACCGGATTTACTGAAGGTCTTCAGTACTTTTCCACCGAGAACGACCACAATATCATTGTCTGACCAATGAACGCGCTTTGCCCAATCATCACATACGGTTTTGTGTAACGGGCTATCCATGGGAGGGATTTCGTTAAGATCCCAAAGGTTAGAGCGGACAATTTCAAATCCCAGGGAATCAATTGCATTAACACATCTGGTTATAAGCTTCCCGCTTTTACTGGCAGGATCCAGTGGTGTCATTCCTGGTTTATTGTGAACGCCAACAAAGATCAAACGCTTACTGGTTGCAGGAATATACTTTAAATCAGAACTGGTTAACGTTTCCGTTATCAGCTTAATATCGATCCTGATATAGGATGAATTTCTTCGTCTTACCTCAGCAACATCTTTGGGTTTGTCCCCACAAATGAAAAAGGTTTTAAGAATACGGTCATAAATCAAATCGCCAGGATAACACCAATCTTCAGGGATTTCCATTCTTAAGTTCTGGCAATAATCAACAACGCATTTATTTACCTCTGCCTTCTGATTAAGCTTTAATTCAAGGTCTTTGATTTTTGATTTCAGGCTTTCAATCGTATCGATGCCCGCTGGTAGATTATTTTCACCGGTGGACTTCAAAGCACTGTAAAGAAATCCGCTCAGTTCTTCTAATTGAACGGCAAGGTCGTTGGGCAATTTTGAATGAATGATAATCGACTCTAACCTTTGGCGAGCTTCCTTTAGGAAATTCACCGGTTGTTTGGCTTCTGCCTTCACAGGATTCTTTAACAAGCTCTCCTTACTCATATCAAACAGCAGGTTTATCAATATCTCCCCCGCATACCGTACAAAGCCGAAATTCTTTGCTGCAATGTTCACAGACTTTATCCCCCGGAGTATGGGAAGTAATTATTTCCTTCCCGCACTTACCACAATTCGTTTTAGCGAAACCGTGCAATACGATCCTGCCCTTATGCTGATCATGTACAAAGTAATCTACCGGTACGCTTACAGGGACAGCAGGTTTATCAATCCAGTCTTTAGCCAGCGATCTTGCCCGCTTAACATTTGTCCGGCTGGTAATTGTTTTTACGATCTGCCTGTCAGACTCCCTGATTATAGTGGTTTTCCATTCAGGAACGCCCCGCTCCTTGATTACAATAATTTCGTGTCCCTTGTATTTTTGTGTGGTAGCCATTGCCAATGAATTTAATTTCCCTCAAGGGCTTCCCGTGCCGTGAGTATTTCCCGGAAGGCATGATAGGCATCCATTTCTTCGTCAGTGGCCACAACCCTTTTAACTTCACGCTTTTCCTTTAACGCAAGATTCTGAGCCTGCACCTGGAGATGGATTTCTGTAAACCTTTCAATTTGTTCTGGAGTAAAATCTGCCAGTGTCCGGTATGACTTCATATTCTTTGGGATAAATTTTTACTTTGAGAAATTGACTTGACCGGATGAACAGAAAGCTTTTCACTTTTACCCTCAATTGCACTCGCCTGGGCCAGTACAGCTTTTGCTTTCATTATCTGCTCCGGTGTTCTTATTTCACGCTCAAAACGATTTAACTTTTGACGGGTGTATTCACCAAATACCGAGGTCAACTGTAAATCTAATGTACCGCGTTCAATTTCCCGTGAGCCTGTAATATTCATAAGTTTATCACAAACTCTTTTTAAATCATTCTCGCTGGGATAACGCTTCTCAACTGTGATCAGATTCAGTAAACCTTCAGTCCCAACCCCCACACGTTCCATTTCCTTTTTAAGTTTCACTGCACTCTCCCCACTGCCGATCAGGTCATCCAGGATAATAACCTTTTTACCTTTTACTTCAGCTTTCAGCGCCTCCCCGTCAACCCGGTAAGAGATAGGATCCACGTTTCGTTTGGCAATCGTTAAATTATGCTTAGCCTCCAGTGTATGCCGTTTCCGGATCACACCATCCGGAACTACAGTAGCCCCGAAGTCTTTGGCGATCTGGGCGGCCAGCAAGTGAACAATCTTATTCATCCCGCTTCCGGAAGGGACCTTGCCCAGGACCGTGTTTTTATCCACGGATTCTTTGACCTTATCTATTATCTTCTGGTAATACTCTTTGATGAATTTCTTGGTTTCCGTAACCGGATAGTTCCTGGCTTTCAATTCAAGCTTCCGTTCGCGGAAAGCCCGTACCTGTTCCCCGGGGGCTACCCGGCCAATAATAGGAGTAGAGGACATAGTTTTCTTTATTGTGGATTACGAATATTAAGGTACTGATTTTCTGTGAATTAATACCTGATATTTTGCCTGTTTGGAAAAGAGTTTCTGTTCACAAATCATGTATTGCTATTGCAGGTAATAAGTGCTTTGTTTACTAATTATGAGAGGCCATAAATTGATATACCCGAAAAGGGTTCACCGGTCAAATTTCAAATTGTTAACCGAGCATCAGGTAAAGATTGCTTTTATGATCTGCAATGAAAAGTCGGTATCGCAGATATGCGCAAAACTCGGTATCAGTGAAAAAACATATTTTAATTTGCGCTCGGTGGTTATTAAGAAATTAGCGGTTAAGACTACTATCGGGCTTGTGAAGTATATTTATCGGTTCGGTTACCTGGAGTTTTAACAGACAGGTTTAAATATCCGTTAGCCTGGCCAGCGGGTTACAGCTGAAGCGATGATAGGGGGATGTTTGTCATTTTATCCTGCTCGCCATTGAAATATATGGAGAAGTCAAAGGGTATATTCCCATCGAGTGTAAGTATAACAACATTTGACAGGAAATCTTTTGAAGATTTGATCGGGATAACATTTTCCCTTGCGTTCATGGGTGTGAGAATTAATTTATATCCGGATTTCTCAATTTCATCCATTTGAATTGAATCCTGTAACCCGGTTATGAAGAAATTCTCATAATCGGAGAAAGTAATCCGTGTTTTAATGTCCTCATTAAAATAAAGCTGAAGGTGATATCCAAAATGCTTTTTGAGCTGATTCATTTTACTGCCAGGCTTATTCCTGTGAATAACATCCAGGGTAAGTTGTGGTATGGAAAGAAGTTCTTCCCTGCTTAATAATGGCCGGTTTTGGGTAACATCGAAAGTAATGATTACCCAGGGTAAGGATAGAATGGCATCTGTGATCACACGGGATCCAGACCCTGATCTTTGTGCCAGAATAAGGAACTTGTCGTTGACCTGGAAAAATTGAAACTTCCCAATAACCGTTTTCAGATTAGGTTTAGTAAAAGCTTTATTGGTGGTTTGGCCGTATTTGTTCATGTACTACTAAAACGTGAATGAAGCTCGTGAATTAAATTGATTTCTTCCAGGTTAATACTTTGATTTCATACAATGCCCATGGGAAAATTTGTATTCATTCAGTTGCTCATCTGTCCAGTGTCCATACAGTTTGATCGCCCGTTCCAGTTTTTCAGTAAGTAGTGTTTTACCGTAAACCCCGTAATTTTTTTCTTTATGTGCGTGCTTGGCAAGTTTAGCTGCCTCCAGCTCAACCCATTCCTGGAATGCTTCAGGCTCAAAGCGGTAAAGCCATAAGATCTCCGGTTCTAACTGAAAGAAGCATCGCTTACAGTTAGACGGCCACACCTTATGATCCACTTCGTCCCGGTTGTAATCTATACAGGCCTGCCGGTCAATTCCTTCTTCCAGTAAGGGGTAATAGCGGTCCATCGATGCCTGCTTCCAGGGTGCATCATACAAATTGCCATTCAGTATCCTGGATTCCTCGCCTTTAGCATAGCCAATGATCAGTCGTATTTTACCATGGTCTGACACAAACTTATGGTAGTTCCGTTTGTTCCTAGATTGATACCCGTATTCCCGGGATAGCCAGTGTTCAACAAACTTATCGACCACTTTTATTTTGAGGTTATCCGTACAGGTCTGCGGATAGGCAGCCGAACCTATGGAGCTGTTTCGTTTGTACTGTTCAATCAGGGATTGCCAGGTCCGGGGGTGGTATCCCATATCGGAAGTGACCCAATAGAATTCAATGTTATGCAGCTTACAGAATGCCTTAGTCAGCGCGATGCTTGCATAGGTATGTTTATGTTCATCCCCGGTATCAGCGCCCACTACAAGCAATCTTCCTGAAATGTGTTTTTTCCGGAAGGCTTTATCCTTGGCAAAGCGGTCTAACAGATACCTGGAGTCCTGGCCGCCTCCGTAAGAAAACAGTGTTAACGGGTAATCATTCATATCACGCAGCTTGTTGTTGTTTTGGATATGGCACTATCTCTACGGGGAATAAATTCTTAAATCTACCCAGGGCCTTATCAAGTGCGGTCTGAGCTTTCTTTCGATTCGGATAGGTTTGGGCAGCGGATATTCCTCCATAGGAAAGCCTCCTTTTATTAACCCTTCCTAAAAAATGATGGTGATGAGCTAAGACAAACCCATCGGTATGCCGTTTAGGTTCTTTAAATAGATATAGCGTTTGTTTGCGCGGAGGAGGATTATAGCTTACCTGGCAAACTACATCCTTTAATGCCATCCCGAACAAAAGAAATTTTAATTCCCCCGTTGTTTTCGGGTAATGTGTTGTGATCAGTGAATGATCGACCTTCGACCGTTGCTGAATTTCAAGCGATCCGCGTTGCTGAATTATTTCCTCGATTGTCAGTGCTTTCGCTAATCCTCCTTTAAAAAAGTTCTTGTAATCTGAGAACGTTGTTTTAAAGGTAGATTTACCATTTAAGGACAGACCGATATATCCACCAAACCCAGGCTTTATATCTTCCCCCGGATAATGTTTAGAAACATCATCCAGGGTAAAGTCTGCCGCCCGGTTTACTTCATCCAGGCTCATCAGTAAACCGTGGTGATTGACTGCGAAAGTTAAATTCTGCCATGACCGGCTTCTTTTTCGATCCGAGTCATACATATTACTATCGCCAGCCTCACCCAGGATCAGGAAGTTCTCTCCGATCTTAACGAATTGCTTTTTGTATACCAGTGTAAAGGCCATGCTATTCAGCTTTGAATTTCAGTTGCGAGGTAACGCACTCGTTACGCTCAACATCGGTTCGGATTGACTTAAACACCGGCTGGAAAATTATGCCCGATGCCGGAAAGGCATAGAGGTACTGAATTTCAATGACCTGGCCTTCCTGTGGGATCTCACGGTTAACCGGAATGGTAACATTGCCTGCCGGAACTTCTTTACCGTTCTCATCCAGCAGGGATACGCCAACACTGCGCTTGTTATTTACTTTTGTTACAATGAAGGATGCCTCAGACACGAACTTTACCTTCAGGTAATCTTTCTTGCTCCGTCCAGTTGTATAGCGTGCATTCAGCTGCTTGAAAACTACACCCTCAGCGCCTTCGTTGATCAAAAGTTGCAGCAAAGCCCGTTTAGCTCCTTTTCCGATTGCAGTCCGCACAAGCCTGAAGTTTGCTTTGTCAAGCTGGAGGCTTTTGAAAAGTGTTTCAAGCTTGTTGTAGCGGTCCAGGACAGGGGTATTTCTCAGGTCAGTATCCTCAACCTTCAGCAGGTCGAAAATGTGCAGGGTATCACCAATGATCTCAGCATCAAACTCAACGTCCATTCCTATTTCCAGCAGACTGTTCAGGAAGCCGCAGCCCGGCACAGTCATACCTTTCTTATTAAACGCTTTTAGGTGGCCGTTATCGATATAAATAGGCCTGCGCTCACCATCCTTCTTTTCCTGCATCAGGTAGGAGTCATCTTCGATGATATCATTCAGGGATGTAGTGGTATCACCCAAAAGGAGGAGGTCGATACTTTCTTCCTGAAGTGCGGGTGCGATCACCACAGGTGCAGAACCACCATGATTTACCTGAAGGTAGCCATCCGATTTTTTTGCCTTTACAACCTGTTCGAATTTCTTATTTGCACCTTCCAGGTCAACCGGAGCGGGGCATTTGAAGCCGGTCTGAAGCGTGCCGCCTCTTGGGCCATTTTGATATTGCACATTGTACCCGCCTGCAACTTCCACAACTTGTAGGTTGTATACTTTATCGCTGCCGTTTTTTGTTGAATGGAGAAAGATCGAATTTAACATGACTATAATTTTTAATGAGTTGTTTCAGGTAAGTACCATGCTTCTTCTGGTTTCTGGATCGTGTCCAGAAGGCCAGTCCACTGATCGCGGAGTTGGGCCGCCAGTGCTATTTTACGATCCAGGGTAATGGTATAATTTTCTCCCGGATAGGCTATTGCGTTATTCATGGCCTGGGTCAGGATCGAGCGTGTGTTAATGGATTCCGGTAATGTTCCTTCAGTTCGAAGGGAAGTGAAAAGAACCTGGGTCGTGAATTTCACCCCATCCGAAAACACCATCGATACTTCAGCCTTATAATATTGGTCAACCGGCCATTCAGGTTCTGTTTCTTTCAGGAATTGATCTGCCTCGCCACAGGTAGAATGAGTGCTGTAAGCGCTCCAGCGTACAAGGATGTTCCGCTCAATCAGGTTGATCCTGATCATTCCGCTTAGGTAGCGTGTGTAGAATGCTTTTACCATAGCGCGGAGGAATTCATCCGGATACGGGTTTTCTTCAGTGAAGATCATCTCCGGGTGCTGTGCCCTGAAATCCCCCAGACGCTTAGCGACAGATGGGAGGAATACCATGTCCCCATCCAGTTTAAAGTAGAGGAGGTTATCATGCAGGCCGACCAGTTCAACGTGCCGATCCGGTGACTGGAAAAGCTCTGAGGGAGCGCCATCCCCGGAAGGCTTTTCATCAGCTAAATTTTCAGTGTTCAGGTTTTCAAGGCTTGAAATCTTAACCATTATTCAATTTTATTGAATTTATATTGAAAATATTTTATTGCTTATGTACTAAGCAAAAGCCCTGTAAATCAATAAAATACCTAACCCAACCCCATAATTTCAGGATTTTTAATAATATTTTTCTGTTCAATATTTTGGAATATGTAATTCTATTGCCAACTTGTGTCAAGTTTAACAGCAAGTGAAAAATTTATTTACCATAGTGCTTAAGTCTAAGTCCTACCTGTGTAAGGCAAAACTGTTAAAACTCATCTCGTTCTCTGCGGTGTCAAAACTGCTTGTGGATATGCTGGTAGAGTTTTTTAAGTCAGTTTTATTTTAGGTAGGGTAAAGGCAACTGTTGTCCGTAATTGTAAATTTGAGTTATCGGTAGGGGATGTTATGCAAAAGATTCTGGTGGAGGTTTTAAACCTTCAGGAAATGCAGCAATTAATTACGCAAGGGGAGGAGCATTTGGTAGCTTCGAACCGGCTGAGATCTATGCTTGGTGCGTATTTAAAAGCAAATAAAATTACTATCGAGCAGGTTGCTGAAAAATTAGGGAAGAAGAAAACAACGGTTTTTTATAACATTCAGAAAGGAACATTGTCCACCGGTGATATGATAACGGTGGTCGATATGCTGAAAGAAGTAATAACGGTAAAATTGAAAAGCCAATACAAGGAATAACATTAAGGAAAGTATGTCATCGACCATTGAAAATTATCAGCTTGATTTCACAACCCGGAAGGAAGCGCTTGATCACGCCAAAACCGTGCTGGAAAGGTGCGAGGTGTTTGGGAAGTTAAAGGAAGAACAACCCTACCAATCCACAACTGCACAGTACATTTTAGCGGAAGTGCTTTTCATCCTGAGTACGCGTTATAAAACAATCAACTATTTGTATTGCGCGATCTCCTGGATCCGGGCTGGCCAGGAACGGGTTGCTGTGGCTATCGGGATTGATCCTACATCGAGCAATATGCTTCACTTTGATAATGTTGGCCATTTGCGGCCAGCTTCAAATATGCTTGAAATGGCGCTATTTGATGTGGAGCTTAAGGTTGACGGCCACCGGCTGGCACTTGAGAAGCTTGAAAAGCTTCTCAATTATTCTGAATTTGTTAAAAAGCACATCAGCCTTAAGAAGGACAAATCAGAAACGTATGATGATATTGTGAAGCTTGCGGAGGCAACGCTTAATTATAAAGGTAACAGCGATTATCAAAGCCTGCTTGATATTACAGACGAAACGCTGATTGACCCGATTACAAAAGTAGATTAATAGGTTAGGTTCTGTTTAAAGGTCCGGGTATTTTGCCCGGGCTTTTTTTATTTCTACCAGGTAGGTGAGATTCAATTCTCAAACTCAAACCACACAACCCCTTAAGAACCTTTATTACAGGATGCTTCTTACATATTCATGATTAGGCTTAATTATCCCGCGTTCATACCTGGAAAGATTACTTGGATCTACGTTGAATTGTTTAGCCGCCTTGCGTAAAGTGAGATTCTTATCAAGCCGGGCCTGCCGGATCATCTTACCGATAATACCCCAAAGGACATTATTTTCAGTTTGACCAAATCCCTGACACATATCACACTGGATAAAGCTGTTGTTCCGGAAGAATATCTTCCCGGTACCTACGCATTGCTGACACACTTCCATCGCCACAGTGTTGTTATTTCCTACCGTATTTGAGTTCGTTAAGCTTCACCAGGACAGCCTTGTATTCATCGGCCTTGGCTGGATCATCTTTCAATTTGGCAGCCTCGTCCTCAAGGTCCTCAATCATCTCGTAAAGCTTGTATATGAAGTTCATGGCTTAAAGTATTTACACGTATTGTTCTTTATTGAAAATCACTTGGTTTTTCTTTTTTGCCAAATCCTCGCATTTATTAAACCAGTTCTTAAATGTTTCAGCTTTGAAATGGTTCGGTAGAAATATCGCGGGAATCTTAATTTCACTGTAAGAAATTGATTTCACCTGACCGCTCTTTAATTTTGCCAGTTCATCCTCCACCACAAGCAGAATACATTTTTTACTTTTCCGCTCCAGTGATTTGATAACCTTTGAAATGTCATACGCCTTAATGAATTCATCCAAAAGCTGATCAACGGTTGCATCGATGGATTGAGAATTCACCGGTGAATCTTCATTAAGTTTTACGCCCTGAAGAAAGTGAAAATCATTACAGCCTCCATGCCCGCTGTTTTTAACGTAAGCGATAAGTTTCCCGTCCAGGTGAAGGTCAGCGGTGAACGCAATTGTTTCTTCGCTCATTTTATCAAAGATCTTAACCTTGTGTAATGTTAGTTTCTGCATACCGGGCAGCATAGCAAAAAGGAAGGTTTAGGGTAAAGCATCTACCCAACCCCGAAAAATTGGTGGTTAAAAAATTTATGAAAGAAACCCGCTATCCTGAGATACTGAAAGCTTTACTGAAAAACAGGAAATATAGGTGTTTTGAGGTATATCCAGATTATTCCAATAGATACGAACATAGCAATTGAAATTCCCATCACCACATAGGTTAGCGGTTTTAATGTTTTTAGATTCCTGGTTATGTAGTATATCGGGATCAGTGATGTGATCATAGCGTTCCTCTATTGAAAGTGGTTAGTAGAAAATTAGGCTACCGCCTTAATAAGGTTTTCGTTTTTGTTCTTGTATTTATATTCTTCCCAGGAGCATGATTTAAAAACAGCACGTTTGTTTACCCAACGTGCAAATGCTTTCTGGTATGGGTCGTCTTTTTTGTACGGCATAACAAACGGCATCGCACCCAGGTCCCGTAATGTCATAACCCGTGAATAGTCCTGTTCAGGAGTGGAATCATAACCGATTAAAATAAAAAATTGCATTTGTGATGACTTGATTCCAGCATCATTGCAAATTTTTATTCCCTTCATGATCAGTTTTCCGTCATTATACCTGTCCCAGGCAAAGGTGAGGTACTTTTCATGGAACTTACTGTTTTGGAAATTACACTGTCTTAATAAATCTGCTTGCTCAGGAGTAATAATGCGGATGTTAAGTCCCTGCACAAAACAGACTCTTAGTTTCAGCTCAATAATTCGTAGTAAGTTTTCCTTCCAATTTGGGCCGCCAAAGAAATCATTATCCAATAGCATTAACCTGTTTCCTCCATTTGGGTTTAACAAGATTGAATCAATAGCTGAATTATTTTTAGGCCTGCCTTCTTTTGAGGGAACGCAACAGAATTTACAGTTAAACCGGCAGCCCTTCATTGAAAACCCTAAATGATAATTGCATTCCGGGTAGAGTGAATAGGAGGGTGGTTGGTTTTGAATTTCAATCGGAAGATTGTTTTTAAAATCAATCCCCGTACCGCCAAGTATTACATTTTCCGGAAGCGGTGGAAGTTCGGAGAATGAGAATATCTTGGAGGCATAAACCTTGTCGTATTGATCATTAAATAAACCACCACTGTACCATTCAACTGTATCACCCAATGATTCGTGATACCCTGTTATTTGCATTAAGGCGAGGTTGGGCAATTTCCCATCAACTTGAACAATACCAATTTTTTGAGGCTTCAATTTGTGGTCTTTATTCCTTTATCGCTTCAGTTGAAGCACGCTGAACAGGTGGAGTGTCAACCTTGAAACCAATGGTCCGTATAGAAAATTGAACTGAATCAACCAGCAGGATATGTTTGTCGTCAAATCCTGTATATCCATTGGCATTAGCCTGCTCACCTAACCAAAGCTTGACTACTTTACCGTTGGGATAAGTCAGATAAAGCATATTCATTTCTTCCGGCATTATTCTCCATTTGAAGAAACCGGACTCCGGCAGTACCCCGGCCGGTGCATAGCCGGTGTGGTCCTCCCGTATCTGAAGGATTTCATTTCCTTTATCATCGGCATACTTGCCGATATAGAAGTCAGGTAATTCCGCAAACATACCATACAGGCATACCGGAATTATAAACAATAACATTGCTAAACGCCCATTTCCTCTGCTCATACCGAATGTGTTTAAGGGTTGTTATTTGATTTAGCTGATAACTTGGCGAACTGAGTATGCTGATTGATTGAGTCCGCTGAATAGAAATCGCCTACATGGTAATTTTCATAAACGCTTTTCTCAACCTCTACCGTATTGCGTTCACCGGTGAGTGTGTCTGTTTTGTCAGCAAGAATTGATTGCTGAATCCGCTTAAGAAAATCAGGCTTTGCTCCTTTGCCGTAAGACACAACATCAAAGGTGTACTTCTCTTTGATGTGAATGAGCATTGTGGAACGCCCTCCAATCGGAGACATGGTTTGTTTTGCTGGAGAGTAGTTTCGGGCAAGGATAAAACCGTCCGATTGAGTTTTAACATTACAGCCCGATAAGATTGCAGTGGTGGCAATAGCCGCCCCTGCACACAGGAGTAGGAAATTCTTCATAACGATTTCTTTATTGTGGATTACGAAGGCTAATATATCAAAAAGGGTGAGGAATTAACAATCCCCTGGGAAGTGAATTTTACTGAACGCCTTCCTGGGCTGCATTTTCGCCCGGTTCCAATTCAGAAAAATATTTCATGATGACAGGATCGTAGATAAAATCCTTTTCCTGAAGGGGCCTTTGCAGGGTGATTCCTTCCAGGCTGGTTGCCCGCGTTAATCCAACATAGGTCTGTCCATGGGCAAAACTGCCGGATCCCAGATCGATATGCACCCTTTTGTACGTTTGCCCCTGGCTTTTATGTATGGTTATTGCCCAGGCAAGCTTAATGGGGATCTGGGAGTATGTTCCTACCACATCGGTAACGATGCGCTTGTGCTGCGGGTCGTACCTGTATTGGATAGTTTCCCATACTTCAGGCTGGATGAACATTTCTGAACCATCTTCCAGGCGCACAAGGGGCATATCCCCGTTAAGAGATGTGACCATGCCCATTGTTCCGTTGACCCAGCGCTTGGCCTGATCGTTCTTGGCCATGACGATCTGTGCACCAACCTTTAGCTCAATGACTTCCGGTACCGGGTAATCTTCATTTTTAGTTTGACCTGTTTTGTGTGCATAGAACATAACGCTCTTTCCACCCAGGGATTCAAGGCGTTCCCGGTTAATAGTGTCCGCCAGTGCATTTGTTGTGCAAAGGGTAGGTGTATTTTCAGGAACTGATTCACCTTCCTCCAGCACGCGTGTATTCAACTCATCAATATCCTCCTCGTACAGGTCCCCGATCCTGATGGCATTCAGGATTTGAATAAAGCGCGGATCTTTTTGCCGGAAGGTTTCGGTCAGCTCAAAATAATCAAAGGATTGTTCAATGATGACATGAGAGTGAAAGAAGTAAGGTGATTGGTAGTGAGAGAAGAAATAATCCATTTCCTCTTTCTTGATAACGGGCTTGAGCTGGAAAACATCACCGAAGAAAACTACTTGGACACCGCCAAAAGGTTTTATGCTTCCCCGGACCTTTTTCAATACCTGATCAACGCAGTCCAGCAAGTCAGCCCGTACCATCGAGATTTCATCAATGATGAGAAGGTTTACATAGCGCAGGGCAAGTATGACCGGATCAGCAAGGTTAGGGGCGATGGTACGCGGATCGGGTTTATAGGGATTGATGCGGAAGGCTGAGTGTATCGTGGCCCCGCCTACGTTTACGGCAGCCTGGCCAGTAGGGGCAACGATCATAATCTCTCCATGGTAGTTATCGCAAAGAACTTTAAGCAACGTACTCTTGCCGGTTCCAGCCTGGCCGGTAACGAAAACGTTGTGCCCCTCGTTGATGATTATTTCAAGGGCCTGTTTGTATTCTTTGGTGATCTTAACTTCCATGGGTGCGAATGATCAGTAAAGCTTACTTGAAGTTTAAGCCTGTGCTATTCAGATCAGCAAGTCGCAGGGAATCACGAAGCCTGATCACATGGATATTATTTTTTCCGATTCCCATCCGCATGAGTTCATTGGCCCGGGTTGTATCCCCGGCCATGAGATACATCTTGATCATTTCCTTACTGTAGGGTTCGGAAGGGGAGTACATCTCCTTATTGAGTAAGAAGTAGAAATAATTCATAGCTGAATCCGGGTACTGACTACGAATGTTCATGGCCAGAATGAAAAATCCCTCTCTTACCCGTTCCGGATTTTTGTAATGAACCGAGTCGATCCAAAGCAATGCCCTGCGGTCACCAATTTTTGAAAGCGAGTCAATGTTATGCAGGTAGTCGTTTACAGTCCGGATTTTTTCCAGTTTTTTATTTACCGGTGTTGGTAAGAAAACCGCTACCAGGAAAGTCATGATAATCCAGAACAGGGTAGCGGGTTTGCGGGTCTGTAGATTCGGCCAGGCTTTAAAGAAAGGAACTGACTTAGATGGAAATACGATGGCGATCATTAATCCCGCCAGCGGGATGAGGAGGAGTAAAGCGAGCATTTCTTTTTCTTTATTGTGGATTACGGAGGAAAAGTATTAAAAAATGAACCTTTAATCAAGTGATTATCTGATTAATAGTATAGTTCCGCTGTTTAGCGTTTGTGTTACCTCAACCTATTTTCTCGATTAAGTTTATCTATCAATAATCCAGTTCTTCCAGCCTTGTGAATTGGCCAATGAATTTTGCCTTTGCGGTACCGGTTTGTCCGTTCCGGTGTTTGGCTATGATCAATTCGATTATGTTTTGTGTTGGCATCCCATCCTCATCAATAGGGATTTTATAATATTCTGCCCGGTAAAGAAAGATCACTACATCAGCATCCTGCTCCAGGGATCCTGACTCGCGCAGATCGGAGAGGGCAGGTCGTTTATCACCTCCACGGGTTTCTACACTTCGTGATAATTGAGCCAGGCCGATAACGGGAATATCCAGTTCTTTAGCGATGGCTTTCAGGGACCGTGAGATCGAGGCAATTTCCTGTTCGCGGTTGCCGCTCGTATCTCCGTGCATGAGCTGGAGGTAGTCAACAATAATGAGCTGGACGTTTTGTTCAGCTTTCATCCTGCGGGCCTTTGACCGGAATTCAGCGATGGTTAATGCCGGTGTGTCATCGATATAAATCGGAGCTTCAGACAGCGGTGCGGTTAGATGAACGATGCGATTCATTTCCTCATCGGTAAGATTTCCTTTAACCAGGTTCTCTCCGGGAATGTCGGTCATCGCACTGATCATCCGGTTGGTTAATTGGTATGAGGCCATTTCCAGGGAGAACATTCCTACCGGGATATTACGATGCACAGCCGCGTTGATCATGAAGGTCAGAACAGTCCCGGTTTTTCCCATGCCGGGCCTGGCCGCAATTAGAATCAGATCCGAGCGCTGCCAACCTGAAGTGAATCTGTCCAAGGCCGCGTTCCCGGAGGGTATGCCGGAAAGTTCCTCTTGCAGGAGCATTCGTTTGTGCATGAGTCCAAGGGCTTCATGAACTGCTGCGGGCATGGATCGAATATCCTTTTTAACATTCTGCTGACGGAGAGCCAGCACGCTTCCTTCGGCATTATCCAGGATCGTTACCGGGTCAATTGTTTCATCAAAGGAATTATGCAATACATCACTCACGATTTGAATGATTGCACGTTTCATGGAGCGTTCAATGATCACCCGTGCATAATGTTCGATGTTGCCTGCGGAGGAGGCTTTGGCGGCCAGCTGGGTGAGTTCAAAGGAACCGCCCGCCATTTCCAACGTTGCTGTTTTGCGCAGCTCGGTAGCGACTGTAATCAGGTCCACCGGGTTTGCCTGGACAAACAAATTGACAATCGCCTGGTAGATGGTACTGAATTGAGGTGAGTAGAAATGATCAGGCCGGAGAATGTCTACGATAACAGAAAGCGCTTTCTGATCGGTAAGCAATACACCGATAATAAGTTCTTCCAGGTCCATTGCCTGCGGAGGTAATTTCCCCTGGAGTTGTTGGTGCTGGGGTTTAGCCAGCTGTGTCCCCTTCTTCTTAACGGCTACCTGTTTCATTGTCTTTTGTCATTCATGAATTCCAAAAAATGCCGATAGCAAAACCGGCCGGTTCATAGTAATAAAAAGCGTAGGGCTGCTAAAGGCACTACGGTATCCATAAACACATTGGGTGGTGTGGTTATGGCAAAAGAGTATTCAGGGTACTCGAAAAATTAACTCAAAAGTTTATTTCCTCCTCATTCTTTTCTCTGTGTTTTGCCAGCAATACAATCCGTCAAGCTTATACAGGTCATCCATCTGGGCAACGTTTATAGCCTTTTTAAAATATTCACGGATCGTAATAGGATTCGAATCGGTTTGCCAGTTCAATCCTTTTATTTCGATGCCGTTTTTAGCTAAGGTTTGGCTTGCCCAGCCTGACCAGTTTGATTGAAGCAAGTCAGTCCAATCGGGCCTGTTCTCCCGGGTCTTGTTACCAAGCCATCGCATCCACCTGGTTCTGAATTTTTTTAAAACCTGTTCGGCTGACGGTTGTGCTTTAGATTCTCGGTTAGCTTTAATCACGGCCATGGTTTACGCTTTACGAAATGCAGTGTGGTAAAAGCACAGGATCATTTCTTATACTTTACTTTTCTATGACCCGGAACAGTAATACAATCCAGCCGGGTGAGGAGGATAACACCCATTAAATTGCCGATAAATAAAAGGATAACGTATTGCTGTTTATGATCATAGGAGATTGTCCCAAGTTTCGTTAGTTGACAGGTTACAATAAAGATGATGGTAGTTAAAAGGAAAGCCGGAAGTATCCTTAAAATAATACCCTGCCAACCCGGGGGAGTATTCGTGCTGAGCCTCCCGTCTGCCTTTTCCATGTAATCCGGCTGCCAGGTATAAGAAAGTAATACCATTGGGATAGCCAGGCAGACAGAAAAACACAACAAATTATTGATAATGAAAATTATACCGAGAAGGGACCGTATAACAAGATCATCAGCGGGGATCAGCGGAATAACAGATGGACTTACCAGCAAACCAGTTGAAACATCCAGGTATAGTAAAGAAAATTTGATAAGACCGTAAAACAGAGAAATAGCTGCTGCTGTGATTGCGATCCGGGAGATCAACGTTAGCCTTCTGAAAAACCCGAGTAAAGAATTATTAATCGATTGAATTATGTTCATCGTTTTATTTTATAGGTTTTTGATGAAGCGGTCGATCCCGTTACCTTCAGCTTCTTTATTTTTTAGAAACTCCTGCTTTTGTTCCTCCTCCAAGCGTTTTTTCTCAGCCTTCTTTTCATCCCGGGCAGTTTTATTTTTTAGATGCCCGGCTTTGATCTTCTTGGATCTGTTCAGGAAAGTTGCCAGCATCTTTTTGGAGATCGGTTGAATTTCTAATCCTTGGGAGATAAGCTTTTTCTCCAGTAAGCATAGAGCTACCTCGATGATATTTGCCTGGGTAGTATCTGGTTCAACGAACTTTCGAAAAGTTGCCACGAGCTTACCCATCCGGATAAGATCATCCTGCTTCAGGCGGTAGCCATGGAAAACCCGTTCATTAGAATCTTCCGGGGCGTGGAAATGTTTCAGGTTATCAGCCGCTTCCTGGAGGAATATATCCTCTACTGTTTGAGAGCGTTTGATTGATTCTTTCTCCTGTGTTTGTGTACTCATACTAACAATCATTTAATACTGGATAAAACTCGGGTAACCTTATAAGATTTTGTAAGCTTGAGCTGACCTGATTGAGCCGATCTGATTTTCGTATGATAGAAAAACAGGTTTGTTATCCGAGATCTGTTTTGGTTCCGTAGGATTCTCAGGATCCGGAATACTTGAGTCCAGGTTAGCAACGTATTCGATTTTGTCCATCCCGGGGATCCCGAGTAGATTGAACTGGTAAAATTTATCCGACACCTTAACGACCAGCGATGAGATTGCTTCATTCGGGGCATCAGGGTCTTTCTGGATGATGAGGACTTCAGTGGTATCCCCCTCCTGGATTTTATATACAGTGGTAAAAGAAAAGTTATCGGTGCTGATCTGGGCCTTGGAAATTTTCTCTCCCCTGAAACTTAGTTCAGCCAGCCCAGGTGCCTGGGCGGTTAGAATGGTATCCCCTGAAGAAACAACAATCGGAAATATGATGGTTTCTCCAGCCTCAATGACCTGTGAATTTTGAGTATGAGTTTTAGAATCCCCGCACGCTGCCAGAATGAGGACCGCCATAAAAAGGAGGGAAGTAAAAACCAGGTCTGTAAGTTTTAAGCGGTTGATCATGAAATTGGATTTGTGGGTTACGTTAAAATTGAACTTCAGGAAAGGTAGAGTCTATGCGTGACAACCTTTGTCACCTTACGAATGGGGTACGGCATTCCCGGCTTTACCGAACCGGCCCAGCCCGGAAATACCCGGCCAGCCGCCCCGGATTTTCCCCGAAAATTCCCGCCCGCCCGGCCATTGCTTAAGGCAAAAAAAATTGGCGTTACAAGGCTTTTAATGCTGTTCATGCTTATAAAAATAAAGATTTTTTGACATATATCTATTGTTAAAGATATATAAATAATTGTCCTTTTTATTCATGTATACATACGTGTAATGTATATGACTATCACTACACTATATAGATTCCTGCCAGTAGTCAAGTTTATATATCTGATATAGCTAACGCCTCTGAAATATAGGATATATAATAAGGAACTATTGGTTAATTCAACTCGGGCCGGTCAGGTCATCGCGAGGTGTTTTACCGGGAAAACGCTTCATTTTAGGGGTTTTATGGCTGCGTATCTGGCGATCTGCTTCCCTACCCCTCGGTAGAAGGGCCATTTAAAACACATCGGAAAGCGGCTTTAAATGGGCAGGAAAGAAGGTCTGCCTTATTTGCCCAGGTGGAGGAGGACCTTGATTTCCTTCTCGCTTAGTACCGCGTGATGCTCTCCTGCAAAATTCACGTTCCTGAACACTGTCGGGAACTGGTG
>Ga0075163_10000330_pt1 | contig 59627 bp, 38 predicted proteins | sample JI1023141ADNA_FD_71478 | JGI IMG/M metagenome (GOLD analysis project Ga0075163, IMG submission 71478) | Wastewater effluent complex algal communities from Wisconsin, to seasonally profile nutrient transformation and Carbon sequestration -... | ecosystem: Engineered > WWTP > Effluent > Algae... | reverse complement strand
CCAATATGGGTAAACCGGATGATCAGTTTATTTCCATCAGCGGATACTTCCTGGGCAATGGGGCCGGAATGAATAATGTTTTCTCCATAGGCTGTTTTAAACGCCGCCAATGCCAGGCGATCACCTACGGTTTTTTTATTATCCGGATGGACATCATTCCACTCACCAAGGTCAATGGCAACGACCATCGCCGTGTTTTCTACGGAGAGTGCTTTCAGCTGAGATTCCCGCATAGCCGCCCAGTTACTCTCCACCGGAAGGTAATTGTATTCCATAAATCCGGGTAACTGCACATTCAGAAAGGGAAGCGGGCCCTGGTTCCATTTTGTACGCCAGTCCCGGATCAGGGCCGGCAGTAATTTCGCATATTCCTCTGGTTTACCCGCATTACTTTCACCCTGGTACCAGCAGAAACCTTTAATCGTATACTTAATTCCCGGTGCCACCATGGCATTATACAGGGCGGTTGGTTGGTTCTGGAAAGAAAGTCCGCCACTACCAACGCCACCTCCGGTAAAGGGGGGAAACACATCGCCCACTTTATAGTGCCAGGTGCCTTTCAGATCGACAGTGTCTGTTCCGGCAAAAAGGCAATAGGGTTTATCGGGAACAAAGCCCCCTTTTCCCCCCGTATTTGTTACACGAATGACAAAGAGATTCTTTCCTGGTTTTAAAATGCCCTCCGGCAATTTATACCGGCGTTGCGGATATTGGTAGGTGGTGCTCCCCACCAGTTTGCCGTTGATATAGAGTTCATCTGCATCCACAATCCTTCCCAGGAACAATTTTGCTGCTTTACCTGTCATGGAAGCGGGGATATCTATCTCTTTGCGGTACCAGACCACGCCATTCAGATCCTTAATACTCTGGTCTTCCCAGTAACCCGGGATATTGATTGTCCGCCAGCCCTTGGGTGAATAAGCCGGATCATACCATTTAAACATACCCGTCATGCCCAGGTCGGTTTGGGCTCTTGTTCCTGAAGGACCGGACCGCCGGTTGAAACTATTAATATAAGCAGTGTCTTTATTTTTTTGAATGATAGCACTGACTGAAGCAAAATCCTGAAATCCTTCTTCACTGGTCCAGGCTTCGATCGGTGTGCCACCCACACTGGCATTGATGATGCCAATAGGGATCTGATATTTTTCAAATAACTTTTTAGCGAAGAAATAGGCTACTGCTGAAAAGGGCCGTACTTCTTCACCTACAGCCGGTTTCCAATTGCCGGCCGGCAGATCATCCAATGGTCCTTGCAGGTTGGTCAGTGTAGGAATCCAGAACTGACGTATCTGCGGATAATTGGCATTGGCTATTTCATTGGCATAAGTGATATCATGAATATTCAGCTGGTGTACCATATTACTTTGCCCGCTGCAAAACCAAACATCCCCGAACAGAATTTCTTTCAGGCTGATCTTATTCTTGCCGGTGATGTCCATGGTGTAAGGACCTCCGGCTTTCGTGGGAGGAAGGATCAGGTTCCAGTTTCCGGAGACATCCGCTTTGGTTTTATAGGTTTTGTTGTTGAACTTCACTGCTATTTTTTCATTGGCGGAAGCCCATCCCCATATAGTTACTTTACTGTCCCGCTGTAAAATCATACTGTCACGGATCAGCCGGGGCAAACGAACCTGGGCATTACTTTCGTTCAGGAACACAAAAACCGAAAGGAGCAGCAGACTTTTTTTCATTCCGTATTTATTGTACAGTAATATCTTTTGTCACGATATTACTGCTGGTTTTATTCGAAACACCAGGTTGACCTCCGCCAACACTGATGCTTATTTTTCCTGAGGGTTGATAGAGTCCCCCTGTTTCATTGACCAGAGATAATTGTTCGGATGTAAGCGTAAACATCAGTTTTCTGGTTTCACCGGCTTTCAGGAATACCCGCTGAAAACCTTTCAATGCCCGGATAGGTTTGAGACCTGCGCTCTGATGGGTGATATATAACTGGGCCACTTCCTCCCCGTCTTTTTTACCGGTATTAGTCAGCGTAAAGGACACGGTAACGGGTTTTCCTTTTGTCAGGATGGCTGGTATTTTAGTTACGGTGTATTTAAAATGGGTATAGCTCAATCCATAACCAAAAGGGTAGAGGGCTTCTCCGTTAAAGTAACGATAGGTTCTTCCCTTCATGGAGTAATCGCTGAAACCCGGCAGGTCGCTATCAGATTTGTAAAATGTAACCGGAAGTCTTCCTGCAGGATTGTAATCTCCAAAAAGCACATCCGCCACCGCGGTACCCCCGCTTTGACCGCCATACCAGGCATTGATAATGGCCGGGATATTGTCATTTTCCCAGGGTATGGCAATGGCACTGCCTGTAAGCATGACAAATACTACTGGTTTACCGGTAGCTTTCAGGGCTTTCATTAATTCAGTTTGTACTACCGGCAGCATGATACTGGTGCGGTCACCTCCTTTGAAGCCGGGAATGGTAACCGGCATTTCTTCTCCTTCCAGTTGGGGAGATATGCCGCCAGCGAAAATAATCGCATCAGCATCTTTTAGCCGGTTGGCGAGTGCAGTAAAATCCGTTTTTACTTTGTTGCCGGCTTTCAGGCTGATCAATGCATTACCGCCATCCTGGTTGAGTTCTGCCACAATTTTATAGGCCTGTCCTTTTTTAAATGGGTAGGAAAATGACTGAGTACCCCAGCGGTATTTATTCCAGGAGTTGATCAGAATTGAATCATTGATCAGAATACGATAGCCATCATCGCCGCCCACTTCAAAATTATATATACCATCCCGGTCAGCCGTTAAGGTGGTGGTATAGCGGATAGAATAATCAGACATGCCAATGCCCTTCGCCGGGGATTCACCTTCTGTCCAGTAATGGTCAATATTTTTCACGATCTCTGTGGTTTCAGGATTGCCTTCGAGTTTACGGTTATTGAAGTATTCGGCTTTTACGCCTGGTTTGCCTTCAAAGCTGAGCAGGGAACTAAAATCCTCATAGGCGATCAGGGTGTCATTGGTGAAATTGATGGCTTTTTCAAACACCACTTCCACGTCCTTACCCAGTTTTGCTTTGATTCCTTCCAGTATGGTGGTCACATGAGAAGGGGTGCCGTTGTAATTGCCTAGTAAAGCAATTTTATTGTCTGCATTGGGGCCGAGGATTACAATTTTTTTCAGTTTTTTACTCAGTGGCAGGGTATTGTTCTCATTCTTCAGTAATACAATAGATTGTTGCGCCATTTTTAAAGCATGGGCTTTATGTGCTGGAGACTCCAGTACGGAAGCCGGAGTCTGCGCATATTTCACCATGGATACCGGGTCAAACATTCCCAGCCGGAAACGAATGATAAATAAACGTTCCAGGGAAAGGTCAATAAAGGATTCTTTAATCTGTCCGCTTTTAACGGCATCAATCAGTGTACGGTATACAGAATTGCCACATTCCAGGTCGGTACCATGAATCACCGCGTCAATCGCAGAACCGGTGGCATCTTTATGGGTTTTATGGTACCGGAAAAAATCATCCACCGCCCAGCAGTCGCTGGTTACATAGCCGGTAAAATTCCATTGCTTGCGGAGAATATCATTCATCAGCTGATCGTTGGCGCAGCAGGGTTGTTTGTCCACCGCATTATAGGCGCACATCACACCGGCCACATGGGCCTTGGTCACCAGTTCACGGAATGCAGGCAGGTACGTATCCCAGAGATCATAGGCGCTGGGATTAAAATTATCAGAGTGACGGGTGGGTTCCGGGCCACTGTGAACCGCAAAGTGTTTGGCACAGGCAGCGGCTTTCAAATAACGGGGATCATTGCCCTGTAAGCCATTAACAAACGCCTTTCCCATCATGGCGGTCAGAAAGGGATCCTCGCCATAGGTCTCCTGGCCACGGCCCCATCGGGGATCGCGGAAGATATTGATATTGGGGGTCCAGTATGTCAGGCCGACATACCGGTCGCCGGTTTTATTCAGTTCAATGGATTTATTATGAATGGCGCGTCCTTCCAATGCGGAGAAATCGGCCATTTTTTTTAATGAATTACTGTCCCAAGTAGCGGCCATACCGATCGCTTGCGGGTAGGCCGTCACTTTATACGGGGTACGGGCCACACCGTGTAATACTTCATTCCACCAGTCGTATGCGGGTATTCCTAACCGTGATACGGCAGGGGCGGCATTCAGCATCTGGGCCACTTTTTCTTCAAGGGTCAGGCGGCTGATTGCGTCTTTGGCCCGTACTTCAACCGGTACTGCCGGATTCCACATGGGGAATGTTTTATAATCCTGGGCCATGCTGAGCCCGGTGGAAAGTAACAGGAAAGGGAGTAACAGCTTTTTCATGAGTGGTTATTTTTTTGTCACCGGATCGTGTGATTTGCTGAGCACATAGTTCCGTATGTTTAGTATGTCTTTTTCAGTCAACCGGTCCCCGAAATTAGGCATACCGAGTGGTAAATAGGCGCCTTCCTTCACTACTTTCAGCATGGAAACAGGGTCTGACACGATCAGCGAATAGGCCAGGTCAGGAGCCAGGCCGCCACCTCCCTGGTTTACCACATGGCAGGTGCCGCAATATTTCCAGAAAAGGGTTTCACCCTGGCTGATTTCAGCCGCTGTCGCAAGAAAAACGGTTTCAGGTATTTGTTGCCTGACCGCCGTATTGAATACGGGCATGCTGCCTTTTCCATTCAGGGCAAAAGAGAAAACCCTTCCGGTTTGAATGGGGGCCATTTTCTTTTTCATGCCATACCCGCCGCCCCAGCCAACAGCTACTGAAATGTATTGCCGGTTACCGGCTTTATAGCTGACTGGTGGAGCAATAATGCCACCTCCCAGGTTTATTTTCCATACTATATTTCCGTTTGCTCCGTCATACGCGATAAAATCGCCTTGGGCCGTTCCCTGGAAAACCAGCCCTGAAGCGGTGGTCAGTACGCCACCATTCCAATCTGAAAGCTGTGGTACACGCCATATTTCTTTTCGTAATGACGGGCTCCACGCGATCAGCATACCCCGCGGAAATTTTCGCGTATTGCTGTCATACCTCATCGGGTTACGGGGATCAATTCCAATTGCCAGGTTCCAGCCATTGCCCGTGCCGAAACTGCGTTTATTATAAATCCATGATGTATCATGCCCATAGTTGGCCACATTCTCCCTTGCCGGGATATAGACCAGTCCCAATGCCGGATTAAAAGCCATCGGGTGCCAGTTATGTCCGCCATTGTAACTGGGTGAAATGTCCGTGTTTACCGTTTCATAATGTACGCCGTCTTTTTCTACAGGTCGTCCGGTAATTGAGTCTACATGACTGGCCCAATTTACATACACAAAGGGGTCGGCGGAGATGAATTTTCCATTGGTCCGGTCAAGTACATAGAAAAAACCATTTTTGGGAGCCTGCATCAGCACTTTTCTTTTTTGGCCTTTTATTTCGAGATCAGCCAGAATGATATGTTGAGCCGCTGTAAAATCCCAGCTATCACCGGGCGTGGTCTGGTAATACCATACGAGTTCGCCATTGGCCGGGTTAAGCGCAAGGATAGAAGAGAGGTATAGATTATCGCCAATCCCATTGCTCCTGTATTTACGATCCCAGGGAGAACCATTCCCTGTTCCGACATATAGCAGTTTTAAATCGGGGTCATAGGCCATGGCATCCCAGGCAGTACCGCCACCGCCATATTTCCACCAGTCACCGGCCCATGTTTTTGCCGCGGATTCCATCGCTTTGTTTTCAAAAGGTTTGGACGGATCTCCGGGAACCGTATAAAAACGCCAGAGCTGTTTTCCATTCTCCGGATCATAGGCACTTATGTACCCCCGAACTCCGAATTCAGCACCACCGTTGCCAATGATAATTTTTCCATCCACTACCCGGGGTGCACCGGTGATGGAGTATGGTTTTGTGGTATCCACAGTCCGGACCTCCCATTGCAGGCTGCCTGTATTTGCATCCAGGGCAATAAGCCGTCCATCCAGTGTACCGGAATAAATGCGGCCTTTATATAAAGCGACTCCCCGGTTGACAACATCGCAGCAGACTTTTTCCGCATGTTGTGGAGGTACTTTGGGATTATACGTCCAACGTATTTCCCCGTTTTCCGCATCAATTGCATAAACAATACTCCAAACGCCTGTCAGGTACATTATGCCGTCTGCAATCAACGGGGTAGCTTCAATCCCGCGTTTTGAATCGAGTGACCGGCTCCAGGCAAGGCTGAGCCCGGATATATTGTCTTTTGTTATTTCGTTAAGTAGTGAGTAACGGTCTTCTGAATAGTTAAGTCCATGCGTCAGCCATTCACCCGGATGGGAATCGGCATCTGCGATCATCTGGTCATTTGCCTGGATGAATTTCCTTTCATTGCAGGACCAGATACCAAGCAATATGATAAACAGTATGTATTTTCTTGTCATCAGCGGTAAGGTTGTATGGTTTGGATGAAACCGTTCTCATCATGCTGCAACGGGGTGACTTTTACGGAGCGCAAATGGGTAACTCCTTTCGATAAACTGGAATCATGATAAAAAAGAAACCATTGATTACCGAATGCGCAGATCGAGTGGTGTGATGTCCAGCCCACCACGGGTTCCAGTATGCGTCCTTTATATGTAAACGGACCATACGGATTGTTGCCGGTGGCATAACAGAGATAGTGTGTGTCACCGGTGGACCAGGAGAAATAATACGTGCCGTTGTATTTATGCATCCAGCTGGCTTCAAAGAACCGCCGGTCATTGTCGCCCTGCAGCAGTGGATTGCCTTGTTCATCCTGGATAACAAGGTCTTTAGCCTCTTCGGTAAATTCCAATAAATCTTTTGTCAGCCGGGCCACTTTGGCACAGAGTGCCGGTTCATGGGCTTCCGGTAAAAAGGCAAACGGACTTTCCGGTTGCTCCGGATTGAATGTGCCGTTGCGCCAGCGTTGCAGTTGCCCGCCCCAGATGCCGCCAAAGTACATATAGTAAGATCCATCATCATCCTTAAAAACGGCGGGATCGATGGAGAAACTTTTTTGGATTGGTGCTGGTTGCGGGGTAAACGGACCTGCCGGCGAGTTGCTAACGGCAACGCCTATTCTAAAAATGCCATCATGACCTTTAGCCGGAAAGAACAGGTAATACTTTCCGTCTTTCTCCGCCGCGTCAGGTGCCCAAAGTTGTTTGGCGGCCCAGGGTACATCCCTTACATGAAGGGCTGTACCGAGATCAGTAGCAATCATGTCATCCGGTGATTCCATCGATAAGACATGGTAATCTTCCATGGCAAAATGACTGCCGAGGTCATCAAAGGCGTCGCCGGCATCAATATCATGAGAAGGGTAGATGAATATCTTACCTTGAAAAACATGGGCAGACGGGTCGGCCGTGTAAATATGATTCACCAGTGGTTGTGAAATAGCACGCCGGTTCAGGTCGTCGAAATCTATATGATTGATCGGGTCTTCTGGCATATTCGTTTTATTTAACGTGATTATTTTCTTCTTTCCAGTAATTCGGATTCGATCCGTACTTCCATTTTTTTATTGATCTCATAGAAAAAAAGAAGGGCCGCGCCGATCAGGAAGGGGATGGCGGGGAAGACGCTTACCAGCATTTTGGTGCCGTTGATGGCCTGGGGCGTCTGTACCGCATCACTGTTAGCCACATACTTATAGAAGCCAAGAATACGTGTAAGCAGGGCCGCTCCTACACTGAGACCAACTTTCAATCCAACCATCATGGCGGAGAAAATAATGGCGGTGGCCCGGCGGTTGTTTTTCCATTCACTGTAGTCAGCTACATCAGCGATCATGGCCCAGAGCAAGGGGATCGTGATGCCGTAGAAAAATCCGTGCAGGATCTGTGAAGTGAACATCAGGGCCACTGATTGTGGCGGGAAGAAATAGAAGAAGAGAATAAAAAGGGTGGAGATGAACAAAGTCACCCCAAACACATCCCGTTTCCCGTATTTGTCAGCCAGACCTTTTGACAACGTAATCCCTACAATCATGAAAATAATCCCTCCTGCATTGAACAGACCAAAACCTGCAGAAACGGGATCCTCCCCAAAAAAGTTCATTCCAATGCCGGACAGGAATCCCGTGATCGGCTGAATAAACTGAGTCAGGCTTTCTTTATCGACATAATTCTTGAAATAATAAACATAGGATCCGCCCTTCATCGCCAGCGTAATGAATACCAACGTGGTCAGTAAGAGCATGATCACCCAGGGCTTGTTCTTCACGAGGTCGCCGAGATCTTCCTTTAAACTGGATTTCTGTTCCGGTTTGGGCACGATCCTTTCTTTGGTGGTCAGAAAAGTGATGATCAACATGACCGTACCAATGATAGCCAGCCAGGTCATTACTTTTTCTATTCCGTCCGCTTTATTCCCATGACCGGCATATTCAATAATCGGGAGCATAAATACCTGAACAAAAAACTGGGCGAACATGACGGCTACAAAACGGTAGGCCGACATACTGTTCCGTTCTTTCATATCACCGGTAATTACACCACTCAATGCGGAATAAGGAAGGTTGTTGGCCGCATACAGCAACAGTAAGAAAGTATATGTGACCACGGCATAGATCAGTTTTCCTTTATAGGAGAAATCGGGTGTGCTGAACGCCAACAAGGCTACTACTCCTAACGGAACGGCCGTCCACAAGATCCATGGCCTGAACTTCCCCCAGCGGGATACGGTACGGTCTGCGATGGCACCGATCACCGGATTGAAACCAAAAGCGGCTACCAGTCCTACTGTCAACATAACTGCTGATGCATCGTTGGTGTCAAGTCCGTATATATCTGTATAAAAGTAGGCCAGGTAGGTCATCAGGGTCTGGAAAACCAGGTTGGCTGCCAGGTCGCCCAGGCTGTAACCTATTTTTTCACGGACCGATAATTGCTGTGTTGAATTTGTCATATGCGGTAGATTGTATCGTTAGAATGATTTTTTCTCCGTCACCGGGCTGCTCTTGGCATTAAAAACACGGTAGAAGGCGGGTTTGGGTTTATAGTTGCGGTCAAATAACAGAGGGTAATTGGTACGTCCGCGGATCGGCCATCCGTTCAGCCAGGATTGCCCGTCATGCACGCCCCAGAATGTGACCCGGGCAATATTATCTTTATATTTCAGGAAAAGCCGGAACAGGTTTTCATACGCGTCGGCCTGTTGGGTGGCCACTGAATCCGGCAGGCCGTTTGGATAAGGATTCATTTTAGCGGAGTATTCCGCTTTCATATTCACATCCGCGGCATCATTGTCCCAGGGATTGGGAAGCACGCCGAGATCGAGTTCGGTGAAATGTACTTTAAGTCCAAGGGCTGCATATTCTTTAATACTTTCTTCGATATCTTTCAGCGGAACATTTTTGGCACGCCAGTGTCCCTGTATACCCACCCCGTCAATACGAACACCGGCTGCCTGGATTTTTTTGATAAGGGCAATGGCGCCCGCTCTTTTCTTTGGTTGTTCAATATTATAATCGTTATAGTACAGTTCGGTATTCGGTGCCGCCTGCTGTGCAAGCTGAAAAGCTTTCACGATATAGTCAGGCCCCAGCAATTTGTAAAAGATGGATTCCCGCATCGAGCCATCTTCATTCAGGGCTTCATTCACCACATCCCAGCCATTAACTTTTCCCGCGTACCGGCCGGCAATGGTGCTGATATGTTCCGTCATGAATTTCATCAGGGAATCAGCCGTACTGATCCGGCTGACGAAGGGGGAGAGCTGCGAATGCCAGATCAGGGTATGCCCGACCATGAAGTGCCGGTGTTTTTGTGCATAGTCCACAAACTGATCGGCCAGAGAAAAATTATAACGCCCCCATTCCGGGTGAACGACTTCGCATTTCATGATATTCTCCGGCGTTACACTGTTGAACTGCTCTTCGATCAGTTTTTTTGCCGCACTGTCTTTTTCCTGTATCTGCCTGGTGTCAAGGGCGGCACCAATGCGAAAGTCATTCCGGTATTGTTGGGACAAAGAGAGCGTTACCCGGGCCCCTTTGAAATTCTTTGAAGCACCACAACTCCCCAAAAGGATGACAGTGCCAAGACCGGCCAGCAGGAAAAAAAAATTATATTTCATATTGCTGCATTTTAGTTGTTGCGCATTGTTTCAAACGAACCGAGATACCGGTCTTCCGTATCGCCGAAATCCAGTACCAGTTTCTGTAAGACCACCCCGCTATCCACCATCCAGTACTTCAGGGTATGTTTTCCATCCGTGGGGATCGAATGACGGCTCGTTTTGATAATGATATTCTCACTCACCCATTTATTCCAGATGCCTGAAATACTGTTCTTGTCTTCCGCATTCAGACTGATCAACCGGGGTGTTTCGTTATCAATTGATACCGCAAATTGAAGTCCTTCCGGTTTATTATGGAAATTAAGCGTAGGCGATAGATAAATCTTCAGGGTAAAACTATCCTTACTGTACGTAAAAAAATCATATTCAAGATGCGGACTACTTCCCCCGGGTATCAGGGCTTCAGCTGTTACCGGGAAAGTGGTGATCGCATCTTCTGTACGGCCATGATCCGGCAGCACTTTCCAATGAATCGCATTGGACGATATGGCACGGGTATAATGTGCCGCTTCGATGGATACACCGGATTCTTCTATCTGGTAAAACACCGGCTTATCCCCATCCGGCTCTGACCTGGCCGCCATCACATCCTTCAGGTATTTTGTTTTAGGTTCGGCAGCGGTGACGCCGGGCAGGTATTTCAGCTCCGGCAGCTTATTAGCCGGAGGCTGTTGCCAGTAGGTATAACCAATATGGGTCTGGCTCATCATGTGATTCCATTTGCCATTGTTCAATGCATGATATTTAAATGTGAGTAAAGAATCAGTGAGATAGGCCGTTTTGGCTTTCTCTGCATGATAATTAGTGGCAGCATCGTTTTTGCCAAATGCTTCTTTATTCCGCGCAACCTGGTAGTATAACTCATAGAGGTTGGCTGCTGCTTTTACCGGATGTGCCACCAGTTGAAAAAAGGCGGATTTTTGTGCAGGATCGATCTGACTATAGATAGTATCCGTTTTTTTTGCCAGCCACAGGTACTCATCCCGGACTCCTTCAAATTCTCCGGAAGCGAGGTTAAATGTTTTATCATTCAGCATTTCTGGTTTACGACGACTCATGTATTTTCCCTGTAAGGAGAGTATCTCCGCAATTCTTTTTGCATGTCCGGAGCCAAATTGTTGCAGGGCCCAGTTCTCTGTATAGGACTGCAACTGATCAGGACCGATCCGTTCGGGGTTCCAGGCATAATCGAGAAAGAAGGAGATGGGAAGTTCCATAGGTTTTATATCGCCCACGTTCACGATCCAGATATCCCTTGCCTTGTATTCCCAGGCCAGATGCATTTGTTCCCAGATCCGGGGAAGATGATTGGTGTTGATCCATTTGTAATTTCTTGGACCTCCCACATAGTCAAAGTGATAATAGATGCCATAACCGCCTTTTCTGGGTTTTTCATTGAGGTGAGGCAACTTCCGGAGGTTTCCCCAGTTGTCATCGCATAATAATAAAGTCACATCATCGGGTACACGCATGCCTTTATCATAATAATCCTGTACTTCTTTATACAAGGCCCAGAGTTGCGGGGTCTTTTCAGCCGGTTGTCCTGTTACTGATGTTATGATTTCGCGCTGATCCTTTACAATCCGTTCCAGCAGGGCCGTAGCTGTCTCGCGACTCATCGGTTCATCACCATCTCCCCGCATACCAACCGAAACTATTTTCTCATTCCAGGCGCGTTGCATACCCAGTTTCCAGAATTCTTTCAGCCGGACTTCATTACTGTCATAATTCCATTTGCCTTTTCCATACCGTCTCCATTCATCATGGGCCCGCATCAGGGGTTCATGATGGGAGGTGCCAATTACAATTCCATATTCATCCGCTGATTTTCTGTTCAACGAGTCATCATCATAAAAGGCGTTTCCCCACATGGCCGGCCAGAGATAGTTGGCTTTCAGGCGGAGCATCAGTTCAAATACTTTCTCGTAGAACAGGTGGTTGAAGCCCCCGAATTGTTCTTTGCTCCAGTTACTGAGGCAAGGTGCTTCATCGTTGATGAATAAGCCCCGGTATTTTACTTTCGGAGCATCGGCGAAATGGGCTTTTGTATTTATATACAATTCTTTTTTCGGGGTTACCGGTACATCGGCCCACCAGTACCAGGGCGAAACGCCCAATTGTTTGCTGAATTCGAAGACCGCGTAGGCCGTCCCCCGTCGATCACTACCGGCCAGTGTAAGAATATTTTTTATATGTGGAAATGGATTTACAATATTCTTTACCTGATAGCCTTCCCATTGATTGGCCAGGGAACTGAAAGAAAGTTCTTTTCCGGCCGCCAGTTCTTTTAGTAAGGCGGACCGGGTAATGGTGCCAATGACGATTATATTCGTATAGGGTTTATCAATGTTATGAATGATCCGGGGGCTGTAGCCGGTTACTTTTTCAATATCCTGTCTTACTAATTCAGCTGATTTTTGAATGAGGGTATAGTCGGCTGTATCGGTAAGGATCACGACGTTTTGTAAAGGGAACTCCGTTTTGCCGGGAGCAAACAGTTGCGCCTGGACTGTTATTGACAGCAGGCTGGGCAGAAGGGCAGAAAAAATATAATTGCGCATATGGCTGACTGAAGCTTTTGGTGAATCAGAACCCGACACTTTTTCCTCCGTCAACAGGAAGTATCACACCCGTAATATTGGCAACTTTGGTTGTAAACATGTCAGTTTTAATCTGATTAATTATTCTGTTTAATTACCGGGTGCATACGGGAAACGCAGTTTCCTGTAAAAGTCGAGTGACTGATCCGGTTTTTCAAAACCGCCCGGAAATGGCTGTTTGCTGAATTCCTGGAAATAAAGCAGGCAGGCATTCCGCCACCAGTTGGCTTCAGTCTGCTGTATACCGAGTAATTGTTTTACCTGTTGGTGCCGTTCCCTGTCAGTAAACCGGGCTGCCGCATCCCAGGTTTTCCGTAATTGGGCCACTTCCGCAGCACCGGAATTATAACGATGGCAGAGTTCCTCCCAAAGTGTGCGGCCATTTTTCATTTGGTGGTTCCAGGGTACATGGTGAAACCAGAGCAGGTATTTTTCATCACAGGTTGTCAGATTTTCCCATTGGCTCCTCACTTCCGGGTGATATTGGGAAAGAGCCTGACTACCCGAATGAGTCCGGTTGAATCCAATGCCTCCGCTGTCGGCTTTATGATAGTATACCGGATTCCATTCAGGTCTGCGTTGATCATTGACCCAGGGTGCCGGACCATAATGATGGCCGGTACCCATAATATGGTGGAGTCCCAGCGGGTTCATGTAGTCCACCAGGATCTCGCGGCTGCGAAGCATTATGTCTGCAACCGGCTTTGTAAACCGGGGTTCGTTCGTAAAGGTCATCCGCAGCCATTCTTCCGCAATGGCTGCGCTGCTCAGGTTGTAATCCCAGGCCAGTCTTCCCAGTGCATACCAGTTGGCCTGGGCAAAAGGATGCCCGCACCAGTTGATATCATTACCGATATTGGCCACACCAGCCATGCCATTCAGTTGATGTCCGTCGAGGCTGCCGTCAATGACGTTGGCCACCTTACTGCTTTTCCCCTTTTGCCAGGTATCACTTTCCAGTACTTCCTTAAACAACGGGGCAAGGTAAACGAGATTGGTGCTTTGTCCCAGGTATTCCTGTGTCACCTGAAATTCCATCATCAGGGGTGTTTTGGGCATGGCGCCGAAGAGCGGATGAAACGGTTCGCGGGGCATAAAATCAATGGCCCCGTTTTTCACCTGCACCATTACGTTGGCGCTGAATTTTCCATCCAACGGAACAAAATCATCATAGGCCTGTTTATGCCGGTCAGTGGGATTCTCTGCTGAATATACAAACGCGCGCCATATTATAATTCCATTAAAGGGGGCTACCGCATCGGCCAGCATATTGGCGCCGTCAGCATGGGTGCGGTGATAATCCTGTGGTCCCGGTTGTCCTTCACTGTTAGCTTTTACAAGAAAGCCTCCGAAATCCGGAATCAGTGTATAAATTTCAGCAGCTTTATTTTTCCACCATTGTCGCACTTCGTCATTGAGCGGATCAGCGGTTTTCAGGCCGCCTGACTCAATCGGGGCACTGAAGCGGGCGGTGAGATAGACTTTAATCCCATACGGGCGGAATACATCCGCAAGGGCTTTTACTTTTTGAAGGTAAGCCGGGCTGAGAATGGTGGCGTTGGCATTTACATTGGTAAGCACCGTGCCATTGATGCCGATCGAGGCATTGGCCCGGGCATAATCAATATAACGCTGATCTATATACGAAGGAAGCGTGTGCCAGTTCCAGATGGAGAAACCCGCGTAACCCCGTTCCACGGTCCGGTTCAGGTTGTCCCAGTGATTCAGCAGGCGTAGTTTCAGTTTGGGGGTGGACAGAATATTCAGATTGTCCAGGCGTTGTTCTGTCTGCAGTAAGCGCAGGAAATGGAAAACACCATAGAGGACTCCGATATCTGTCCGGGCCGTGATGATAATACGTACAGGCCCTGTTCCCGTGGTAGTCAGCAGATATCCTTCCTCTCCGCATTGCTGCCATTCTGCCGGGGAAATATTTTTTTTTAGAACACCCAGGTTGGCTTCAGTGGCGATGATCAGCCCTGGTGACACACGGGTGTCCTGTTCTTTTATCAGGGGAGGACGTCCGGTGAGCCCGGTCAGTCCTTTTATTATTTCTTCCTTTGCCGCCTGAAGGGTAGTGGAGTTTCCGGTAATACTGACGGAACCGATTTGACGTAAATACTGGTTTCGAAGTGAGGTGTTGCTGATCTGTGGATATCTTAACCACAAGTCATAGCCATTTTCTGCTTTGCCCGCAAAAAAGAACAGCAGCAGCAGGAAAACCAATCCGTATGATGTCAGTCTTTTCCGGGCCATCCGATTATTTTTTGGGTTTACGTAAAGAAGACTGTCGGATAATCAGGTCTGAACGTACCACAATCGTATTGGTATGTTTGATATCACTGAGTCCTTTCAGGTGATTGATCAGGTTGCGGGCGGTAATCTCGCCCATGTCAATACCCGGGTAGTCGATGGTGGTCATCTGGGGCTCCACCAGTTTACTGATCGCATCATTGTTGAAGCCAACGATGGCGATATCTTCCGGAATACGCAGTCCATGTTCCCGTAATGTCCGCATGCAAACGGCAGCCGAGAAATCATTGGTGATAAAAGCCCCGTCAGGAAGAGGTTTCATTTTCAGGATCTGCAGGGCCGCTTCCACACCGCATTGTTCACTCAGGTCCTTGATCAGTACGCGGTCTTTTTCATATTGGATGCCGTTGTCAAAGAGTGCGTCCGTATATCCTTTATGACGTTGGGCGTATACATTTCGTTTCAGGCTGGCTGTTACCAGTACGATCTTCTTACAGCCTTGCTCGATCAGGTGCTGGGTAGCCTGGTAACCGCATTTATAGTTATCAATAATGACTTTGGTGCTGGTTGTTTTCTCTTCCACCCGGTCAAAGAAAATCACGGGGATGCCTTTTTCTTCAAATGACTGATAGTGTTCCAGGTCTTTTGTGTCGAAAGCGAGCGAAGCGATCAGCCCATCTACGCGTTTATGAAAAAGGTTCAGGGCATTGGCCGCTTCCTTGGTATAACTTTCCGAGGAGTGGGCAATAATCAGGTCATACCCGGCTTCGGTGGTTACTTTTTCAATACCCGCCAGCACGGAAGTGATAAAGTTACTGTTCAGTTCATGTACAATCACGCCGATGGTATTGGTCTTTTGTTTGCGCAGGCTGCTGGCAAAAGTATTATGGCGGTATCCCAGGTCTTTGGCTGTCTGTTGGATTTTTTTTCGTGTATTCTTATTGATCGCCGGATGATCCTGTAAGGCGCGGCTGACCGTTGCAGACGAGAGGGACAAATGCTGGGCAATGTCGTAGATTGTAATGTCTTTTTTTGGCTTCATGTTGCAATCGGTTGCATAAAATTCGGGAAAAAAACCAATTTACAAAGTTTTCTTTTTAAGGGAAGATCTGCGGATAATTAATTCTGAACGAAGAATGATTTTCGGGGTGGCTTTGATATCTGTATTTCCTTTCAGGTGACTGATCAGGTTGTTTACTGCTGTTTCACCCATCTGGTAGCCGGGATTCTGAACTGTGGTCAGTTGCGGGGTCACAACCTGGCTTACGGGATCGTTATTGAATCCGGCGAATCCAATGTCAGCAGGAATCCGGAAGCCCGCTTCTTTCAGCCGGAGTAAACAATAGACCGCCGATGTATCATTGGCGGCAAATACGGCATCAGGGCGTTCCTTGTCTTTCATGGCGATGATATTTTCGGCCAGCCGGATCCCTGCGTTTTCAGACAGGGGGCCGATGAATATCCTTTTTTCTTCAAAGGGGATACGGTAGTCGCGGAGCGCTTCCTTGTACCCGGCGAGGCGGTCGGCATAAACATTACGGAGCAGGTTCCCCGTGAGGTGGGCAATTTTCCGGAATCCCTGATCCAGTAAGTGTTTGGTGACTTCATAGCCGGCCAGTTTATTGTCGATTTCTATCGCCATGCTCTCTTTATGCGACCAGGTGCGGTCAAAGAAAACAACCGGTATGTTCTTTTTAAAAAAGGGGAGTAAATGATCAATATTCCGGGTGTCATAGGCCACCGAAATCAGTAAACCGTCCACCCGTTTATTAAACATGGTCTGGGCATTGGTCTTTTCCTTATCTGTGCTTTCGTTGGAGTGATTAATGATTAGTGTATAACCATGGCGACCGGCCGCATCTTCCATGCCGGCCAGCACGTAAGACATAAAATAGCTGCTGATTCTGGGTACAATCACACCCAGCGTATGGGTGGTCTTGCTGCGGAGACTGCTGGCAAAACTGTTGGACCTGTAGCCCAGGAGCTTGGCTGCTTCGGCAATTTTCTTGCAGGTGTGCTTGTTTATAGCCGGATGATTCTTTAATCCCCGGCTGACGGTAGTAGCCGAAATGTTCAGGTATTTCGCTATATCATAAATGGTTATCTCCTTGTATTCCGCCATCGGACAAAGGTCGGGAAGAGTTTTTTAAAAAAAATTGCAATCGGTTGCAATAATTCAAAAAAATCCTATATTCGTTTTGCCAACGCCGGATTTGGTCCGGTGAAATTTTAAATAAGCTGTTGCCATTGCTATATGAAAAAACGACAAATCTCCGGACAAAGGGATATCAATGCCATAGCGGCACAGGTATCCGGATCTTCAGACAGGCTATACAGGCATCTGCACACAGTTTTAATCTCTTGTTCATTTCGTCATCTGCCAGCCGGTGAATTCAGTACACCTGCCGGTTCATCATTTTTACTGAATTATTTCTAACTCTTAATTGCCAAAATGAAGTTTATGAAAAAGACTGCCTATCTGACATCGCTGCTCCGTTCAGGCAAGTGGACGTTTCGGCCTATGCTGTTTTGCATAGCATGGCTGATGCAACTACTGCTTGTTCCGCAGGCAAATGCCCAAAACAGTATTGTTCATGGTAAAGTAACCAATGAGGAAGGAAAACCACTGGCTGGTGCTTCGGTTATTGTAAAAGGCACATCGATGGGAACCACAACGGATGCCGCGGGTGTTTTTAAAATTAATGCGCCGGGTACGGCCACACTGGTGGTTACTTCTGTTGATTTTGTGGAAAAGGAGATTAAAGTGAATAACCGGACCAACATCGAAATTGCCCTCACCGCGGTTGATAAAATAATGAGTGAAGTGGTAGTGGTAGGATATGGCTCGCAGAAAAAAGTGGATGTAACCGGTTCCGTGGCGCGGGTAAACCTTGAAGCTATGGGCAATGCACCCAATACCAATATCGGGCAGTTTTTACAAGGAACAGTACCCGGACTCAATGTGGGGCTTTCCACCGTTGCCGGCGGCACGCCTCCGATTTCGATCCGTGGCCGGGTGACCCTGAGCGGGAACCAGAATGTACTGATCATCGTGGATGGTATTCAATATAACGGGTCCTTATCTTCTATTAACCCCGATGATATCGCCACCATTGACGTACTGAAAGATGCCAGTTCAACAGCTGTATATGGAGCCCAGGGTGCCAATGGAGTAATCCTGATTACTTCGCGCAGAGGCCGTTACAATCAGAAACCGAGAATCGCCTTTTCCACAGCGTATACTTCCCAGCAACCTACTGTCGGATTAAGGCCGCTGAACCGGGCAGAATACCTTGAACAGTTTAAAGACGCGTTCTATACCCAGGCCTTCCTGGGACCCGATTATACCACCCCTAATCCCGCTTTTAATGTGGCGGCCGTAGTGGATCCGACCATGTCGAATCCCACCCGTACGGATGTGTTGCCGAATAATTATAACTGGTGGGATCAGGGAACCAATACCGGGAGTATCCTGGAACATAACCTGAGTTTCTCCGGCGGCGGTGACCGTATTACATATCAGCTTTCCGGCGGTTTGGTGGATCAGAAAGGCTTTATCGTGAATGATAAATTCAAGCGCAAATCCATCCGGGCCAATATGGAAGTGAAAGCGACCAATTGGTGGAAAGTAGGCCTGGTCGCATCGGGTTCATTTGTAAACCAGGATGGGGCTGAACCTTCACTGGGTAACTTAACAATTGCTTCCCCGTTGCTGGTGCCGTTTGATACAGCCGGCAATATCATCCCGTTTCCGACCAATACCGTTGTGCCCAACCCCTTCAATACCTTTTATGTAGATGATAAGGAAAGGCACCAGTATTATTTTGCCAATATTTATTCCGATCTGGATATTCCTTTTATCAAGGGCCTGAATTACCGGATCAACTTCGGAAACAACTTCCGGACTGACCAGCATTATTTTGCAAGTAAGTTCGATGGAGGCCTCACCGGCCGTGCCTATAAGGAGAACCAGGAGTATTATGATTATACACTGGATAATATCCTGTCATATACCAAAAGGTTTGGCAAACATGACCTGGCCGCCACGGCCCTTTATGGTGCCATTGAACGGCAATACAGCCGGACCTTTGCAGAAGGAGTGGGCTTTGCCCGTCTCAATCTGAGCTATAATGACCTCGGCAGTGCTACAACAAAAAATATCACCACCAATGCAAACAGCGAAGCCCTGAGTTACCAGATGGGCCGGGTGAATTACAAATACAATGACAAGTACCTGTTAACAGCCACGGTTCGCCGGGATGGTTTCTCCGGTTTTGCAAAGAACTACAAATACGCCACATTCCCCACGGTGGCACTCGGCTGGATTATGTCCAGTGAAAAATTCATGGAGCATATCAAAGTGGTGAATTTCCTGAAACTGAGAGCGGGTTATGGCACCACGGGAACACTCACCACTCAATACCGTTCCCTGTCACGCGTACTAACCAATACTTCCTATGTATATGGAGATGGAAGCGGTACCGTTTTTGGACAGCAGATCAGCACACTGGAAAGCCCTAACCTGAAATGGGAAAAAACAAAAGGACTGAACTTCGGGGTTGATTTTGGTTTGCTGGGTAACAAATTGACAGGTTCACTTGAGTATTACAATACCAATACATTCGATCTGTTATTTGATGTGGCCATTCCATCCATAACCGGTTTTACCCTGGCGGCGAGTAACGTAGGGAAAATCAATAACAAAGGCTTTGAAGCCACGCTGAATTATAAAGTGATCGACAATAAGGACTTTAAATGGTCTACCACATTTAACTTCTGGGCCAACACCAATAAGATTAAAAAATTGACCGGGCTCGATGCCAACAATGATGGGATTGAAGATGACCTGGTATCCAGTGGTCTTTTTATTGGTAAATCCATTCAGGCAATTTTCGACTACCAGGCAGAAAAAATCTATCAGCTGGGCGATACCCGGTTACCCGGATTCCAGGTGGGTAGTTTAAGCGTGCTTGACCTGGATAAAAATGGCGATATCACCGCCGCTGACCGTATATTCCTGGGCCGTCAGGAACCGGCTTACCGTTTCAGCTGGTTTAATAACCTGAACTATAAAAATTTCATGTTCAGCTTCTTTATTAACTCGATCCAGGGCGGAAAAGACGGATACCTGGGTAATAATATGCGCCTTTATTTCCGCGAAGACAACTCAGTACGTAATAATGATCTGAATGAGGTTGATTTCTGGTCACCCCGGAATCCCAATGGCAAATACCCAAGAATCATTTCCGGCAGCCATTCCAAAGTGGAACCCCCGATGTATGAAAGCAGGAGTTTTATACGCCTGCAGGACGTATCTCTTTCTTATAGTTTATCACCCAAAATTGTTCAGAAGATCAAAGCTCAGGCACTTAATTTTTATATCAGCGCGAAGAACCTGGCCACCTGGACCAACTGGGAAGGTTGGGATCCTGAAACCGGACAGGGACTTCAACTGGATGGCCGCCCTGCATTGAAAGCCATTACTGTTGGTGCTCATATCACTTTTTAATTCAAACACAGGTAAATATTATTATATGAAAAAGATCCTATCATTTTTAATGCTGTTTCTTCTGCTCACGGGGACCTTCTCGTGCAAGAAGGACTTCCTGGATGAAACCCCGCTGGATTTTTTAAGTGCAAAGAATGCGTTTAAAACGACCAGTGATTTTCAGGCATCCGTAAACAACCTCTACCGGTTAGTCCGTCAGGAATTGTATACACTGAACGACAATGATCCGATGGAGTACCAGTACAGAACGGACCTCGCTTTTTATGTACCCGCCGCTTTTCCGGCCAATCTTTCCGGGGAGATCAACCCCAACTCCAGTATCATGACCAATCACTGGAGAGCATTGTATAAAATCGTAGCTGAAGCCAATACTGTCATTGCCCGCATACCCGCTTCAGAAATGTCGGCAGCCGACAAATTATTATTTGAAGCCAGGGGCCGTTTCTTCCGGGCTTTTGCTTACCGTTGCCTGGCTTATGTATGGGGTGGCGTGCCGCTGGAATTGAATGAAGTGACCGATCCTAAAGTCGATTACGTTCGGGCCACCCGCAAAGAAGTCTATACACAGGTGATCGCTGACCTGACTTTTGCCGCAGTCAATTTGCCGGCTATTACGGCCACTACCGTAAAAGACGGTGAAGTAACCAGCCAGGCGGCCAACCACCTGCTGGCCGAAGTATATGTAGCTGACGGACAGTTTCAGAATGCGGTAACAGCCGCCAGTGCGGTGATCAATTCCACAGGTATGGCGATGATGACATCCCGCTTCGGTTCCCGCCGTACAGAAGTACCAGGTGATGTGTATTGGGATTTATTCCGTAAGAATAACCAGAACCGTAAAAATGGTTCAGGTAATACAGAGTCTATCTGGGTCATCCAGATCGAAACTGATGTGCCCGGTGGTGCGGCTATTTCCACCACCAGTTTTGCCAGCGGTGATGGTTTCTCACTGGAAAGGGTTCATGCCCCCCTGGTGCGCGACCTGACCGTAAATAATGTGGCCGCCTTCAGATGGCCCACCAGTGATTATACCGGCGGCCGTGGGGTTGGATTCTGGGCGCCTTCCAAGTATTTTATTGACAGCGTGTATGCGGGTGATCCGGTGAATGATATCCGGAATGCCAACCATAATTTCGTTCGTAAATTTAAAGCGTCGAATCCGTCCAGTCCGTTGTTAAACACAGATATTGATTTTCATAACTTACCTGCCAATACGAAGGGAACCAGCGGTGCCACATTGACATCCGGTGTGCCCAGTCGTGCTTTCTATCCTTATTCCACCAAATGTACAGAACCCGGTGGTCATCCATCCAACCTGTATTCCGGTGCTTATCCGCAGGCATTAAAAGGCGGTGCCGGTTTTACCTACCAGGATCAGTATTTAATCCGGCTGGCCGAAACCTACTTGTTACGGGCTGAAGCATATCTGGGAGCCAGCAATCCAACTTTAGCTGCCAATGATATCAACGTGGTGAGGGCCCGTTCCGGTGCATCAGCCGTGGCTCCTGCCAATGTTACGATTGACTATATCCTGGATGAAAGAATCCGTGAATTAGGCGTGGAAGAAAAAAGATTATTCACGCTGATGCGTTTGAATAAATGGTATGACCGGGTCGTAAAATGTAATCCGTTTTATGCCAGTGCCGCACAAACGAAGTACAATCTCTGGCCGATCCCTCAGTCAGAAATTGAACGAAACAGGGGAGCCGTGCTTGCACAGAATCCGGGTTATTGATCAATGGCAGTTCTTTCGTTTTAAGCATAAGCAATCAGAAGGGAGGGGTGTACTCATCTCTCCCTTTTTTTAAATTTTTGAATTCATAGTGCAGATATTGTTTTTTAACCTGTACTGTGAATGCGATCAACAATCTTCTGTTCCGGTGATACTGCAATTCCACAAACCCCAAAAGAGCTGGCTGATACTGCCCTTTTTTTTACTGCTGGCTGAATGCCTTCCGGCACAAACTCCCGCAGGCAGCAGAACCCGTATCTCCCTGAATGAAGGGTGGCGGTTTATGCGCTACACCGGTACACCGGATAATCTTATTTATGATGTGCGTCCGGTTGTGAATGACCGGAATGATAATATTGTGGCGGACGCCCGCCCAACTGAAGCCATTACCCTGGCAGCAGGTGACAGTGTCCTGAAAAGATGGATACTCCCCACAGCAAACAATTTTATTAAGGATCCTGCCAGGCATCATCGTCGTCCTGCAGGTGATCCGGGAAGCGATTTCCCCCTTGTACAACAGGCATTCAATGACGCGGATTGGCAACCAGTCACCTTACCGCATGACTGGGCCATACAAGGTCCGTTTTATGAAGCAGCGGATGCAGTTATTGGTGGTGGCATGGGACGTTTACCCGTTCAGGGTGTGGCCTGGTACCGTCGTAAACTGGATATACCGGTTGGCGACAAACAAAAAAATATTTACCTGGATATCGACGGAGCCATGTCGTATGCCATGGTATGGATCAATGGCCACCTGGCCGGTGGCTGGCCTTATGGCTATAACTCTTTTCGCATTGACCTCACACCCTATATTATTCCGGGTGGCGGTAATCAGCTGGCCATCCGGCTGGATAACCCGGCCCATTCAGCCCGCTGGTATCCGGGTGCCGGTCTTTACCGCAATGTATGGCTGACCAAAGTGCAACCCCTGCATATTGCCCAATGGGGTAGTTTCATCAGCAGCCGCAATGTATCTGCAACGGCGGCCACGCTCGATTTGCAGTTGGAACTGGAGAATTCATCCGGTACAACACTACGAGCCGATATCCAAACCGATATTTTCACCTTCGATCCCCTTTTGAATAAGGCCGGAATGAAAGCTGCTTCATTACCCGCTGCATCCATCACGGTTGCTACTGGTGAAAAAAGCCGATGGAACGGAACCGAAGAGATCCGTAATCCCTTCTTATGGGAACCGGTGCCGGTAAAGCAACAAAAAATGTATATGGCGGTTACCCGACTCCTGGTCAATGGAAAGGAAGTGGACCGCTATGAAACAAGGTTCGGCATCCGTGATGTACAATTTGATCCGTTGAAAGGGGTATTGGTGAATGGGAAGCCCATTCGCATACAAGGGGTCAATCAACATCATGATCTTGGGGCTCTTGGTGCTGCTTTTAACACCAGGGCAGCTGAAAGGCAACTTGAAATTCTGGCATCAATGGGTTGCAATGCGATCCGTCTCTCTCATAACCCACCGGCCCCTGAACTGCTGGACCTGACCGACCGGATGGGATTCCTCGTGATCGATGAAGTGTTTGACTGTTGGGAGCGGAAGAAAACACCGCTCGATTTTCACCTGATTTTTCCTGATTGGTATGAAGCCGATACCCGGAGTTTTATACGCCGCGACCGTAACCACCCTTCGGTAATTGCCTGGAGTTTTGGCAATGAAGTAGGGGAGCAATATACAGCGGATACCGGAGCCTTATTGGCCCGGAAACTATATGCCATTGTGAAAGACGAAGATCCCACAAGACCCGCTACGGCTTCGATGAATTATGCCAAACCGGATATGCCTTTTCCGGCTATGATGGATATTATCAATCTCAACTATCAAGGCGAGGGGATACGGGATGCTCCTGCGTATGCGCATCTCCGTGGTATTCGTACCACGCCTTTGTACCCGGCATTCAAAAACAAATTCCCTGATAAATTGATCCTTAGCAGTGAGACTTCTTCCGCACTCAGTACCCGGGGGGCCTATATCTTTCCGGTTACACCGGGTATCAGTGCGCCGGTCAGTGACAGTACCGGTGGTGATCCGGTGAATAAACAGGTCAGTGCTTACGAACTCTATACTGCTCAATTCGGGGCATCACCGGATAAAGTGTTTGGCTCACAGGATAAGCATCCTTTTGTGGCGGGTGAATTTGTCTGGTCAGGATGGGATTATCTCGGAGAACCCACACCCTATTATTCTGCACGGAGCTCCTATTCAGGTATCATTGACCTGGCCGGCTTTAAAAAAGACCGTTACTACCTGTACCAGTCACGATGGCGGTCGCAGTTTCCCATGGCGCATATCCTGCCGCACTGGAACTGGCCTGATCGGATCGGAGCCGTCACCCCCGTACATGTATTTACTTCAGGTGATGAAGGGGAGTTGTTCCTGAATGGCCGTTCCCTCGGAAAAAAGAAAAAAGGAGCGTATGAATATCGTTTGCGTTGGGATGAGGTGAAATATGAACCCGGCGTATTGAAAGTAATCGTATATCAGAAAGGCAAGCTTTGGGCAACAGATGAAGTACGTACCACAGGACCTGCTGTAAAATTACAACCACAGACTGACCGCCGGCAATTATTGGCGAATGGAACTGATCTTTCATTTATTACCATTAAAGTGACAGACAGTGCCGGCCGGCTGGTACCGGATGCAGCGAATGCTATCCGCTTCAGCGTGGAAGGTCCGGCCGATATTCCAGCCACCGATAATGGTGATCCAGCCAGCCTGGTTTCTTTTGTGTCGAAGGAAAGAAATGCCTATGCCGGCCTGGCTTTGGTTATAATCAGAACCCGGAAAGGAAAACCCGGGAAAATTATTGTACACGTGACCTCACCGGGTTTGAAAAGTGCCATAGTGGAGTTAGTGAGTAAGTAAATCAATAGCAAGATCGAATGGTGAATCTAAAAGAATATTTATGAACACGCGATTGCTTTCAACATACAGATCGGGTCTGATGACCATGACGCTGGCAGGAATGCTCCTGTTGTCCTGTAAAAAGAATAAAGGAAATGATGGTGGTAATACTGTTGCCACGGTTGAAGCCGAGACCACGGTTTATGTGAACCAATCCAACCAGTTGATACAGGGATTTGGTTGTGCTACCGTATTCAACCCACCCAATACCACGGCATTGACCGCGGAAGAGTTTGACCGCCTTTTTGGTGGAGGAGCAGACCAGGTGGGACTGAACCTGCTGCGCATCCGGATCGCCTCCGATGATGCCTGGAGGGCGACAGAACTGAATCATGCCAAAGCAGCCATTCAACGGGGCGCACGGGTGTTTGCCTCACCCTGGAGTCCACCCGCCCGGATGAAAACCAATAACAATATTGTTGGCGGAAAACTCATCCCGGACAGTGCCGCGGCTTATGCGAAATACCTGAATGATTTTGCCCTCTATATGCAGACCAACGGAGCTCCTTTATACGCCGTGTCTGTTCAGAATGAACCGGACTGGGAACCCAGTTATGAAGGCTGTGTGTGGACAGCAACTGAAATGAGGGACTTCCTGAAAAATCAGGGGGCGGCAATAACGGCCACACGTTTGATGGCGCCGGAGCTCGTCAATAATAACCAGACCTATGTGAATACCATTTTATCCGATAACGGGGCAGTGGCCAACCTGGATATAGTAGGTACCCACTTATATGGTGGAGGCATGGTGGAAAATGCGCTGGCCCGAAGCAAGGGACTGGAAGTATGGATGACCGAACACCTGGATACTCTTACCACCTGGAATGCCTGTATCAATACAGCCATTGAGATCCATGATTGTTTCACCAAGGCCAATTTCAATGCGTATGTATGGTGGTATGGAAAACGCTTCTATGGCCTGATTGGTCAGGATGGTGCCATTACTAAAAGAGGGTATGTTGTATCACAGTTCGCCCGGTTTGTGAAGCAAGGCGCCGTGCGTATCTCCAGTACGCCCAGTACACGGAATGATGTATTGGTCTCCGCTTACAAAAACGGCAGTAAGCGGATTGTGGTGCTGATCAACTGGGGGAGCTATAATGTAAAACATAAGATCAACTTCCAGGATGATACTGTCGGTTCTTTTGTGCCGTATACCACTTCTGCTGCAAAGAATGCGGTGGCCGGCAGTGCAGTAACGGCGGTCAGCAACAGTCTGGTGTATACACTGCCTCCAGGCAGTATCACCACACTGGTGGAACAGTGATCCGTCGTCCGGAAGGGAAAGTTCTTTTATAAGTGGTTCGTACGGAATGCGGATAGTGATCAGTGATCCGCTACTCCTGAATTGTTTTTAACCTGTTTTTTTAGCAGAGCAGTTCGTATAAGCAATCGTCACGAGGGGTGAATTCTTTCATCCCTCCTTTGTTTTTAAATTAACTTGCATGCTATTATTAAAAGTTGAATCATGTTATTGCTCGGAATAGATCTTGGAACATCTTCGGTTAAAGTATCGGTAATTGATGCCGCCACTCAGAAAACGGTGGCTACTGCCCAATATCCGGAAACGGAAGCGGAAATAATATCCGTTCACCCCGGTTGGGCGGAACAATCGCCGGAATCCTGGTGGGAACAGGTACAACTGGCGATTTTAAAAGCACATGCACAGCGGGCTTACAATCCGGCAGACATCGGGGCTATTGGGATCGCTTACCAGATGCATGGATTAGTGGCCGTTGATAAAGACCAGCAGGTATTGCGGCATAGTATTATCTGGTGCGACAGCCGGGCGGTGGAAACGGGGGAGAAGGCTTTTGAAACGATTGGCCGGGATAAGTGCCTGTTGCATCTGCTCAACTCCCCGGGAAATTTTACCGCGTCCAAACTGGCCTGGGTAAAAGAGAATGAGCCGGATGTATATGAAAAAATTGATAAGATCATGCTTCCGGGTGATTTTATTGCCATGAAACTTACCGGCACCATTACTACCAGTATTGAAGCCTTATCGGAAGGTGTATTCTGGGATTTCAAGGAAAACAGCCTGTCGGAGGATGTGTTTACTTATTATGGGTTTTCCCGTTCCCTGATTCCCGAAATCCGGGATGTGTTTTCGGAGCATGGTCAACTGACTACAAAAGTGGCCGGGACCCTTTCCTTACGGGCAGGCATACCTGTAACCTATAAAGCCGGCGACCAGCCAAACAATGCCCTTTCACTGAATGTACTGGAGCCGGGCGAGGTGGCAGCAACCGCAGGTACTTCCGGCGTGATTTACGGGGTAAGTGATCAGCTGGCGTATGATCATGAATCCCGGATCAACACATTTGCCCATGTAAACTATACCCGGGAACAACGGCGCCTCGGGGTGCTTTTATGTATTAATGGCACGGGCATTCTGAACCGATGGGTAAAGAATCTCTCAGGCGATCTGATGGGGTATACAGAACTGAACAATAAAGCGGCGGCCGTGGCCCCCGGCAGCGAAGGCATGCAGGTATTCCCCTTTGGCAACGGGGCTGAACGGATGCTGAATAACCGGGTGCTGAATGCACAGTTTTTGCAAATCGATTTTAATAAGCATGGGATAGCCCATGTGTACAGGGCGGCACAGGAAGGTATTGTTTTCGCTTTCCGGTACGGACTGGATATTATGCGGCAGAACGGGATGCAACCCGGCGTGATACGGGCCGGGAAAGCGAATATGTTCCTGAGCCAGGTATTCAGTTCTGCTTTTGTAAATACCCTGCAGGTGCCGGTTGAGTTATACCATGGAGATGGCAGCCACGGCGCCGCCATTGGCAGTGGCATCGGGGCGGGAATTTTTACCTCCGCAGCGGATGCATTCCGTAATTTTGCACCCGTGGAAATTATAACGCCCGAAGCAGGAAGTCCGTATGAAGAACTCTATGGCCGCTGGAAGGAACAACTCGAAAAAAACCTGAATTAATTTGATCATTTTTTAAATATACAATCATGGCTGTCGTAACAGGTAATAAGGAATATTTCAAGGAAATAGGTCCCGTTAAGTATGAAGGCACGGGCACGGATAACCCATTGGCATTTCGCTGGTATGATGAGAATAAAGTGGTGGCGGGTAAAACGATGAAAGAGCATCTGCGCTTTGCCTGTGCTTACTGGCACAGCTTCTGCGGCAGCGGGGCCGATCCATTTGGAGAACCCACACACCTGTTTCCCTGGAATGAAAAAACGGATGCCGTGGAAAGGGCAAAAGACAAGGCCGACGCGGCTTTTGAATTCATCACCAAACTCGGTCTGCCGTATTATTGTTTTCACGATGTGGATGCGGTGGATTATACGAATGATATCAGTGAGAATGACCGCAGGCTGCAGGCAATTACTGATTATTTCAGTGAAAAGCAAAAAGCGAGCGGCGTAAAATTATTATGGGGTACGGCCAACCTGTTTTCCAACAGGCGGTATATGAACGGGGCGTCCACTAATCCTGACTTTCATGTACTGGCGCATGCGGGGGCTCAGGTGAAAGCCGCCCTCGATGCCACCATCGCCCTGGGTGGAGAGAATTATGTATTCTGGGGTGGCCGTGAGGGTTATATGAGCCTGCTCAATACGAATATGAAACGGGAAAAAGAACACCTGGCCCGTTTTCTGCATACTGCGAAGGATTATGCGCGTAAGCAGGGCTTTACCGGAAAATTCTTTATTGAACCAAAGCCCTGCGAGCCGTCAAAGCATCAGTATGATTATGACTGTGAAACAGTGATCGGATTCCTGCGTCAGTATGATCTGCTGCAGGATTTCAGTCTGAATATCGAAGTAAACCATGCCACACTGGCCGGACATACGTTTACCCATGAGCTGCAGGTGGCTGCCGATGCAGGGTTGCTTGGCAGTATGGATGCCAACCGCGGAGATTACCAGAATGGATGGGATACGGATCAGTTCCCCAATGATATTAATGAACTGACGGAAGCAATGCTTGTAATCCTGGAAGCCGGCGGTTTTAAAGGCGGCGGAATAAACTTTGACGCCAAAATACGCCGGAACTCCACCGATCCGGCTGATCTTTTCTATGCGCATATCGGGGGCATGGATATTTTCGCCAGGGCGCTGATCACTGCGGATAATATATTGAAGCAGTCCGAATACAGGAAGTTCCGGCAGGAACGTTATGCTTCTTTTGATAGTGGGGCAGGGAAGGATTTTGAAGCAGGAAATCTCAGTCTTGAACAATTAAGGGAATATGCCATTGCACAAGGAGAACCTGCGGTGCGCAGCGGCAAGCAGGAATACCTGGAGAATCTGGTGAACCGGTATATCTGATTCCCGTATCGATAATAAAATCGTAACTGCCTGATGACTGTACCGGAAACCGAACCGGCTGGATCAGGCATTTTTTTGTCTAAAAAAGTGATGAGTATGAAATTGATGGAACAAACCATGCGCTGGTTCGGACCCAATGATCCGGTGAGTCTGGCTGATATCCGCCAGGCCGGATGTACCGGTGTGGTAACGGCTCTGCATCATATCCCGGTAGGAGATATATGGCCAGTAGAAGAAATCCTGAAGCGCCGGGCTATGATTCAGGAAGCAGGAATGAGCTGGACCGTAATAGAAAGCCTGCCGGTCAGTGAAGAGATAAAAAAGCAACAAGGACTGTATCAGCAGCATATTGAGCATTATAAGGAGAGTTTGCGTAATGTGGCCGCCTGTGGACTGAAAGTGGTTACTTATAATTTCATGCCCATTCTGGACTGGATGCGTACGGATATTTCACGGGTGATGACGGATGGGAGCAGGGCCTTATATTTTGAGCGTGCCGCCTTTGTGGCGTTTGATTTGTTTATGCTGAAACGGCCGGGGGCGGATAAGGATTATACCGATGATGAAATACGTAAGGCCCGTTTCCGGTTTGACCGGATGACGGACGAAGAAGAAGAAACGATTTTCCACAATGCACTGCTTGGGCTGCCCGGCAGTGAAGAAAGGTTTACGGAAGAACAGATTTTATCTGCCCTGAAAAACTATGAAGGTATAGATGCGACAATGCTGAAACAACATCTTTTTTACTTCCTGCGGGAAGTGGTGCCCGTGGCAGAAGAGTTGGGTTTACAATTAGCTATTCATCCGGATGATCCGCCATACCCGGTATTGGGCCTGCCCCGGATCGTAAGTACGGAGCAGGATGCCGCGGATCTGTTAGCAGCTGCGCCTTCGCCGGCAAACGGGTTGTGTTTCTGTACCGGATCATTCGGGGCAAGAGCCGATAATAATCTGTTACAAATGCTGAAACGATTTGGAGATCATATTCATTTCCTGCATTTGCGCAATACCAAACGTGATGAAGAAGGGAATTTTTATGAAGCCGATCACCTGGCCGGGGATACGGATATGTATGAAATAATCCGGGAAGTCCTGCTGATTCAGCAACGCAGGAACTGTTCAATACCCATGCGGCCGGATCATGGGCACCAGATGCTGGATGATCTGAAAAAAGTTACTTACCCCGGTTATTCTGCGATTGGAAGGCTGCGCGGACTGGCTGAATTACGCGGGGTGGAATACGGAATTGCGCGTTCTATGTCAGCCGATTGAGAGGTTTCATGTAGTTATGATAAGCACAGTTTGTAGGCACACATAAGCTTATACATAAAAAAGAATCGTAAATCTACATATCAGGAATAAGTGGTTATACTTAAAATCAATTTTTTTTCATCGGTAATTCGCTTAACAGACAATGTTTTATGCAGTTTACAATGAAATTTTACTTAATTTTTCTTTGTAAATAAACTTAGACTGCCACCGCAAACCACTATCCGTATGGGAAAAATTACTATTCTCCTCGTAGACGACCACAAACTGATCCGTGATTCCTGGTCTTTTATCCTGAACAGTGACAGCCGTTTTCAGGTAATTGGCGAAACGAGCAATGCCGATGAAGCGGTTGAAATTGCCCGGACTAAGAAGCCAGATATCGTACTGATGGATATCAACATGACACCCGTGAACGGTTTTGAAGCGACAAAGCTGGTTCGTAAGTTTTCACCCGGTTCTAAAATTATTGGTATTTCTATGCACTCCATGCCGGCCTATGCGCGTCGTATGCTGCAGATCGGGGCCATGGGATATGTTACCAAAAACTCTTCCAAGGATGAGCTGATTAACTCAATTGTGGAAGTGTACAGTGGTAAAAAATATATCTGCGAAGAGGTAAAGAATATCCTGGCACAACAGGAACTGGAAGACGAAGGAGGAACACCTGACATGAATGTATTATCCCGTCGTGAACTGGATATTGTACAACTGATCAAGGAAGGTCTTTCTTCAAAGGAAATTGCCTTACGCCTGGATATTTCCCTTAAAACCGTTGAGGTACACCGGTATAATATTCTGAAGAAACTGAACCTGAAGAATACCGCTGCCCTGGTGAACTTCATCAATGTACACGGTTTGTAATCTGCCCTTCGGTTTCACCTGCTGAAATGCTAACCCGGTTCTTATGAATCGAATATATACCCGTCAGCGTATAACTTTTGGTGTGGCGGCAGCTGTTGCACTTATCCTTTTTTTCGCCTGGTACTCTTTTGTGAATATGAACAAAGCCAGGAAGGAGACAAAGCAGGTAAATCAGACGCTCCAGTCACTCAAAGTACTTGAACATCTTCTGGATGATGTGCAGGATATTGAAACCTCTGGCCGGGGATACGTGATATCCGGTAATCGTGAATTTCTGGAACCGTATAATAAGGCTATTGTCCGGTTGCAGGAGGACACGACGGACATTTTAAACCTGCAGCAAAAATACCCCGGTAGAAAAGACACGCTCCTTTCTTTGGTGAAGCTTACACGCGAAAAGCTGGCCATTGCCGAATATGTTATGGCGTTGATGAAAGGAAACCGGGCCGATTCAGCTCTTCAGCTGGTGCGTAACGGTAAGGGAAAAGAGGTGATGGATACAATCCGGATGCTGGTCATGGGTCTTGAAACCACAGACCGGAAAGTGCTGAACCGTTCCAATGCCAACCGGGAGATTGCAGCCACCACCACCGCCCGTCTTTTCGTCTTGCTCAGTGTGGTTTTTATCATTGTTGCCGCTTTACTGTTTTATTTTATACGCCGGGATCTCCGGAGGAAGGAGATATATGAATCCAGGCTGGCCTATCTCGCGGATCTGACGGAGAAAAGCAGTGACGGTATTATTTCAATAAATCGTGATCTTCTGGTTGTTTCCTGGAATAAAGGGGCTGAAAATATTTATGGATATACCTCTGCTGAAGCAATTGGAAAGAACATTGCTTCATTGATAAAGAGCAGTGCCTTGTCAAACGGGGATGACGATGTACGGAAAGAAATACGCCAGAAGGGATTTGCCGATTTTGAATCCAATGATTTTACCAAAGACGGAAAAAGTCTTTACTGTCATATAACTTCTTCTCCACTGATTGACAGCCATGGAAAAGTTACGGGTTTTGTATCCGTAGTAAGGGATATTACCCAACGGAAACTGGCGGAAAAGCTGATTTATGAGTTTAATCATGAACTGGCAGAAAAAGTGCGGGAAAAAACAGAGGATATACGAAAGAGTGAGGAAAAGCTGAGACAAGTACTGGAAAGTGCGGCGAGTGAGTTTTATGTGATAGACCGTGAGTACAGAATTATACTGATGAGTAAACTGGCCGAGTCGAACCTGGAAAAAGCCTGGCGAATTAAAATCCAAAGCGGCGATTTAATTTCCCCACATATCCCGGGAGATAAGCGTGACCTTATTATTGAAAGCTATAATAAGGCGTTTTCGGGTGAGATGACTGACTATGAGTCGTATATCGGGATGGGTGCGTATTCCCGATGGGTGAATGTTACGTATATACCTGTCCGTAATGAACAAGGGGAAATCACGGGCGCCTTTATTGGTACAAAAGACATTACGGCCCGTAAAGAGGCGGAAGCCGGTTTACAGGAAAGTGAGTCCCGCTACAGAACACTGGTGGAACAGGCGACAGAAGTAATTGTATTGACGGACAGTCACGGGCATATTCTGCAGGTAAATGAAGCCGGATTGAAATTGCTGGGGTATACCCGCTACGAAGCCACGACACTATCACTCACCGATGTGGTGGTACTGGAGCCGGGTGATCCGCCATACCGCTATGAGGAACTGAGAAACGGGGCGAGTGTATTAAGTAACCGTAATATCAGAAAAAAGGATGGAACTGTTATCACGCTTGAACTGAGTACGAAAATGCTGGACAATGGCCAGTTTATTGGCATCGGGCGGGATATTTCTGAAAGGCTGCGGGTTGAACGTGCCCTGGTGGAAAGTGAAAACCGTTTCAGGGCAATTTTTAATACCCAGATGCAGCTGGTCACGCTGCTCGACACGGAGGGCAGAATACTGGAAGTGAATAAAACAGCGCTGGATTTTACCGGTTACCGGAATGAAGATGTTGCTGGTAAGTTTTTCTGGGAGATTAAACTCTGGAGTAAAGAGGAGGAGCGGGGTCCCCGTGTTGAACGGGTAAAAGAGGCGATACACAGAGCGTCTGCCGGCGAACTGATCCGCTATGAAGGAGAGGTTTCCATACGGGGGAATGAAGTGGAAGTAGTGGATATGTCAATAAAACCGATTCCCGGGGCAGATGGGTTACCGAAGTTGCTGATTATGGAAGGAAGGCTGATTACCGAGATCCGGAAAGCGGAGATTGAAGTCAAGCAAAGTGAAGCGAAATACAGGGCCTTTTTTGAACACAGCATGGATGGTATAATGCTGACCTCTCCTGATGGAAGTATTCTGTCAGCCAACCCGGCCGCCTGTGCCATGTTTGGCATGTCGGAGAAAGAGATCATTCAAACCGGACGCCAGGGATTACTGGATGATCATGATAAGCGATCAGGTGAAATTCTCGATGAAAGGAAAAAGAAAGGCTATTATTTCGGGGAAATAAACTTTAAACGTAAGGATGGTACTGTTTTCCCCGGTGAATTTACGTCCGCTCTTTTTACGGACGCTTACGGTCAGGAAAGAACCAGTCTGATTATCCGGGACGTAACTACACGAAAGCGGATCGAGAAGGAAGTGAGCCAGTCGGTGCAACGATTTGAAATGATTGCCCGGACCACCAATGATGCTGTTTGGGAATGGGATATTGTGACGGGGGAAAAATGGGCCAATGCCACACACCAGCAATTATACGGATTAAATCCTGACGAGCCGGTACCTGAAGAGCATATCTGGCGGAATCGTATCCATCCGGAAGACCGGGCGGTAATTGTCAGCCGGCAGGAAAACACGCTTGCTGCCACAGATAAAAATGTATTTATATCCGAATACAGGTTCAGGAAAGCAAACGGTGACTATATACATGTTTTTGATCGTTGTTATATACAGCGAAATGAAAATGGAGAAGCGATCCGGATGACGGGCAGCATAATGGATATTACGGCACGCAAACGTTCGGAAGACAGGCTCAGGGAAAGTGAGCAACGTTTGCGTCTATCCATGCAGGCAGCCAAACAAGGATTGTATGATCTGAACCTGATTACCGGTGAGACCATTGTGAATGAACAATATGCTCTGATGCTGGAGTATGACCCTCATACATTTATTGAAACCAATAAGAACTGGCTGGACCGGTTGCATCCCGATGATCTGTTGGTGACAGAAAAGGCGTTACGGGATTATATTTCTGGAAAGACACCTGAGTACATAATAGAGTTCCGTCAGAAGACGGCCAAAGGTCAATGGAAATGGATTCTTTCTATTGGTAAAATATTTGAGTACGATACACAGGGCCGTGCATTGCGGATGCTGGGGACTCATACGGATATCACGAACCTGAAACATGCGGAAGAGGAACTGATCCGTTCGCAGAAACGCTTCCAGAATCTGGTGGAAAATATTTCAGGTGTTTATTGGGTCAATGATCTCGAAACACAGCAAACCCTCTATATCAGTCCTTCTTATGAAACAGTATGGGGCAGATCCTGTGAAGATATTTATAAAGATCCTTCCGATTTTATACGTTCGGTTCATCCGGATGATATCGGCCGGCTGAGTGAAGCGTATCACCATATTGCGGAAAAGAAACAGTTGCAGCTTGATTACCGTATCCTGCGTCCGCAGGGTGAAGTGCGCTGGGTAGCTGTAAAAATAAATGTGGTAATGGACAATGCCGGCAAACGGATGGAGTATGGGTATGCGGAGGATATTACCGAGCAACGCCGGGCAGAAACAGATTTGCTGGAATCCAATGCCCGGTTCCAGATTGTATCTAAAGCCACCAGTGATCTGGTGTGGGACTGGGACCTGCAGGGGCATGAACTCTGGTGGAATGATAATTACTATTCCAGTTTGGGGTACAAGAAAATGAGTGACCATGTACCTGATGCCGAGTGGTATGACCGGATACATCCCGATGAAAGGGAAAGGGTGCGGGCAAATGCCAATAAAACATTCCGTGGCCGGAGTTCGGTATGGCGGGATGAATACCGTTATCAGAAAGCGGACGGCTCCTACCTGCATTTCCTGGATCGGGGATTCATTATGCGGAATGCTGACGGAGAAGCGGTCAGGATGATCGGTTCTATGACTGACATGACACCCGTTTATAATGTACAGCGAAAAATTGAGGAAAGCGAAATGCGGTTACGTACCATTCTGGATACGGATCCGGAATGCATAAAACTTATTGATGAGGAAATCCGCTTACTGGATGTAAATAAGGCAGGGCTGCAGATGATGGATGTTGCCCGGCTGGAGGATATTGTTGGTCATAGTTTTCTGGAATTAGTCGATCCCCGCCAACAGAAACAAACGGCCCGGTTAGTGAAAGAGGCATTCAAGGGGAAAACCGGGGCCCTGGAATTTGAAATGCTGACCCTTAAAGGCAACCGCCGTTGGTGTGAAATGAGTGTTGTTCCATTCCGGAATACAGAAAAACTGGTGGTCAGTGCTCTGGCTGTGACCCGGGATATAACGGAGCGTAAAAAGGCTGAACTGAATTTAAAGCTCAGTGAGGAAAAATACCGTACACTGGTGGAACAGGCGGCCGATGCCATTGCTTTGTACGATGCAAACGGGCAATTACTGGACACGAATCCATCTGCCTCTGATTTACTTGGATATACGCAGGAGGAAATGTCATCCATGAATCTCGGGCAGTTTTTATTGCCTGAAGATGTGGCCGACGACCCGGTAAACTATGAAATGCTCAATGCCGGTGTTTCCACAGTTAAAATCAGGAGGATGAAAAGGAAAAACGGAACACTTGTGGTTACGGAAGTCAGATCACAGCAATTGCCAGATGGCCGGTATCTGTCTGTAATACGGGATATGACAGAACGACTAAGGGCGGAAGAGGAACTGAAGTCTTCCTTTAAAGCTGTCAGGAGCCTGACCACTCACTTGCAGAATATCCGGGAAGAGGAACGGACGAATATAGCCCGGGAGATACATGATGAACTGGGCCAGCAACTGACTGTTCTGAAAATGGATATTGCCTGGCTGAATAAGCGACTGAAGGGCAATGATGAAAAAGTGAATCAACGGCTGGCTGACCTCCTGCTGATGCTGGATGATACCGTTAAGTCGGTGCGCCGTATCTCCTCTCAGCTCCGGCCAAGCCTGCTGGATGATCTTGGCCTTACAGCGGCTATGGAATGGCAGCTGGGTGAATTTGAAAAAAGGGCCGGAATAAAAACCTTGTTTAAAGCCCCGCATGAGGAGATTCCGGTGCCGGATTCCGCAAAAACGGCCTTATTCCGCATTTTTCAGGAATCATTGACGAATGTGGTCCGTCATTCCGGTGCCAGTCAGTTATCGGTGGAACTAAGGGAAGAGGCCGGGCAATTAAAAATGTCTATTATTGACAATGGAACAGGGTTTGATCCGGCTAAAGTAGCGGAAAAAAGAACCCTGGGAATACTTGGGATGAAGGAGCGGAGTGAAATGATCGGCGGTACATATGTGATTAACAGTATTCCCGGAGAAGGAACATCCGTGTTTGTATCGGTGCCCGTCAGTACATTTGCAGATTAATCAGGTAAAGAGAAGAACATGCGTATACTTATTGCCGATGACCATGCGATTGTCCGGAGAGGAATGAAACAGCTGCTCCTGGAACAGTATCCTTTTGCCCGGATCGGCGAAGCCTCTAATGTGGAAGAACTGATCAGCGCGATTATGGCGGATAAGGACTGGGATGTGGTGGTCTGCGACATGAACATGCCCGGCCGCAGCGGATTGGATGCCATTATGCAAATCAAGGAAATTGCCCCGGGAATACCTGTATTGATTATGAGTATGTATCCGGAAGATCAGTATGCCCTGCGCGTACTAAAGTCCGGTGCCGCCGGTTACCTGACGAAGGAAACCATTCATGATGATATAGTCAGAGCCATTGAAACTGTTATCAAAGGAAAACGTTATATCACACTCACATTGGCCGAAAAACTGGCAGAATCCGTAAATAGCGAAAGTGAAAAACCGCTGCACGAGGTTTTGTCCGATCGGGAATTTGACGTGTTTAAACTGCTGGCCTCCGGAAAGAATATTTCTGAGATAGCCGTACAGTTATCTTTAAGTTCCACCACGGTTAGTACCTACCGGTCACGCATAATGGAAAAAATGAAAATGAAAAGTAATGCTGAACTGGCCCGCTATGCCATTGAAGCAAAATTGATCTGACAGGCCGTTCCATCGCGTAGATTAATGGCTACAAGCTTTTAGCCATTGCATTACAGCCTCTTCAGGGGGCTTTCGTTTTTTTTGTACTAACCATTCTTCCTTTCCTGAAAAAAGCAATCAACATACTACTCGTTGATGACAATCTGAATTTCATCAAACGCATGATCAGTCTGCTGGAAGACCTCCCGATCAGCAAGCAAATCCGTATCGCATCCGACTTTTACACTGCTCAGGAACAATTGCTCGTTCATACACCGGATATTGTTTTACTGGATATCAATATGCCTGGTAAAAACGGGATAGAGCTGTTGCGGTTTATCAGGGTGAAGAATTTCGGTTCTGAAGTGATCATGCTGACTAATCATGCGGAAGTTATTTACAGGGAGCAGTGTCAGGAACTGGGCGCCCGGTTTTTCCTGGATAAATCCAGTGACTTCGGGCTGGTACCGGATATTATTAAGGACTATTACAGCCACCATTTTGATAACCAACAACCGGATGAAGTATGCGGGTATTGATGCGTGATATAAAACAGTTGATTAAAGAAGCCGGTGTTCCGCAGGAACGATTCCTTTCGTTGGTCAGAGAAGATGGCCGTATTTTATCGGCCAATGCCCGGATGATCCGCTCCCTGCACCTGGCTGACCCACGGAAATCGGACCTGAACCTTTTTGAATTGATTCATCCGGTTAACCTGAACGCATTCCGGCTGCTTTTACAGGAGGCAGGTGATCATACAACACCCGGTTCCCTGGAAGCGCATCTTAAGAACGGACTTTATCATCCCATGAAATGGCATATCCGGCCGATATCCCGTGAAACGGAGCCCCGGGTATTTTTATGTGTCGGGCATAAACTGCTGGATGAGCAGCGGTCTCTTGAGTTTCACCGGTTGGGTGAAAAAAACTACCAGCTTATTTTCGAAAGCCTGGATGCGGGTATTCTTTTCCAGGACCATCAGGGAGAAATTATAGCGGTAAACCAAAGAACCGCTGAAATTTTAAATGTAACACTGGAGCGATTATACCAGCTGCATGATATCGCCAGCCAATGGGATAATAACTGGATTATACGCACGGAATCCGGCGAAGCTGTTTCTTTTGAACAAACACCATTTGCAAAAGCTATCCGGACAAAACACCGGCAAACGGATGTATTGGTCATTCACCTGCGCGACGGACAGAAACGCTGGTTGCATTTCAGTTCACAACCTTTGTTCAGGGACAACAGCAGTATTCCATTTGCGGTTGTATCTAATATAACGGACCTGACCATGGAACGAAACCTGATCAGGGAATTGCGTGAACGTAAAGCCATCCTGCGATCGTTTATGAAACAAACCCCCAACCTGGCCTGGGTGGTGGATGAAGATGGGCAACTTGTTTTTGCCAGTAAAAACTTCTATGATTTTTTTCATATACAGGAGGCCGATTCCCTTCACCGGAATATTCTTGATCTGGTGCCCCGGAATCTGGCAGAGGAACTGATCCCCAGGCATCAGCGGGTTTTGATGACCGGAGAACCAGGTGAGGCCATTCAACGGATCAACTGGGCCGATGGTACAGAATATGTTTTTCATATTGATATTTTTCCGATTGAAGGATTTAGTGGTAAAAGAATTGTTGGTGGGCATGCGGTTAATCTGACTGACAAGTTTACGGCAGAAAGGAAGTTGCGTGCCACGAATGACCGGTTGTTGTTGCTGTCGAGGGCTACAACTGATGCAATTTGGGAGTGGGATATGCAAACCGGGCAGATATTCCGTAACGATGCGCTTATGGAACTGGTTGGCTATATGGGCGGTGAACCCAAAGGATTGTCCTGGTGGCTCCGCCGGATACATCCGGATGACCGGAACAGGGTAGGAGATACGGTACGTCAGCGCAGTGAGGAAGGGAAACAGTCATGGCAGGAAGAATACCGGTTTAAGTGTGCGGATGGCAAATACAAACATATGCGGGACAGAGGCTATATTGTTTATGAAAATGGCCTGCCTGTTAAGATGATTGGTTCCCTCCAGGATGTCAGCAACCTGAAATCCCTCGAATCCCGCCTGGTGGAAGAACGCCTTGCCGCTCAGAAGGAAATCTCCGAACTGGTAATACAGGCGCAGGAAAAAGAAAGGTCACAGATCGGCCATGAACTGCATGACAACGTAAATCAGATTTTGTCATCGGCAAAACTGTTTTTTGAGATGATGCAGGCTGAAGGGGCAGACCAGTCACTTTATAAATCCAAAGGACTCGAGTATATCAGTCTGGCGGTGGAAGAAATCCGCAAACTTTCACGCGAACTGGTATCACCGGGTTTGCGGGAAAGGGACCTCGTTCCCTGTATCTGCCAGTTACTGGATGATACCCGGATGGCGAGTGGCCTGGATATTCATTTTACCCATGAACTGGATCCGGATATTCTCACCGATGGCAAAAAAGTAACGATGTTCCGTATTCTGCAGGAACAGTTAAAAAATATATTGAAACACAGTGGCGCCAACCGGGTTGATATTTCTTTGCATCAGGAAGATAAACAGGTACGGATGACCGTGAAAGACAACGGGAAAGGCTTTGATGCCAATCAGACATTCCGGGGTATTGGCCTTTCCGGCATTTTTGAACGTATCCGATATTACGAAGGCACGGCCGATATCGATACGGCGGTCGGGAAAGGCTGCCTGCTTACAGTCACCATTCCATTATAATTACAGGTGATTCACCGGTGCCTTTTTTCCAGCGTGCTGATTACATCGGCCAGGGTAAACCCTTTATGCTGAAGCAAAACGAGATAATGAAATAACAGGTCGGCGGCTTCCCCAAGAAAGAGTTCCCGATTGTCGTCCTTACTCTCAATGACGAGCTCCACGGCTTCTTCACCTACTTTCTGTGCTACTTTATTGATGCCTTTGGCAAATAAGGAAGCTGTATAGGATTTATCCGTAGGATTGTTTTTCCGGTCAGTAATGATCTGTTCCAGCCGGTGAAGACTGAATCCCGGATTTTCTTCATCGAAACAGGTGGCTGATCCGGTATGGCAGACCGGTCCGGCCGGACTGGCTTTAATCAGCAATGTATCATTGTCACAATCTGTTTTTATCTCATGGATATATAAAAAATGACCGGAGGTTTCGCCCTTGGTCCAGAGCCGTTGCTTACTGCGGCTGAAAAAAGTTACTTTTCCTTCCTGTTGTGATTGTTGCAGGGCCGCTTCATTCATAAAGCCAAGCATCAGTACCTGCCTGCTGTCTGCATCCTGAATAATGGCGGGTACAAGTCCGTCGGCATATTTTGAAAAATCCGGTTTCATATTAAGGGGTTGATTGATCATTGTTTTTTTCTTTTTCCTCTTTGTCTTTCAGCAGTTGCAGGAGGTTTTCAAACGCCGCGTTCCGTCGTTCATGAAGGGCTTCCTGCCGGTCTTTACGCTTGTTTTCCATGTGCTGATACAGGTACCAGGCTACTGTCAGTATGATAAAAATAAGTGGAATCATAAACGCACCGGGATTTGCTGTTCCCGTAAATATCGTTTTAAATCCTCAATAGGTATTTCACGGAAATGAAAGATACTTGCCGCCAGTGCTGCATCCGCCCGTGCCACATTAAATACATCGGCAAAATGCTCAAGTGTGCCTGCACCACCGGAGGCAATGACCGGTATGGAAACGGAACGGCTGATCTCACCGGTTATTTCCAGGGCAAATCCGTTTTTTGTTCCATCATTTTCCATGGATGTCAGCAGGATCTCCCCGGCACCACGGTCCACCGCCTCTTTTGCCCAATCAATAGCCTTTAATTCAGTCGGTGTTCTCCCCCCGTGGGTAACTACTTTCCAGCAGCCATCAATCCGTTTGGCATCAATGGCCAGTACCACACACTGGCTGCCGAATTGTCCGGCGAGTTCATTGATCAGTTCCGGCCGCTTTACGGCCGATGTGTTTACGGATATTTTGTCGGCTCCGTTTTCGAGCAGGACACTTACATCATCCACCGTATTAATTCCACCACCGACGGTAAACGGAATATTAATATGAGTGGCTATCTGCCGTACCAGTACTGAAAGGGTTTTTCTTTTTTCTGTTGTGGCAGTAATATCCAGAAAGACCAGTTCATCAGCACCTTCTTCACAATAACGTACCGCCAGTTCCACCGGGTCGCCTGCATCCCGCAGGGCTAGGAAGTTGGTTCCTTTTACTGTCCGCCCCTCTTTAATATCCAGGCAGGGTATGATTCGTTTCGTGAGCATCTTTATATAAAACGGTTTAATTGGAACAGGCTGATTCTGTTTTCATATAATGCTTTACCTATGATCGCGCCATCACAACCGGCCTGCCTTAATTCATCCAGTTCATGTATCTCCGTTATCCCCCCACTGGCAATCAGGTCAATGGATGGATGCTGATTGAGTATCTTTTTGTATAAATCAATAGCCGTGCCTTCCAGCAAGCCATCCTTGTTCACGTCGGTACAAAAAAACTGCCGGACTCCTTTGGTTTTATACCTTCCGATCAGATCAAATACGGTGAGTGAAGTGGATTCCGTCCAGCCGCGGATGACGATTTTCCCGTCTTTTACATCGGCTCCTATAATAAATTTCTCCGCGCCAAACCGTAGCAGCCAGCCGGTAAATGCCGGTTCATCTTTTACCGCCATACTCCCTACAGCGGTGTATGCGGCCCCGGAATTAAAACTGATCTCCACACTTTTTTCCGTACTGATGCCCCCGCTGAAATCAATTTTCAGATGGGTTTTACCCGCTATCTTTTCCAGCACTTTCCAGTTTTTTACTTCGCCTGCCTTTGCCCCATCCAGGTCAACGAGGTGGAGTCGTTTCAATCCGGCCTCTTCAAACTGTAATGCTACTTCAAGCGGATCTTCATTATAGATTTTTTTCTGAGCATAGTCGCCTTTTGTCAGGCGTACGCATTTTCCGTCAATAATATCAATGGCGGGTATTATAGTCATCTCAACTGGTTAAAAAGTTTTTAAGAATCTGATCGCCGGCAGTTGCACTTTTCTCCGGGTGAAACTGTACCCCGTAGAAATTTTTATACTGAAGCGCGGAACTATACGGCTGAATATAGTCTGTTTCTGCAATGGTGTACGGATGCTTTTCCGCGTAATAGCTGTGCACAAAATAACAAAAGCTGTTTTCGGGAATACTGTTGAACAACGGGCCTTTCAACCGGGCAATGGTATTCCAGCCGGTTTGCGGTACTTTCCAGCCGGGTGTGGGGCTGAATTTACGGACCTGTACCCCATTGAAAATACCCAGGCAACGGGTGTTGTTTTCCTCCGAGTAATCGCAAAGTAATTGCATGCCCAGGCATATACCCAATACCGGTTGCTCCAGGGAAATAATCAGTTCGTCCAGCTTTCTTTCCCGCAGGTATTGCATGGCCGTGCTGGCTTCGCCCACGCCGGGAAATATAACTTTATCTGCGGCGCGGATTTCATCCCGGTTATCCGTTACCGTAGCCTGAACACCTATTCGTTCCAGGGCAAACAGCACGGATTGTATATTTCCCGCATTGTATTTTATAATTACTGTTTTCATTATAATACTCCTTTCGTGCTGGGCAATTGCATGTTCTCCGGATCACGCTGTACGGCCATTTTCAGTGATTTGGCAAGCGCCTTGAATATGGACTCAATCTTATGATGTTCGTTGTCACCTTCTGCTTTTATATTGAGATTGCAGCGGGCCGCATCCGAGAATGATTTGAAGAAATGATAAAACATTTCCGTGGGCATATCCCCGATTTTTTCCCGTTTAAACGCTGCTGACCATACCAGCCAGCTGCGTCCGCCAAAGTCGAGCGCCACCTGTGCCAGTGCATCATCCATGGGCAATGTAAAAGCATAGCGGGCGACCCCTTTTTTATTGCCCAGGGCCAGCGCAATGGCTTCCCCGAGTGCTATGCCAGTGTCTTCAATGGTATGATGTTCGTCTACATGCAGATCGCCTTCCACCCGGATGGACAGATCAAAACCACTGTGCCGCCCCAGCTGATCCAGCATATGATCAAAAAAATGGAGGCCGGTCTGCATCTGGGTTTTGCCTTGCCCGTCGAGGTTCAGTGCGATGCGGATCCTGGTTTCATTGGTATTCCGTTCATGTATCAGCTCCCGTTGTCCCAACCGGAGGAAGGCATAGATTGTTTTCCAGCTGGTGGTTTCCAACACAATAGTATCCTGCAGCGCCGTTAAGTCGTTTGTAACTTCAGAAGCTCCCAGACTGGCGTCATTATTGAGCCAGATGGCTTTGCAGCCGAGATTTTTAGCAAGCTGTACATCGGTTATCCGGTCGCCGATTACAAAGGATCCCGGAATATCATAGTCCGGATTATTGAGGTAGGTCGTCAGCATTCCCGTACCCGGTTTTCGGGTGGGTATATTATCAGCCGCAAATGTTTTATCGATATGTACATTGCTGAACAGAATGCCTTCATTCTCCAGCGCCGTCATCACAAATTCGTGTACCGGCCAGAACGTTTCTTCCGGATAGGCGGCGGTCCCGAGTCCGTCCTGGTTGGTAACCATAACCAGCTCGAAATCCAGTTCTTCAGCAATTTTTTTCATCCAGGTAAACATATCCGGATAAAAAGCCAGTTTGCTGAAAGAATCGATCTGATATGAAGGAGGTGCTTCCTGAATCAGGGTACCATCCCGGTCAATAAAAAGTACTTTTTTCATGGAGTATATTTTTTTAGTGCTTCCAGCAGCAGGTTATTTTCTTCGGGTGTACCGATAGTAATCCGCAGACAGTCATCACATAAAATGACAGTGGAACGGTCCCGTACAATAATGCCTTTTCCGGTGAGGTATTGGTAAATGGCACGTGCACCGGTCATCTTCACGAGGATGAAATTGGCATCGGACGGGTATACTTTTTCTGTAAACGGCAATACGGCGAAGGCTTCTGACAGGCTTTCCCGTTGTACCACCGTGGTCCTGGTCCAGTTGTTAACGCTGCTGATATTGCCGAGTGCCTCTATTGCCAGCTGTTGGGTGGCACTGTTGATATTGTAAGGATATTTCACCCGGTTCATATAGTCTATTACCGGTTGTCCGGCAAATGCCATCCCCAGCCGTAAACCGGCCAGACCCCAGGCTTTTGACAGGGTCTGCAGGATCACGAGATTCGGGTACTCGGTCAGTTCAGGTATAAAGGTTTGCTGACGGGCATAATTGATATACGCTTCATCAACGACCACGAGTCCATCAAAATTATTCAACAACACTTCAACGGCTTCCCGGTGAATACTGTTGCCGGTTGGATTATTGGGCGAGCACACAAAAATAATTTTTGTGTGGGCATCCACCGCCGCTTCGGTGGCTTCCAGATCCGGTTGAAAACCGGAGGTAAGCGGTACTTTCCGGACGGCTACCTGATTGATTTCCGCACAGACTTCATACATGCCATAGGTGGGCGGAAAAATAATTACGTTGTCTGTACCGGGGTTACAAAATATCCGGAAGAGGAGGTCAATAGCCTCATCACTTCCATTGCCAAGAAAAATATTAGCGGCAGGTACGCCTTTGATCTGGCTGATTTTTTCTTTTAATGGCAGTTGCAGCGGATCCGGGTACCGGTTATAATTATCCGGCAGGGGTGAGCCGAATGAATTCTCGTTGGCATCCAGGAATACGGTAGCGTTGCCGCTGAATTCGTGGCGGGCCGAGGAGTAGGGCGTCATGTTTTTAATATTCTCCCGTACCAGCTGGTCTAAGTTAAATTCTCTCATGGTCGTTTAATCTGATTGCGATTGCGTTTTTATGGGCGTCCAGTCCCTCAGCGGCTGCCATCAGCATAACAGTGTTGGCTATGCGCTTAAGCCCTTCGGCGCTGAGTTTCTGAAACGTGATTTTTTTTACAAAGCTGTCGAGTGATACGCCGCTGTACATGGCTGCATAGCCATTAGTGGGCAGCGTATGATTGGTGCCGCTGGCATAATCCCCCGCACTTTCCGGGGAATAATGCCCGAGGAATACCGAACCGGCCGTGGTGATCTGTCCGGCCAGGTCTTCAGCCCCGTTACAGGACAGAATCAGGTGTTCCGGCGCATAAAAGTTGGATAAGGCGATGGCTGACGGTAAGTCGTGCAACAGTATGATTTTACTGTGCGCAAGGGCTTTTTCGGCTATTCCCCGGCGGGGCAGTTCCTGCAGCTGACGGGTTATTTCCCCGGTTACTTTCTCTGCCAATGCAGCAGAAGTAGTCAGCAGGATAACCTGTGAATCGGGACCGTGTTCTGCCTGTGAAAGCAGATCCGCGGTCACAAAAGAAGGGTTGGCTGTATCATCGGCAATCACCAGTACCTCCGAAGGTCCGGCGGGCATATCAATGGCCACACCCGATTGCTGAACGAGTTGTTTGGCCATGGTTACATACTGATTGCCGGGGCCGAATATTTTGAAAACGGCAGGGATGGTAGCCGTACCATAGGCCATTGCTCCAATAGCCTGCACGCCTCCTGCTTTAAAAATCCGGGTAACCCCGCATAACTGAGCCGTATATAAAATGGCGGGGTGAATACTTCCGTCTTTTGCCGGCGGCGTACAAAGAATGATTTCACGGCATCCGGCCAGTTGCGCTGGAACGGCCAGCATCAGGACGGTGGAAAACAGGGGCGCACTTCCGCCCGGTATATACAATCCCACTTTTTCAATCGGTGCAGATTTGCGCCAGCATACCACGCCGGGCAAAGTTTCCGTTTTTATAACCTCTTCCCGTTGCGCGAGGTGAAAGGTTTCAATCGTTGATTTGGCCTGCCGGATTGCCGCCTTCAGTACCTCCGGAATAAGTCCGGCGGCCGCATTTATTTCATTTTCGGTTACTGGTAATTGTTTCAGTTTTACACCGTCAAATTCACGGCTGTATTTTTGTACGGCTTTATCACCTTTTTCTTTTACTTTGGCAAGTATTTTCCGTACCGGTTTTTCCAGTGCAGTATAATCTGCCACAGGCCGATTAACCAGTTCCGCCCAGCTGTCCGCCTCCGGGTAATTATATTGGCTGATCATAATATCATCTTTTCAATAGGTATAATGAGTATGCCCTGTGCGCCGTTGGCTTTCAGCTTTTCAATGACGTTCCAGAAGTCACTTTCACTGATAACCGAGTGTACGGAACTCCAGCCAGTTTCGGCCAGGGGCAGGATCGTCGGGCTGCGCATTCCCGGCAGCAGGCTGCAGATCATGTCCAGTTTATCGTTTGGTGCATTCAGCAGCACATATTTATTATTCTTTGCTTTTTTTACAGAGCGGATCCGGAATAACAGGCTTTCCAGGATGATTTTTTTCGCGGCGGAAAGCTGGTTGTTGCTGATGAGTACAGCTTCGGATTGCAACAGAATTTCCAATTCTTTCAGTTCATTGGTGAACAGGGTGCTGCCTGAACTGACCAGGTCGCAAATGGCATCGGCCAGGCCGATCCGCGGGGCAATTTCAACAGAGCCGCTGATTTCATGAATGGAAGCGGATATGTTTTTCTCTTTCAGGTACCCGCCCAGGATAACCGGGTAGCTGGTGGCAATCCGTTTGCCTTCGAGATCTGTGACGGTTTTCAATGATCCGTTTTTAGGAATGGCCAGTGATAACCTGCATTTGCCAAATCCGAGGTTTTCCAGTTTGTCTACCTGTTTGCTTTTTTCCTTTACCACATTTTCGCCGACAAAGCCGATATCGGCCACCGCATCCTGAACGTATTCCGGAATATCATCATCGCGTAAGAAAAAGATTTCGATCGGGAAATTGGCCGCCTGTACCCGCAGCTGGTTATTGCCGTTACTGACCTCAATACCGCATTCTTTCAGCAGTTTCATGGAACCTTCATACAGGCGTCCCGATTTCTGTACGGCAATTTTCAGTGTTTCATTCATACATTATGGTATTAAAAATAAAAAGGGCCTACCTGAAGTAAGCCCCTGAACTATGTTTGACACATAACTGCAACCCGGCCTACCCCAGTGGGAGAACGTGATGATGCATATGTGTGTGATTTCTCATTGTGATGCGAAAATAAGGAATTTTTTTATTGATCAGGACGAAGAGGATGGGAAATATGATTCGGTAGTCTTTTTTTATGAAAACGAACATTCATTCACAGATACAGGCTTTACTCAGGATAGCTTAATCTGATCAAGCAGATCTTCGGCTGTTATGCCGAGATGACTTTCTTCATACACACATTCACCTTTCCGGATAAGCAGGAGCTGTGGTGATTCGTGTGGCACGTGAAATATATCGGCTACCTGGTTGGACAGACTGCGGAAAGAGAGCAGGTCGAGGTAATGTATATCGGCCCCGTCGAGGGTATCCGCTTTTTTAAGACGTGTCAATGCAATACTGCTGACACTGCAACGGGTGCTGTGTTTGAATATTACCTGGGGGCGCTGATGGGACAATTGAATTATTTCGTCCAGTTGCTGGCCGGTTTGGAGATCATTCCAGTTCATAAAAGGGGAGGTATCAGCCTCTGAATTTATAGTTTGCCTGGGGATTGCCGGGGCATCCGTATTTCTGGGAAGCACAGGAGGAGACCAGCACAACCAGTGCCAGTATTGCCAGGGCGATGAAGGATCTATTTTTCATACAATGGATATTTGGTTGATAAACGATTAATTGCGTGGTTTATTTTATCAGGACAAAGATATAACGGTTTGGATAGTAAACAAGTGATAAATCTCAGTTTCCGGCCTGTTTTTTGCCCTTTAAATGGCTGGTTTTCTTAGGATAAACCCTAATTTCTTTTAAAAATTCCGTTTAACGGGGTTAACTTTACCCCCTTATTCAAACTGAAACAAATCCAGATGCTGCAACTGAAAAAACCGCTTGCTTTTATTGATCTTGAAACCACGGGTATAAATCTCGGTACGGATCGTATTGTGGAAATTGCCATTGTGAAGATACTGACGGACGGAACCCGTAGTGTGAAACGGAAACTGATCAATCCCGGGATGCCGATACCCAAGGCCTCCAGCGATATCCACGGCATTACTGATGAAATGGTGAAGGATGCACCCTTGTTTAAGCAGGTGGCCCAGGAGCTGAAGCAGATGCTGGATGGGTGTGATTTTGCCGGCTATAACTCAAACCGGTTTGATATCCCCCTGTTGATGGAGGAATTTCTCCGGTCCCAGGTGGATTTTGACATGAAGAACCGGAAACTGCTCGATGTGCAGAATATTTTCCATAAAATGGAACCCCGGACCCTCGGGGCCGCCTATAAATTTTACTGCAGCAAAACACTCGACGGAGCCCATAGCGCAGAAGTGGATGCCAGTGCCACTTATGAAATCCTGGAAGCCCAGCTGGAACGGTATAACGAACTCGGCACAACGGTGGACTCCATCCTGAAAGTGATCGGAGAAGATCAGGTGGTGGATTTTGCCCGTCGTTTCGTTATGGAAAACGGGATTGAGGTATTTAATTTTGGAAAATTCAAAGGCCGTCCGGTGGCCGATGTGCTGAAATCGGAACCTCAGTATTATGACTGGATGATGAAGGGTGATTTTCCCCAGCATACCAAACAAAAACTGACCGAAATTTATACCCGTACCATTCTTAAAAAGGGGTAATGCGGCAGCTTGTAAATTTTAACAGGACTTCTCTGCTGATTATCGTAAATTCGGCCTTTTAATCCATTATTGTCCGGGCGTGGAAAAGTTAGTCTTAATACCTACTTATAACGAGAAAGAGAATATCACCAGCATCCTTCATGCGATTTTTAATCTGAATGAAGGGTTTCATGTGCTGGTAATAGATGATGGTTCCCCCGATGGAACAGCGCAGATTGTCAAGGATCTTCAGCCCAAATTCCCAGGTCAGTTATTTATTGAGGAACGTACCGGTAAACTCGGTCTGGGTACTGCCTATATTCATGGATTTAAATGGGCGATTGCAAAGGATTACCAGTTCATTTTTGAAATGGATGCCGATTTTTCCCACAATCCTGCCGACCTGCCCAGGTTGTATGATGCCTGTAAGAATCAGGGTGCTGATTTATCCATCGGATCACGTTATACGAAAGGCGGAGGCGTGGTCAACTGGCCGGCCAACCGGATTGCGCTGTCAAAAGGCGGGGGACTATACACCCGGCTGATTACCTGGATGCCGGTGATGGATCCCACGGCGGGCTTTGTATGTTATAGAAAAGAAGTGCTGGAAACGATGAACCTGGATAAGATCCGGTTTGTCGGGTATGCCTTCCAGATCGAAATGAAATTTGCAGCCTGGAAACTCGGGTTTAAAATAAAGGAAGTGCCGATCATCTTCCAGGATCGTACGCATGGTACGTCAAAAATGAATAAAGGAATTATTAAAGAAGGCGTGATCGGGGTACTCAAACTCCGCTGGAACAGCCTGTTCAAAAATTATCGCCGGAAGCTTAAGAATGAAACGGTGAATACCGTCACTTCGTGACAATGATTCTTTTTCACACAGTTGTTTTCCGCCTCCTCTCTTTTGCTTAGCTTCATTTTATGAAGAAAGCCTTTCTGCAATTGCATATCGCTGTAGTCCTGGCCGGTTTTACCGGGATACTGGGAAGGCTGATTACCCTGAATGAGGGGTTGATTGTATGGTACCGGATGTTGTTTACGGCGGTAACCATGTGGGTTCTTTTTTTATTGCTTAAGAAATTACATCCCTTATCCGGCAGGGACAAAGGCCGCATCATGGGAGTGGGTTTTATTGCGGCCATGCACTGGGTTACTTTTTACGGAGCCATCAAGTACGCCAACGTTTCCGTGGCCCTGGTTTGTTTTTCCGCGATCAGCTTTTTTACTGCCCTGTTTGAACCCCTGATTTTAAAGAAAAAAATTAACTGGCCTGAACTGCTGCTGGGGCTGGTTACTTTAAGTGGTATTTATATCATTTTTCATTTTGACAGCCGGTATAAGACCGGGATAATCATCGGCTTGATCTCTGCGGTACTGGCCGCTTTGTTTCCGATTTATAACCGGGAATTCCTCAAAAGAGTCAATGTGGAAACCATGCTTACCTGGCAACAAACCGGTGGGTTTCTGGCTTTATCCCTGTTGCTGCCTTTTTATATCCACCGGTTTCCGCCAACTCATATAATACCCGGATGGGAAGATGCAGGCTGGTTGCTGGTGTTATCCTGGCTCTGCTCTGTTCTGGCTTTTCAGTTATCCTCCAATGCGTTGAAACGCCTGTCGGCTTTTACTGTAAACCTCACGTATAATCTGGAACCCGTTTATGGCATTCTCCTGGCCTTTGCCGTGTATAAGGAAAATGAATTCCTGAGCAAATGGTTCTATATAGGTTTCGCGCTGATTGCCGCAGCACTTATCACGCATATCATTCTGCTGATCCGCGTCGAGAAAAGACTCAGCCGGCAGACTGCTGAAACAGAAGAGTAATCAGAATTCCACAATGAAACCAATGGTTGGAATCAGGGTGGCATCTTCATTATTCAATATAAACGGAATGGCATTCGAACCATCCTGCCGGATAGGTTGTCCATCTGTAGTCAGGAAAGCGGTATTATCCGCGTTGCGCTTAAAAGTATACTGCGGGCTGGCCGGATTAGTGGCTTTATACCAGTTGGTAATATCCAGAAACAGGTTCAGAGTCGTCTTTTTGAAGTTCCATTTTTTATCAATCCGGATATCACTTGCATGAAAAGCCTTCAGTTTTTGTGTATTCAGTTTTGTATAATCCTGAATACCGGTGCCGAATGTCAGGTAGTTAAGTTGGGAAGCCGTCAGATCAAAAGGTGTATAAGGAGCGCCACCCTGGTACCGGAATTTCATTCCGAGTTCCCAGTTCCGGTTGAATTTATAGCCCATGATAAAGGAAAGCAGGTGACGATTATCCCAGGCACTGGCAATTTCGCGGCCATCCGCGCCGCTGTACCGGCTCACAAAATAAGTATAGGAGAATGTGCCGAAGAACCGGCGTGTCAGTTTCTGCTGGGCAAATAATTCGAATCCATACGTGGTTCCTTTGCCATTGGTTACCACGTCTTCATTACCCACTACGCCAAAATCTCCTCCCATATTGGCGAGCGAGATGCCATCCCTGACTGAAACAGGCACCTGGCTGTATTTTTTATAGAATACCTCAGCGGTAAAGCGGGTGCTGTTGGCCGGCAGGTATTCTGTTCCAATAGTATAATGTGTGCTGCGGGTATAATCAGTCTCTTTATTAACCAACACTTCTGCATTATCCCTGAAGCTCAGTATGGTGTAAGGAGCCAGTTTATAATATACACCTACGGATCCATTCAGTGTCCATTTATCTGCCAGTACATAGGAAGCGCTGATCCGGGGGGAGAGGGTTTTTAAAGGATTCATACCCGTTGCAGTAAAACCATTCATATCACTACGCAGACCGGCACTGAGTCCGAGCCGGTTATTCATATAACGCCGGCTGATCTGGCTGAATGCACCATACCGCATAAAGGAGATATCGGATTGATAATCCAGCACGACGGCCGGCTGAATTACGGTGTTGGACTGATCTCTGATTTCCTTCCGCAGCCGTTTAAAGTTATCGTTGTCACTGTTTACATATTGCGCCATGGCCCCGTAGGTTACCTTCCATCCGTTAATTGTTTTGTTTACATCCAGCCGGAGTTTATTTTCTGTTTCCTGTGAGAATATACCCAATCGCCGGGCCGCTTCATTCCCTTCATCATTGTTGTCAAACTTTTCAATTTTATTATCAAAATAATTGCGGCTCAGGGCCAGGTTCCAATATCCGTTTTTTACCTGGCGGCGCAGCGTGGCACCAATGGTATAATTGCGTTGGTGAATAGGAGCCGTGGCATCGAGTATATATAATTTTTCCGGTGTGGCCTCTTTGGGCGCTGCAAAAGTGAAATCATCTATAGCGCCCACGCCCAGGAAGGTCAGGGTTGTTTTTTTGTCGATGCGGTGAGTGATTTTATATTGAAAATCCCAGTAACTGGGTCGTATCGGAAGGTCAATCGCTTTAAATAAAAGTTGCAGGTACGAACGGCGGGCAGAAGCCAGGAAGCTGGTGTTTTTCGAGAGAGGCCCTTCAAAAGTCCCGGCCAGCTCGGTGGCACTGAGCCGGATATTCCCCTGTACTTTATTCGGGTTTCCTGTTCGTTGCCTGAACTGAAAAACGGATGAAAGCGCATTGTCAAATCGGGCATCGAAGGCGGAGGAACTGAGTTTGACGTCTTCGAGAAAACTTACATTCAGGATGCCGGTGGGGCCACCCGCACTGCCCTGGGTGGCAAAGTGGTTGATGACCGGAATTTCAATGCCGTCGAGATAATAAACATTTTCATTGGGTGCCCCGCCGCGGATGATAATATCATTACGGTATCCACCCACACTGCCGGAGGTACCTCCCACACCGGGGAGCGCCTGTATCACGCGGGAGATATCAAAATTACCCCCCGGATTGCTGCGGATCTCTTCGGTAGTCAGCCGCTGTACACTAAGAGGCGTTTCAAGACTGGCAGCTACGGCTGTTCGCCTTGTACTCAGGACTTTCACTTCTTCCAGGCCGGTAACCGCTGGTTCCAGCTGAATGGCCAGGTTAAGTTCATTACCTGATGTTACAACAATATTATACAGGGTTACCGGTGAATAACCGACGGAACTGAAACGAAGGGTATAGGTCTTTGGGGTGATCCCGGTGATCCGGAAATTACCGGAAGAATCTGACGTGACGACCTGTCTGGTCTCAGACAGCTCCACAGAGACACCGCTGAGGGGGGATTGCAGGTTCTTATCAGTTATGGTACCGGTTACGGATCCGGTTCGCTGGGCCATGGTTACGGAACCAAGGAATAAAAACAGGAAAAGGCAGAAAATTTGTCTCATATTAGGAATTGCTGATATAGAACAGCTAAGTAATTGAATTGTTTGCTTTAATTTGTTGACCATCATTAATAATTATGAGAAAAACTGCTTTTTTCCTGCCGGCCCTGTTTGCGGCCCTTTTTAGTTATTCCCAGAAAAAACCATTGGATCATACGGTATACGACGGCTGGCAACGGATCGGCGAACGGATGATCAGTAATGACGGGAAGTGGGTTGTGTATACAATTGACCCTCAGGAAGGGGATAATGAGCTGGTGATTCAGTCTTCAGATGCGATATACAAAAAGACTATTGCCCGCGGGTACAATGCAGTAATCACCGAGGATGCCCGGTATGTGATTTTTAAAATCAAACCTTTTTTTAAAGACACCCGTGAGGCAAAGATTAAAAAGAAAAAGCCCGAGGATACTCCGAAGGATTCCCTGGCCATTGTGGAACTGGGCAAAGACAGTGTTTGGAAAATTGCCAAAGTAAAAACGTATAAGACACCGGAGAAAGAAGCGGGCTGGGTAGCCTATCACCTGGAGAAAGCCATAGAGAAAAAAGAACCGGTTAAGAAAACGGATTCACCCGAGAAAAAAATAGCAGATAGTCTTCATAAAGTAATTGATTCGTTAAACCAGGTTATTCAGTCACAACCACAAAAAAGAAGAAAGAACAAGGATGAAGCATACGAAACTCCCGACTCCCGACTCCCGACTCCCGACTTTTCCGATGCGGAAGGGGATGAACCGGGTGGACCCGCGGCGGATGCCGGCACCGATCTGGTACTGAGGAATCTTTCCAATGGTCAGGAGAAGGTTTTCGCCAATGTGGTTGAATATTATTTCAGCAAGAAAGGCGGTAAGCTGCTGATGGAACAGGCAAAGAATCCAAAAGATTCGTTAAGTAAACCAAGTGTTACGCTGATTGAATTAGCGACGGGTAAATCAACGGTACTCAGCCGGGGAGGAAATGATTTTAAGAATTTCGCTGTTGCCGAAGACGGCGGACAGGTGGCTTTTGCCGCTGAACGGGATGCCAAACCAAAGGAGTTGCAGAAATTCTATAAAATATGGTATTATAAATCCGGAATGGACAGTGCCGTGTTATTAGCCGATAAAAATACGGTTGGGATGAAACTGGGCATGACCATCAGTGAATTCGGAAATATCAGTTTCAGTAAAAGCGGGAAGCGGGTATTCTTTGGTACGGCTCCTATACAACCACCGAAAGACACATCACTGGTGGAAATGGATCTGGTAAAACTGGATGTCTGGCATTATAAGGATGATTACCTGCAGACCCAGCAGTTGTTCAACCTGCAGCGTTTATTACAAACCAATTACCTGGCCGTTTATCACCTGGATAAAAAAGAACTGAAACAGATCGGGTCCGAAGAAATTCCGAATGTGTTTCCAACGAAGGAGGGAGACGGCGATCAGTTTGTCGGGGTGTCGGATTTTGGAAAGCGGATCGAAGGACAATGGACCGGGCGCACAAATAAAGATATATACTCGATAGATGTCAATAGTGGCACTGCCCGCCTGGTAAAGAAAGACCTGCAGGGAATTATTACCCCGGCTTTTATATCGCCTGCAGGAAAATACATTATGTGGTATGACAGCAAAGCCCGGCAGTATTTTGCCTGGGACGGGACAACGGCACGGAATATTTCACAGAAAATAAAGTTTCCGCTCTGGAATGAGGAGGATGATACCCCCGATGATCCGCTGCCTTATGGGGTGATGGGATGGCAAGAGGGGGACAGTGTAGCGTATGTGTATGACCGTTATGATGTCTGGAAGATCAATGCTGTGGCAGCCGGTCTGCCGGAAAATATATCTGGGGGCAGGGGACGGAGTCTGAAAACAACGTTCCGTTATATAAACCTGGATCCGGAAAAGAAAAGTATCAGCAAAACAGATGATCTGCTTTGCCGTTCGTTTAATGAAATCAGCAAAAGGTCAGGGCTGACATATATCAAAACCGCTGAAAACTTTTTTGCCCCCGTAATGATGGGGCCGGACGACAGAACGATGAATGGGCCTGTTCTTTCGTCGAAAGACCAGGGCACATTGATTTTTACACTCGAGAATTACAAAAATTCGCCCGATCTGTATCTTTTGACTGATATGGCAAGAGATGATGTGAATGAAGGAAAGCGCCAGTATAAAGTTGGAAATATTACCCGTCAGTTATCCTCCATTAATCCTCAGCAGAAGGAGTATAACTGGGGTACTTCTGAACTTTACAAATGGAAAGCCTATACCGGTAAAACGGAAGAAGGGGTGCTGTATAAACCCGAAAATTTTGATCCCACGAAGAAATACCCGATGATTCTTTATTTCTATGAAACACATTCAAACACCCTGCATAGTTATATTCCGCCGACACCTACCGGCAGCCGGCTGAATATTTCCTTCTTTGTCAGTCGTGGTTATGTGGTATTCTCCCCGGATATCCGTTATACCATGGGACATCCGGCGAAAGATTGTTACAACCATGTGGTGAGTGCAGCGCAGGATCTGGCGAAACAAAAATGGATCGATGCAAAGAATATAGGTATTCAGGGTCAAAGTTGGGGAGGCATACAGGTGGCGCAACTGGTAACTATGACCAATATGTTCAAAGCCGCCTGGGCGGGTGCACCGGTGGCCAATATGACCAGTGCCTATGGCGGTATTCGCTGGGAGAGTGGCGTGAACCGTCAGTTTCAGTATGAGAAAACACAGAGCCGGATCGGGGCAACTTTGTGGGAGAAGCCCAATCTCTATATCGAGAATTCGCCCTTATTCCATGTTCCAAAAATAACCACCCCGCTGGTAATTATGCACAATGATGCCGATGGTGCCGTTCCATGGTACCAGGGTATTGAACTTTTTACGGCCATGCGGCGTTTGGGCAAACAAGTATGGATGCTGAACTATAATGGTGAAGCCCATAACCTACGCGAACGCAAAAACCAGAAAGATATCTCCATTCGAGAGCAACAGTATTTCGACTGGTTACTGAAAGGAGAGAAGCCACCCAAATGGATCACAGAAGGGGTGCCAGCCGTAAAGAAAGGAAAGGATTGGGGATTAGAATTAGCCAATTAGCCAATATGCCAATGTGCCAATTGATTGTTGAATATTGAACATTTTGTTCCTGAGAAGAAAAATGTTCAATATTCAATTTTCAATATAGAAGCTCACCTGTATTCCCCATTCACCACTCACTACTCACTAATATACTTCACCAGTCTCCTCTTCGCCACCGGCAACAACGTTTCCTCCACCGGAAAATTCAGATCCGTTTCAATGGAATACACCGCAGGGTTGGGCAGATCCCGGAGATTGCGGATCAGTTCTGATTTGATTTGTTCATAGGTATTGCTGAAGCTGCGTTCCCAATTGTCAATAAACCGGGTTTTGATACTCCGGTATCGCTCATCATGTTTTTCAAAAATGGAAAGCCGGTAATGATAGACCCGGGTGCTTTTTACATTCCCCGCACTTAGAAAAAAATAGCCTTCTTTAGTGTCGAGAGGAATCAGTCCGATCGGGCAAATGCTGATTTTATCTTCCACAAACTCATAGATTTCCGTACCATTACTGATTGTTTTTTTGATCCGGCTGGCGGAATAGTGGATGATGTTTTCCAGCTCCTGCATCAGTTCGTCATCTCCGAGCATCTGTTCATAGATCAGTTGCAGTTTTTCCATCTGCATGCCGGTTAGTTTTTTGGGAAAATGTTCCTGCAGGTATTTTTTATTTTCCCGGAAGGCCACGATATTATTATAATGGAAAATAATGTCGGCCAGTTGCGGGTAAAGTTTGTTTTCGTCGAAATACTTGTTGACTTCCTGCAGGTAGGCGAGCAGGGTATATTTTTTCAACTCAAAGTCGATACGGCCTTCGGCGAACCAGGTTTCGGATAATGACTTCATATCGCGGATTTTTGTTAACCTAATTTACAAAAAAGACGGAAAAAGGGCAAATGGGGTTTAACTTTAACTTGTTAAAAATTAGTTTATGAAGTATCTCCTGTTGATCGCTTTGTTTTCCCTGGGTGCCTGCGGTAATACGATTTATATTGTCCGGCATGCGGAAAAAGAGCCCGTGCCTGCGGGCGCTACCCAGATGATGGCCAGTAATCCGCCACTGTCTGAATCCGGTAAAATCAGGGCTTATGCTTTGAGGGACAAATTAAGACGTGAGAATATCAGGTATATCTTTTCCACCAATACCACTCGTACCCTATCCACTGCACAACCTCTGAATGAAATGCTGGAAAAAACGAAGATCGAAATCTATAGCAGTAAAAAAGATTCGATGGATATTTTCATCAGACAGCTGAAGACTATCAAAAAAGGAAATATACTGGTGGTCGGTCACTCCAACACCATTGATGATATTGCCAATAAAATTTGCGGGGAAACAGTAGTGCAGAGTGACCTGGATGAAAAGGAATACAGTAATTTGTTTGTGGTGAAAAGGAAGGGTGCCAGGTATAATTTCAAAAGAAAAAAGTATGGTAACTAGTTAGTAGTTAGAAGTCGGTAGTTAGTAGTCAATACCCCTGCTAAGAAAGAAAATCAAAACCTTATAAACCATCTCAGCCCTGTGAGGTAGCAAAGAAATTAATATTGAAAAAAGGTCGAAATATAAGAGATGTTCTTCTAAACAACTAAACAACTAAACAACTAAACGACTAAACGACTAAACGACTAAACAACTAAACAACTAAACGACTAAACATTTAAACCTCTCTATCTGCATTAAAATTCTCCAGTTCTCTGGCTACGGCCGTCAGAAATGTAGCTCCCAGGCTGCCGTCAATGATCCGGTGATCATAACTCATGCTCAGGTACATCATGTGGCGGATAGCGATGCTGTCTCCGGCTTCGGTTTCCACCACCACCGGTCTTTTCTTGATAGCACCTACGGCCAGGATCGCTACCTGAGGCTGATTGATAATGGGAGTGCCCATTAAACTCCCAAAAGTGCCTACATTGGTCATGGTGAATGTACCGCCTTGTGTATCGTCGGCTTTGAGCTTGCCATTACGGGCGGCCTCGGCCAGGCCGTTTACCTGTTTGGATAAACCAACCAGGTTGAGCTGGTCCGCATTTTTAATAACCGGTACGATCAGATTGCCGCTGGGCAGAGCAGTGGCCATACCGATATGGATATCTTTTTTCACGATGATCCTGTCACCGTCCAGTGAACTGTTGATCAACGGGAATTTTTTTATGCAACGTACAATCGCTTCAATGAAAATGGGTGTAAATGTGATCTTCGTTCCTTCCCTTTTTTCAAATTCCTTTTTATTTTTTTCACGCCATTGCACAAGGGCGGTAACATCGGCTTCGGTAAAGCTGGTTACGTGCGGACTGGTATGCTTACTGCGCACCATATGATCGGCGATCAGTTTGCGCATGCGGTCCATTTCGATAATCTCGACGTTCCCGGTGTAGGAACTGATTGGTGATTGGTTAGTGGTGAGTGGGGCAGACTCTTTTACAACGGTAACCTGGTTACTGCTGACTGCCGGTTGCAGGCTGCTGACTTTTCCTGCACTCTTCTCCTGCACATACTGCAAAATATCCTTCTTCGTCACTCTTCCTTCATTACCTGTGCCCGGAATGTTTTCCAGTTCGATCATGCTTACTCCTTCGCTGGCGGCAATATTCAATACCAGCGGGGAATAGAAGCGGTTGCCCTCCTTCGCTAAAGCTACGGAGGACGAAGGTTGGATGTTCGAAGTTGGAGGTTGGATGTTTGGCGTAATGGATTGAACCGACTCCACTACCTGGGCCTGCTGAACAGGCGGAGGGGTATTGATGATGGATTCATTTACGGGGGCTGATGAAACGGCTGGAGCAGGAGTAGTGGTAGTCGCTGCACCGGAGCGGATACGGGCAATGACCGTTCCGATTGGCACCACATCGTTTACCTTGAACAGGATCTCTTCAATCACGCCTTCGGCAGTACTGGGTACTTCACTGTCCACTTTATCAGTGGCGATCTCCAGTACGGTTTCATCCATCTTTACCGTATCCCCGGGTTGTTTGAGCCATTTCAGCACGGTTGCTTCCATGATACTTTC
>Ga0075163_10000329_pt1 | contig 59793 bp, 49 predicted proteins | sample JI1023141ADNA_FD_71478 | JGI IMG/M metagenome (GOLD analysis project Ga0075163, IMG submission 71478) | Wastewater effluent complex algal communities from Wisconsin, to seasonally profile nutrient transformation and Carbon sequestration -... | ecosystem: Engineered > WWTP > Effluent > Algae... | reverse complement strand
TGCGCGGCGGCTCTTATGCTTGCTGCTTGCGGATCCGCACCGGAAGACGTGACAGACCTTGGCGGCAGCGGAACGGGAGGCCCTCCTGGCCTTCCCGGCACCGGCACCACCGGCGCCGGTGGTACGGGCAGCGTCTCCAGCGGCGGCTTACAGATGGAGCTGCAACGGGATGTTGGCGACCGGGTATTCTTCGGTCTGGACCAATATGACCTTTCTCCGGAAGCTCGGAAAACAGTCAGCGCTCAAGCGGCCTGGTTGAAAACCCGGGCCGGCGTATCGGTAACCATTCAAGGTCACGCCGACGAACGCGGCACCCGCGAATATAACCTTGCCCTCGGTGAGCGGCGCGCCCAATCGGTTAAAGACTACCTCATCTCGCTGGGGGTTGAGCCCAACCGGGTATCAATCATTTCCTTTGGTAAGGAACAGCCTGAGGTCGTTGGATCTAACGAAGCGGCTTATTCACAAAACCGCCGCGCCGTTACTCTGGTGAGCGGTGGGTAAGACATCGTAAGTTACTTCACTTGCGTTTAGAGCTTGCGCGCCCGCCCTGGGCTCTGAATTCAGAGCCAAACACAGGGCGGGCGCCTTATTTTTGCCGTTCCCTCATCCTATACATAGTCTCGGCGGCGCTCTGTGCCCCTCTGGGATTTTGGCCCAATGAATGACTTCAAAGATAGCGTGAGATCATAATGTTAAAAAATATTCTCATCCCGACGCGCCGCCGTCCGTCTTACGGCAAAGGCCTGGTTCTCGCCGGCCTTGTAGCCGTTGCTCCCTCTCTCGGTTTCGCACAAGGGATAGATGCTGATGGACCTGCCATGGCGCGTCAGCAGGTTCGCATCTCCGCGCTGGAAAATGAGGTTTCGCGTCTTACCGGCAGCATGGAAGAAATGAACTTCCGGCTTAAGCGCATGGAACAGCGCCTGGACAAAATGACCGAAGATCTAGAGTACCGCCTCCAAAAGATCGAACACAACGAAACACCTGTCGCTCGAACGGAGACTGCTGCGCCGCCTGCAGCCGCTACCGCATCTAATCAAGCAGCAGCTGTTGCTCCTCCTCCCCTTCTTGCCGCCCCTGCCACCTCTAATACCCCGCCTGCCGTCCGTGCAGCTGAGGCAGCGGCGTCGGGCACCGCCCCAGAACAAAATCGCACCCGTGGCGTGCTGGGTACCTTGCCACAACGCGAATTAAACGCCGCGACTGCGAACCCGCCGGCCGCACCACCAGCATCGGCCCCGAGCGCCGCTAAGCCTGCCGCCGCCAGCAAACCTGGTAATGTCCTGCCGGCTGGCTCACCAAAAGACCAATATGACTTTGCCTATTCGCTTCTCCAGCAGCGCGACTACGACGAAGCGCAGGTTGCTCTCACGGAGTTTGTAACGAAACATCCCGATACTGAACTTGCCGGTAATGCCCAATATTGGTTGGGTGAAACCCACTATGTGCGCGGTCAATACGAGGAGGCTGCAGCCGCATTTTTAACCGGCTATCAGAAGTACAAAAAAAATACCAAAGGACCCGATAATCTTTTAAAGCTGGGAATGTCCTTAGGGAAGCTGGGGCAAACTCAGCAAGCTTGCCGGTCGCTCGGACGCCTTGGCACGGACTACCCTGATGCGCCAGCTACGGTCAAACAGCGCGCTCAACGTGAATCCACGTCGCTCGGCTGTAAGTAGGCGGGTAAATGACCGCTGACGCGGCGGGCGCTCCCCACCGTTCTTTACCGCCAGGCGATCCAGATGTTCTTGCGGCCTTTGGTGCCGCCTTAACAAAATTAGGTCCATTCGAAAAGGCCCCACGCCTCGCCGTGGCTGTATCAGGCGGAGCCGATAGTCTTGCATTGGTTTTTCTTGCTGCGGAATGGTGCCGCGCGCACAACGGGGAAGTTATTGCCCTTACCGTCGACCATAAACTACGCGACGAAAGTGCAACCGAAGCCGCGCAGGTTGCCGCCTGGATGGCCACCTACGGAATTGCCCATCACATATTAGCGTGGGAGGGACCCAAGCCCACCACCGGCATTCAAGATGCAGCACGACAAGCCCGATATCGACTTCTGACGAGTTGGTGCCACAGGCAAAATATTTTCCATTTACTGTTGGGCCATCATGCAGATGATCAGGCTGAAACAGTGGTTTTTCGCAACAATCGTCACAGCGGTCCAGATGGATTGGCGGGTATGGCAGCGCTTGTTGAATTACCGCAACTTAGATTGCTACGCCCCCTGCTTAATCTGCGCCATGCCACCCTTCGCCACGATCTGCAGCAGCGGGGGCATGATTTTCTAAACGATCCAAGCAACAACAATCCACGCTTTACCCGGGCACGGTTGCGCAAAAACTTGAATGAAACGGCACGGCTTGATGCCATTACTTTGGCTCATGAATCAGGCGCAAGTCGGATCCTCAGCGAAAATCAAACCGCATCAATCCTTGCCGCACGGGCCACGGTAGATCCTCATGGTTTTGTTACCTTGGATGTTGCAGATTTAGAGTCGATCGATGATGCCAGCCTTATGCAAATCTTGCGGCGGCTTGCCTTATGTGTTGGCACGCAAGGCTATCCTCCGCGAACGGAGCGATTGCAAAGTTTACTGGCCTGGCTGCGGCAAGGATTGGCGAACCCTTCTGCCAGCCGACAATGCACCCTCGGGGGCTGCTGTTGGAAACTCCGGAACCCACAAAAAGTGATTCAGCTGATGGTGTGCCGAGAACCTGGCGCCTGTGCACCGGCCCTGACAGTCTCGGTGCCTTTTTCTCACACAGCAGTCGCTCGACCGGTTTTGTGGGACGCGCGCTTTCAGATGGAAATGTCCCTATTCTGTTCCGGTGGAGACGGGCCGATCATAATTGATGCTCTCGGCCGGCAATCGCCTTTCCTCCCGAAAAATTTACCGGAAGAAGCCACCTCTCATCTCCCCGCTTTGGTACGCGACACCTTGCCGGTCATTAAGGATTCCTCAGGAATTCTGGCGATTCCTCATCTTGGCTATTTGCGTGCTAACACAGCTATTTATAGACGTCTCGGGTCTGATCCTGCTAGAATCCTCAAGGAAACTGCGCAGTTCCGACCCCAACACCCCTTGGCGCCAACATCTTTTTGTTTTTTAAGGCCAAATTAAGTATTTCAAGGGATGTTGCGAAAGTTGGATAACGCACTAAATAATGCTTGAGGGCTTTTCCCGCGCGCTTTGCCCCGCGCTTCTATCGCAATTGAAAGCGACCTATCCCCGTGAATATTTTTGGCCGTAACATCGCACTCTGGGTCATCATCGGCCTTCTAGTCCTCGCGCTGTTTAATCTCTTTCGAAATCCGGGAGAGAATGAATCAAAGTCTGTCTTGGCTTATTCTGACTTTGTGAGCGCCGTTGACGGCAAGCAAATCCGCGATGCCTTGATTCAAGGCAATACGATCAGCGGGCATTTCACGGATGGTCGGGCGTATTCGACCTATGCACCGCCAGATCCTGGTATGGTTCAGCAACTGCGTAATGGCGGCGTGACGATTAAGGCGGCGCCGGTCGAAGAGGCTGCCCCGTCATTGCTCGCCATTCTTTTGAACTGGGCGCCAATGTTATTGCTGATTGGCGTTTGGGTATTCTTTATGCGTCAAATGCAAGGCGGTGGCGGCAAAGCCATGGGCTTTGGTAAAAGCCGTGCGCGGCTGTTAACCGAGCGCCAGGGGCGGATCACCTTTGATGATGTTGCCGGCATTGAAGAAGCAAAGGGCGAGCTTTATGAGATCGTGGATTTCCTGCGCGATCCGCAAAAATTTCAGCGCCTGGGCGGGAAAATTCCCAAAGGGTGTTTGCTGATCGGGCCACCAGGAACCGGTAAAACTCTTCTCGCGCGCGCTATTGCCGGTGAAGCCAACGTGCCGTTCTTCACGATCTCAGGATCTGATTTCGTTGAGATGTTTGTTGGTGTCGGCGCCAGCCGTGTCCGTGACATGTTTGAGCAAGCCAAAAAGAATGCGCCTTGCATTATTTTCATCGACGAAATCGATGCTGTCGGTCGCCATCGTGGCGCCGGCCTTGGCGGCGGCAATGACGAACGCGAACAAACCTTGAATCAGCTGCTGGTCGAGATGGACGGCTTTGAAATGAACGACGGCGTAATCTTGATCGCCGCCACCAACCGGCCTGATGTCTTGGATCCTGCCTTGCTGCGCCCGGGTCGTTTTGATCGGCAAATTACTGTGCCCAATCCTGATATCTTAGGCCGCGAGCACATTCTTAAAGTTCATATGCGTAAAGTTCCGTTATCGCCCGACGTAGATGCGCGGGTCATCGCCCGGGGCACGCCAGGATTTTCCGGCGCGGATCTTGCGAATCTGGTGAATGAAGCTGCCCTGCTTGCTGCACGGAAATCACGCCGTGTCGTCACCATGGAAGATTTTGAAGAAGCCAAAGATAAGGTGATGATGGGGACCGAGCGGCGCTCCATGGTCATGACCGAAGAAGAAAAATTAGCAACTGCCTATCATGAAGCCGGACATGCTCTCGTCATCATGAACGTTCCTGAATATGATCCCTTGCACAAGGTGACAATTATTCCCCGTGGCCGAGCACTCGGTGTCACGTTTGCTCTGCCGGAGCGTGATAAATATTCACAGTCGAAAAGCTTTTTTGACAGCCGGCTTGCGGTTTGTTTCGGCGGCCGGGTTGCGGAGCAGCTGATCTACGGCGAATCCCATTTAAATACCGGCGCTTCCGACGACATCCGCCAAGCCACTCGCCTGGCCCGCATGATGGTTACCGAATGGGGTATGAGCGAGAAGTTAGGGCCGCTTCGTTATAGTGAAAACGAAGAGGAAGTTTTTCTTGGTCACTCCGTCACGCAACGGAAAAATATTTCCGATGCAACGGCACAAATGATTGATGAAGAAGTTCGCCGGATTGTCGAAATCGGTTACAAGCGCGCGCGCGATATTTTAACTGAACACTTGCAGGATCTTCATCGTTTGGCCAAGGCCTTAGTCGAACATGAAACCTTGAGCGGTGATGAAGTTACCGCCGTCTTAAGCGGAAAATCCATTGTGCGTGCATCTTCTGATGATGGCCCCTCTAAAAAACCGCCTCGTCGTCGCGGATCAGTTCCCACGACCAGCGCACCTGAGCCTCAGCCTGGCGATTAGCCCTATAAGTCCCACAAAGGCCGCAGTTTTGTGCAAAAACTGCGGCCTTTTTGCTGAGTTCGTGATATAACCTTCCCGATTCTCAAGGGGGTTTCTGTAATGGTTGTCGACCCAACATGACACGCAAGTTATTTGGAACGGACGGCATTCGTGGCGCAGCAAATTCTGAGCCGATGACAGCGACCACTGCCTTGCGCGTCGCCATGGCGGCGGCACGGCAATTTACCCGCGGCGATCATCGTCACCGCGTCGTCATTGGTAAGGACACCAGACTTTCCGGTTATATGCTTGAGCCTGCCCTAACCGCAGGCTTTATTTCCATGGGAATGGATGTTGCGCTGCTGGGCCCCTTGCCCACGCCGGCTATCGCCATGTTGACCCGGTCTTTACGCGCTGATTTGGGCGTGATGATTTCGGCCTCCCATAACCCTTTTGAAGATAACGGCATTAAACTTTTTGGGCCCGATGGCTATAAGCTTTCTGATCAAATGGAAGGTAAAATCGAAGCCTTAATGCATACCGACACCCTGGCGAGTGATTTGCCGCAAGGGAAGGCACTCGGCAATGCGCAGCGGCTTGACGATGCGCCGGGCCGCTATATCGAATTCGTTAAACAAACCTTTCCCCGACATTTGCGTCTTGATGGTCTTAAGATTGTTGTTGATTGCGCCCATGGCGCCGCTTATCGCGTGGCCCCTATCGTGTTTCGTGAGCTCGGTGCCGAGGTCGTTCCTCTGGCGGTCGAACCCAATGGCCGCAACATCAATGCCGCCTGCGGGGCAACTTTACCCGAAGCGATGCGCCAACAAGTGGTTTCCCACGGAGCCGATCTTGGAATCGCGCTTGATGGTGATGCTGACCGCGTTGTCATGGCTGACGAACACGGGATGGTTCTTGATGGTGATCAGCTTATGGGCTTGATTGCTCAATCCTGGCAACGGCAAGGACGACTTAAAGGCGGCGGTGTCGTTGCAACGGTGATGTCTAACCTTGGACTCGAACGTCACCTTAAAAAACTTGGACTGACGTTGATCCGCACCGCGGTCGGCGATCGCTACGTGGTCGAACGCATGCGTGAAGGCGGCTACAATGTCGGGGGTGAACAATCCGGTCATATCATTTTGGGAGATATGGCGACAACCGGAGATGGGTTGGTCGCGGCGTTGCAAGTGCTCGCAGCTATCCTGGAACTGAAGCGTCCTGTAAGTGAAGCTGCCCATGTGTTTGAACCCGTCCCTCAAGTTTTACGAAATGTCCGCATCAAAGGCGGCAAACCCTTAGAAGATCGAACCGTACAAACCACAATCAAGAACGGTGAGACTCAATTAGGTGATAAAGGTCGCCTGTTGATCCGCCCTTCGGGCACCGAGCCTCTTATCCGGGTTATGGCGGAAGGCGATGACGCTCAATTAGTTGAAACTATTGTGGGTGACGTTGTCGCTGCGGTTGAGCGAGCCGCCATAAAGTGACCGCTTCGTCCAAACCGGCGCGTATTTTGATTGTGGCGGGATCAGATTCCGGAGGCGGCGCAGGAATCCAGGCTGACGTCAAAACGGTTACGGCCTTAGGCGGCTTTGCGATGACCGCCATCACCGCCCTGACGGCGCAAAATACCCAAGGTGTTTTTGGCATCCACGAAGTGCCCACAGATTTCATCAAACAGCAAATATCTTTGGTGGCGGAAGATATCGGCGTTGATGTTGTCAAAACAGGAATGCTTCATAACATAGCGGTCATTGATACGGTAGTTAGCGCCTTGCAGCTGCATTGCCCGAAAGCTGCAATCGTTGTTGACCCTGTTATGATTGCCAAGGGCGGACAGGCTTTACTTCAACCCGAGGCAGGCACCGCCCTAAAAAATAAGCTGCTCAAACTGGCAACTGTTTTGACACCCAATCTCCCTGAGGCAGAGGCTTTGGTTGGGTTTTCGGTGCGAAATGAAAAGGATATGCAGGAAGCCGGCAGGGCTTTGCTGGCGTTTGGCCCAAAGGCTGTGTTGGTAAAGGGGGGTCACCTAACTGGCGACAGGATTATCGATATTTTGGTAACCGCAGCAGGGATTTTACGGTTTGAAGATCGGCGGATCGATACTGCGCATACGCACGGTACCGGCTGCACCTTGGCGTCAGCGATCGCAACCGGTCTTGGTCAAGGATTGACTATCGAGGCTGCCGTCCGCCGTGCGCGAGCTTATGTAATGGAGGCCATCCGCACAGCGCCTGGTTTTGGCCAGGGCCATGGCCCCCTCAATCATCTTCATACTATAGGTAATTTTGTCACAAAGCCTTAAAGGCTTAAACTACGGGTGACGCTTCCGTCATTGGGTCACTTTGTAACAAGTCGTGGACAATGGTTAGGGCGCGTTGTAGCCGCTCGTGGGATCCTGCACTTCCCAAGCCTAACCGAACTGCGGCCGGCGGTGATCCAAGTCCGTGATAAAAGCTTTCTGCCGGCCAAATACTTACCCCCCGCTCACGAGCAGCAGCAACAAAGCTTGCCGATGTCCACGGTTCGGGCAAAGGCAGCCATAAATGAGCCGCTTCTTTTTCACAGTGATCAAAAACCTTCGGCATGGTTTTTCGGGCGATCTCTTGCCGTCGAGCCGCATCAACGCGATTAGCTTGCATGATCCGCCCGGCATCCCCGCTTTCAATCATCTGGGCCGCAACCTCGTTAATGATTGGATTTGTCATCATGACGCTGGCCCGCACCGCTCCAGACAAGGTACCAGATACGGCTGCAGGGCTGTGAAGGTACGCTACACGTAACCCCGGCATTAACGCCTTGGATAATCCGGCGATTGTTACGGTGCGTTCAGGCGCATAAAACGAGATTGGCGGTGGTGGATTTTTTGCTAAGGGTCGATAGATATCATCTTCGACAATCATAACATCATGCCGCCGCGCAATTTCCGCAATCGCCGCGCGGCGATCGGCAGGCATGATCAATGTTGTGGGATTATGCAGGGTTGGCAGGCAGTAAACGATCCGTACCTTTCCACTTCGGCATGCCGCATCAAAGGCGTCGGGAAGTAATCCCTGCTCATCCATCGCAAGCCCCCGGAGTTTCAAACCCAAAAGCTCGGCGGTTGCTCGCACACTGCCATAGGATAAACACTCAGAGACCACAGTATCTCCAGCGCGGGCTAATGTACCAAAGGCAATTAAAATACCATGCTGTGCACCAGCGGAGATTAAAACGCGGGCGGGGTCTGCATCGATTCCCAAGGACTGCATCCATGCCGCGCCGGCAGCACGATGCCGCTCGCTTCCGCCATACGGATGATAAGTTAAAAGGCCAAAAAAATTTTGATCCTCAGCAACGGCCTTCATCCTGGCCGCAACAATGGGCGCGACCGTCGCAACCGTGCCCGGCACCACCGTTGTTAAATTAATCGGCTCCGACGACTGATCCTCGATCATGATATTTTCCGTCGACGGACGGACAAAGGTGCCGCGCCCAACCTCACCGGCTAGCAAGCCGCGTTTTTCCCCTTCAGCATAGGCGCGAGTGATCGTGCCGATTGTAACGCCGAGCCGGTATGCCAAATCGCGGTGGGTTGGTAGGCGTGTGCCTGGCTTTAATCGGCCTTGCGCGACATCTTCTGCCAAGGCATCAGCAATCGAACGGTAAATCGGTCCAGAACGATCAGAAATTGCAGGTGTCCAGGTCATCTATTACTCCAATGTCACCAGGACAATATAGCGGTAGAAACTACATTGTCACTATGTAACTATAACAATTATTATATTATGGAGTGATTGTCATGGTTACAATTCTGAAACAAACAGACTTAACCAGCAAAAGGTCTCTAAACCCAGGCGACGATATCTTAACGGCGACATCCCTCTATCAAACATGGCGATCCCGGTGGAAGCAACGGCGCCAACTGGCTCGGCTGAGCGACGCCATGCTGAAAGACATCGGGGTTTCCCGGAGTGACGCCGAGGCCGAAATCAGCAAACCTTTTTGGAGAGAATGACAAACAATGCGCCTTCCTCTTTATCAAGTGGATGCTTTTGTTATCAACGGAAAACCGTTTTCCGGAAATCCGGCCGCTGTGGTTCCGCTGACATCCTGGCTTCCCGATAACGTCCTTCAATCGATAGCCGCTGAAAATAACTTGGCCGAAACGGCTTTCTTTGTCGCGACAGACGACAACTTTCATTTGCGTTGGTTTACGCCTGTTTTGGAAGTCGATTTGTGCGGCCATGCCACATTGGCCACCGCGGCAACCATCATGGAAAAATTAGTGCCTTCCCTAACGACCGTAAGATTCAGCACTCAAACTGCTGGACCCTTAATTGTTCGTCGGATTGATGATCGGTACGAATTAGATTTTCCGGCACTCCCTCCACAAGAAATTTCCCCACCATCCGGTCTTGCGCAGGCTCTGGGTGCAACACCAACACAGATGTGGGCCGCATCTAAAAATCTAGCCGTGCTTGGTGATGCAGCAATGGTGCGGAACATGAAACCAAATTTGAATTTTATTAAGCAGCTTGATCGGGACGGACTTATTGTTACCGCCCCAAGCGATACGCCCGACCATGATTTCGTCTCGCGGTATTTTGCCCCTCATGCCGGGATTGACGAAGATCCCGCAACAGGAAGCGCCCATTGTATTCTGGTTCCTTATTGGGCAAAGCGCCTGGGAAAAACCACCTTAGTCGCCCGCCAAGCTTCGCCGCGGGGAGCGGATTTCAGCTGTGCGTTAAAAAATGACCGCGTCCTTATGCAGGGTAAAATTTGGTTTTACCTGGAAGGAAACATAGAGATTCCCGCCTAATTTTTAATAAATTGGTTAGGTGTTTATAGCAAGAATCGGGTGGGTTTTCGCCGTCCTCATATTTACCTTCTGACCACAAGCAGGAGGTATCGCCATGAAACAAATACCGTTACACTTATCTGTACTCAGACCCTTAAATTTAAGGTTTCGGGTCGCCAACCTTGTCGGTACTATTTTGCTGTGGCATGAGCGAAGCTATCAACGACATCTGCTCGCCGAGATGGACGACCGAATGCTGCGCGACATCGGATTGGAACCGCGGGATGTTTTGGAAGAAACCGACAAGCCGTTTTGGAGGGCCTGACCATGCAAACACGGTTGAATGAGTCGACTGCTGCCGAAAACACGCTGGAAAGATCTGAAGCCTATCGTCGCATTGAACGCGCTCTTGGGTTCCTTGCTACGCAACCGGAAAGCGGCGCAGTTGATCTTGAGCGTGCGGCCTTGTCTGTCGGCTTAAGTCCTTTTCATTTCCAACGTGAATTTACCCGCTGGGTCGGCATTAGCCCGAAACGGTTTCAACAATATCTGTCACTTGAAGCCGCCAAACGCAGCCTGACCGCGTCGGCCTCGGTGTTGGATGCGGCGCTTGAGGCCGGACTTTCGGGCCCCAGCCGGCTGCACGATCTCATGGTCACCTACGAAGCGGCTACGCCGGGAGAATTTAAACGGCAAGGCGAAGGTATGACTTTGCAATGGGGTGTCCATCCATCGCCTTTTGGTGATTGTCTAATCGTCGCAAGCGCGCGCGGCATTGTCGGGCTCGGCTTTGTCGATACACCTGACCCCAAACAATCCTTATCCTTACTAACTCGGAACTGGCAGGCTGCACGGTTAGTAGAAAGCCCCGTCGATACGGCGATATATATTCCGCTTATTTTTCGTGACCGTCTTCCTAAACCGGGAACCGCGCCGCTCAAGCTTTATCTTCAAGGCACACCCTTTCAAGTCAAGGTATGGGAGGCTCTCCTCACCATTCCGCCGGGTGGTTTGGCGACTTATTCCATGTTGGCGAAGCAGCTTGGCTATTCAGGTGGACAAGCCGCCCGCGCCGTTGGGACTGCAAATGGCCGCAATCCGGTTTCGGTGCTTATTCCTTGTCATCGAGTTATTCGCGCTACGGGCCACGTTGGCGGTTATCTGTGGGGTGCTGGCCGTAAATTAGCGCTGATCGGATGGGAACAGGCGCAGCGTGAAAACCACGCCGCGTAACATTCTCGGGCAAGTCGGACTTGACCCTCTTCAGGCTTTCCGGTCAGCTTGCTCCCATCACGACAGGATTGATGGGTCATGGATAGATATTTTGAAGATTACAAAATCGGTGAGGTTTGGCATAGCGGCGGCTATACCTTCACCGAATCGGCGATTATTGATTTTGCCCTTATCTATGATCCTCAGCCCTTCCATATCGATGTCGGTGCGGCTGAAAAAGGCCCCTACACTGGGCTTATCGCCAGTGGGTTCCAGACCCTCGCGATAAGCTTTCGGTTGTTGTGGCAGGAGCGCCAGTTTACCGCCAGCAGTATGGGCTCCCCTGGCTTCGAACAGCTGCGATGGCTTAAGCCGGTTCGCCCCGGCGATACAATCCGGGCCCAGGCAGAGATTTTAGAAATCCGCCCCTCCAGCCGGCCTGACCGCGGCTATGTGACCCTTATTTGTAAAACTCTTAATCATAAGAACGAGACGGTCATGGATTACCGCTGCACCATTATTATGCGCACCCGGACAAGCCTGGCTACAGGAGCTGCCACCCTGACGTGTTAACCTTTGGCCGCTGGCATTTTCTTTAAGATTTTGCCCAGAAAACCTAAGGCGACCAGAAAAATAGGGGCGATTTGTCCACCGCCGCTCTCGTTGACGTAAGCGTCGCATGCCTCGTAGGATCGCCGCGTCTGTTACACCCCCGCCGCGCCTGAAAGGCCTAACCATGATGACGCCGAAACTCCGTCCGGCCCGTCCGTTTTTTTCATCTGGCCCCTGCGCCAAAAGGCCCGATTGGTCATATGAGTCTCTTAGCGGCGCTATCCTTGGACGTTCCCACCGCGCCAAAGCCGGCAAGGCCGCGTTGAACGATGTGATCACCCGATCAAAGACGATCTTAAACATGCCGGCCGATTACCATTTGGGAATCGTCCCTGCCTCTGATACCGGCGCCGTCGAAATGGCTTTATGGTCTCTTCTTGGTGCGCGTGGCGTTGACATGATTGCCTTTGACAGTTTTGGCGGCGAATGGGTTACGGATGTCGTCAAACAACTCCACCTAACTGACACTAAAATCCACCAAGCAGACTATGGGTCATTACCCGACCTCACTCAAATCAGCACTGAACGCGATGTTGTTTTCACCTGGAATGGCACCACCTCTGGCGTTCGAATTCCTGATGGCAATTGGATTAAAAAAGATCGCCAAGGACTAACAATTTGCGATGCTACCTCGGCCGCCTTTGCCATGGACTTGCCGTGGGATAAACTCGATGTTGTGACCTGGTCATGGCAAAAAGTTCTCGGCGGCGAAGCGGGTCACGGCATGATCGCCCTTTCGCCGCGAGCGATTGAGCGTCTGCAATCCTATACGCCGACGTGGCCGTTGCCCAAGATTTTTCGTTTAACTAAAGGCGGCAAATTGATTGACGGTATTTTTGCCGGTGAGACAATTAATACACCGTCGATGCTTTGCGTTGCCGATGCCTTGGATGGACTGGCGTGGGCCAATTCTATCGGTGGACTTAAGGGATTGATCGCGCGCACAACCAACAATTTTAACACCATTAATACTTGGGTTAAAAAAACCGATTGGATTGATTTCTTATGCATTGATGAAAAAATACGCTCGCCAACATCCGTGTGTCTTAAAATTACGGCTCCTTGGTTTACCTCTCTTGATGAAGCCGGGCAGCAAGCCGCCGTCAAAGATTTGGTGAGCAAACTTGAGACCGAAAAAGTGGCGTTTGATATTGCCAGCTATCGTGATGCCCCCGCCGGATTACGCATTTGGTGTGGCGCAACGGTTGAGGCGGCGGATCTTGCCGCACTTACGCCATGGCTGGATTGGGCCTATGGCGAAGTTGTTCGTAACAAAGTTGCCGCTTAATCGCATCCTGAAAGACAGATCATGCCGAAGGTTCTTATTGCTGACAGCCTTAGCCCCCAAGCAGAAGCGATCTTCCGCACGCGGGGAATCGAGGTGGAAGTCGCGACCGGCCTCAAACCTGACGCTTTGAAAGAAAAAATGGCCCAAGTCGATGGGCTTGTCATTCGGTCTGCAACCAAGGTTACCAAAGATGTTTTGGATGCGGCGCCCCGACTTCAAGTCGTCGGCCGCGCTGGGATTGGCGTCGACAATGTGGATGTTCCAGCAGCAACGGCACGCGGTGTTGTGGTCATGAATACGCCGGCTGGCAATTCCATCACTACGGCCGAACACGCCTTGGCCTTGATGTTTGCTTTGGCCCGGGAAATTCCTGCAGCTAACGCATCAACCCAAGCCAGCAAATGGGAAAAAACACGGTTTATGGGGGTTGAGCTAACTGGGAAAACCCTAGGCTTGATCGGGTGCGGTAATATTGGCGCCATTGTCGCTGACCGGGCGTTAGGTTTGCGGATGCGGGTCATTTCCTATGATCCCTTTCTATCGGAAGAACGCGCGCGCGATCTCAGCATTGAGAAGGTTGAGTTAGATACGCTCTATAATCGCGCCGACATTATTACCCTGCATGTGCCTCTAACCGATGCGACACGCAATATGATCGATGCCAAAGCCCTCACGAAAATGAAAACGGGCGTGCGTATCATCAACTGTGCTCGCGGCGGACTTGTCGTCGAAAAAGATCTTAAAGCCGCCCTCGATAGCGGCAAGGTTGCCGGCGCCGCGCTCGACGTATTTGAAGTCGAGCCCGCCAAGGACAATCCTTTATTTGGATCAGACAAGGTTGTTGCCACACCGCATTTAGGTGCTTCCACAGCAGAGGCACAGGAAAAGGTGGCTTTACAAATTGCCGAACAGATGAGTGATTTCTTGCTGCAGGGGGCCATTACCAATGCCGTAAATATGCCCTCGGTTACAGCGGAGGAAGCGCCCAAATTACGGCCTTATATGAAACTGGCCGAACTTTTAGGTAGCTTCGCGGGTCAGTTAACTGGTGATGGGTTGAAAGCTGTCCGCATAGAATATGAGGGGCATGTCGGGAAATTAAACCGCCGCCCCCTAACCTGCCTTGCCTTAAAGGGGTTACTCGGTCCACTGTTAGAATCGGTCAATATGGTTAACGCCCCTGTGATTGCTCGGGAACGAAATATTGATATTACTGAGACCACCCACGATCGGCCGGGTGATTATCAGACCTTGATTAAACTCGTCGTTACAACTGATCGCGGCGAGCGATCGATTTCTGGCACGTTATTTGGGGGCGATAAACCACGCATGGTAGATATTAAAGGAATTCCCGTTGAAGCAGAGTGGTCGTCGCATATGCTTTATATCACCAACTCGGACAAACCCGGCATGATTGGCGCTTTGGGAACGTTGCTTGGAAATGCTGGCGTGAATATCGCAACCTTTCATCTTGGCCGTGACCGTGAAGGCGGAACGGCGATTGCTCTGTTGGCCGTCGATAACGCTGTCCCAGCAAATCTGTTGTCGAAAATCGAGGCGATGGATGGCGTGCGTCAAGCTCAGGCGTTGCGCTTCTAATGGCTCGTTTATCTCCCTTACATTTTTTAGCCGGAACAGCGATCGCCGTAGCGCTTTGTTTCACATCGCCCCTCTTTGCCCAGACATCGCCCTCTTCGCCACAAGAGGGAACAAAACCTTTTCCCGCTCCTCAGCCTTTTCCGCCTCCCGCAAATTCTGCAAATCCGTCTTCCTCCACAACTGCACCTGTTTTAACACCGCCGAAAACCCAAGCGCCGGTTACGGCAACACCGACAGCACCGGTTTTAATGCCACCAAAATCTGAGGCACCTGCTGCGGCAGCACCGACCCTAACACCGCCAAAACCCGAAGCGCCGGTTACGGCAACGCCTACGCCAACAGTCGCACCAACAACGTCATCCCCACGGCCAGCAGCACCGACGACCTCGCCGGTTGTTCCCACACCGCTAAACACTACGCCTGCATCCGGTGAGCTGGCACCTGTTGCCAAACCAAGCCTTCCTCAAGGTAAGTTGCGTTTTATTACCGTCGAAATTCCCGGTCAGGTTTCAGGACAGGCTTCGGGGCAGCCTTCGGGACAAGTCGAAATATTATCGCCGAAAGGCGACGGCACGGCCTTTGTTAAAGACAGAATGGGGCGCAGCTTCCGGCTGGAGTTTGTTGATGGCGCACCGAAACTCATCCCGGAAGATCGTTCGCCCCCAGCTCCCAAGCCGGTAACTTCCGAATATGGCATAGTTTCCGGATCCCGAGTGACCTATGGCCAAAAAGATATCACCGCGGCCTACTTGGTTCAGCCTACCGCACAATATCGACACGGCGCTTTGGGTGATCGCATTGAAGCTGATGGGGTCGAAGTGCGGGATCGCAATGGTAAAGCCTTTACTTATCTCGAGCATCGCGAAGCCGTTTTTGAAGACATCATGCCGCGTTTAATCGACATTGATAATGACGGGCGAGATGAAGTGATTGTGGTTCGCTCTCTTATTGACTATGGCTCCGCCTTAGCAATTTTAGGATTGCGCGACGGTAAGTTAGATTTTCTGGCACAAAGCCCCGCCGTGGGTGTTCCTATGCGCTGGATGAATCCTGTTGGCTTTGCTGATTTCGACGGCGACAAAAAATTGGAAGCGGTTGCTGTCATGATGCCACATGAAGTGGGCATTCTAACTCTGTTCAAATTACAAGACGGCGCCTTGATCCCCATAGCCACTGCCAATGGATTTAGTAACCATGTCTTTGGTACCCAGGAGCCAGATTTAGGCGCTGTCGTCGACATGAACGGCGACGGTCGACCCGACATTGTCGTTCCAGATTTCGAACGCCGAAACCTGCGTATTGTCACTCTTTGGGGTGATGATTTCCTTGATCTTGGCAAACAATTGCTTCCCGCCCCCTTTACCGGGCCTATGTATCCTCTTTATGACAAGGATGGTCGCGGGGCCGTCACTTTCATGGCCAATGGAAAGTTAACTGTGGCTGTTGGGGACAGTCTCCCTAAAACGCCGACACCACCCGCGCTTGGAGCCCCGATTATTCGGACACCAGAAGCTTCTGTTGTGCCTGTTGCTCCTAAGTCTACGAAGCCACTGGGCGACGTTACAAGCGATCGGCCGGGAACGCCTTTGCCTTCGAAATCACCTGTGACGCCGCAACAATCCTCTAAACCACCAGCAAAAATTGAACCCGAACCCTTGCGTCCGCGTTCTGGAATTAAATCGAGCGATCCTAAATAATGTCGACGCGATCCAAAGTGCCAGACTCTATAGATAATACGGCGGCCCTTCTTCCCGCAGGACTAGGCGATGTTTTGCCGCCTTTGGCTGAACAAGAAGCTGCGGCAATTGAAAATTTAGTTGCCGGTTTTCGGAGCTATGGCTACGAGCGGGTAAAACCACCCTTGATCGAGTTTGAGACGGGTCTTCTTGCAGGCACCGGCGCGTCTATGGCATCGCAAACCTTTCGATTAATGGATCCTGTCTCGCAACGCATGATGGGGCTGCGCGCCGATATTACAGTTCAAGTAGCCAGGATCGCTGCAACACGACTTGCTAAAATGCCCCGACCCCTTCGCCTTTCATATGCTGGCCAGGTATTACGAGTTAAAGGCACGCAACTTCGACCTGAGCGCCAGTTTGCCCAAGTTGGCGCCGAGTTGATTGGTATTGATGCAGCAACCGCCGATGCCGAAATCATTATTTTAGCCGCTGAATCACTGCAACGCCTCAATGTTGCAGGTCTTTCAGTCGACATTGCTTTACCCGGATTGGTGCCCCTCGTTTTAGGTAAAGAAATTTCCCATGACTTACATGAAGCGCTTGATCGCCGTGACATCGACGCCGCTACCCAACTTGGCGGCGCCTCGGGCAAAACTCTAGCGGCATTGATCAGTGCTTGTGGTCCTGTCGCTCCCGCCTTAGCAGCATTGGATAAAATTTCTTTGCCTGCCCAGGCTCATGACATTGCGCAAAGATTGAAGGACGTTATCCGTCAGGTTTCAGCAGCCCTCCCCAAGCTTACGTTGACCATCGATTTTGTCGAACGTCGGGGTTTTTCCTATGAACAAGGAATAGCTTTCACCTTATTTGCCCGCGGGATCAGGGGCGAACTGGGGCGGGGCGGTGACTATCTTATCTCGATCGCCGAAGAATCTACGGGTGAGCCCGCTTGCGGCGTGACATTATATATGGATTCAGTTTTACGGGCTCTTCCGGCTCAAGAGCCCACACAACGTCTTTTCCTTCCCCACAATACAAACGTCATCCGCGCCGCTGCCTTGCGTCACGAAGGATGGGTGACAGTAATGGGGTTAGCAAAAGCCAAAGATGACCTATCTGAAGCACGCCGCCTTGGCTGTACCCATATCTTGGTCGCTGATAAACCAACGCCTGTTTAATCTAAGAGGAAAATTCTATGGCCAATGTGGCGGTGATCGGCTCGCAATGGGGCGATGAAGGTAAGGGTAAAATCGTTGATTGGCTGTCTGAGCGCGCCGATGTCGTGGTTCGATTTCAAGGCGGTCACAACGCCGGCCACACTCTGGTAATCGATGGCGTTACCTATAAATTAAGCCTTTTGCCTTCAGGCGTAGTACGGGGCGGCAAGCTGTCCTTAATCGGCAATGGTGTTGTCGTTGACCCATGGGCCTTGCTGGCTGAAATTGATGCGATCGCTAAACAAGGCGTCAAGATTACACCGGCTCAGTTACGGGTTGCTGAGAATGTTGCGCTTATTTTACCGCTCCATCCCGAATTGGATCGGGCGCGCGAGCAGGCACAGGGTGCCGGAAAGATCGGCACAACTGGACGCGGTATTGGACCCGCTTACGAAGATAAGGTAGCACGGCGGGCTGTGCGTCTCATTGATCTTGCCGAACCAAAAATTCTCCGTCAGCGCATTGAAGGTCTTCTCGCCCACCACAATGCTCTTCGCCGCGGTTTAGGCGAAAAGGAGCTAACAGTTGACTCCATACTTGCGCCCTTGCAAGAAATTGCGCCGCGAATTCTTCCTTATATGGATTGCGTCTGGCAGCGCTTGGATGAAGCGCGTCATCACGGCAAGCGCATCTTGTTCGAAGGCGCACAGGGTACGCTGCTCGACGTCGATCACGGCACCTATCCTTTCGTCACCTCGTCCAACACCGTGGCGGGACAGGCTGCAGCGGGTTCTGGTATTGGCCCTGGGCGCATCGGATATGTGCTGGGCATTACCAAAGCCTACACCACCCGGGTGGGATCGGGACCTTTTCCAACCGAGCTGACTGACGACATCGGCGAGCGCTTGGGCGCGCGCGGCCGGGAATTCGGCGTCGTCACAGGACGCAAACGCCGCTGTGGTTGGTTTGATGCGGTTTTGGTTCGCCAAGCGATTACAGTCGGCGGGATTAACGGCATTGCTTTGACCAAGCTGGATGTGCTGGATGGACTGGACGAGATCAAGATCTGCGTCGGTTATGACCTAAATGGCAAAAAACTAGATCGCCTACCCGCAGGGATCGAGGATCAAGCCAATCTGAAACCCATTTATGAAACCATCAAGGGCTGGCAAGAAACCACCCAAGGTGCACGGTCATGGGCAGATCTTCCCGCGACGGCGATCAAATATGTGCGCCGGGTCGAAGAGTTGATTGGCGCACCCGTTGCTTTGCTTTCCACTAGCCCCGAACGGGCCGACACCATCTTGGTGCATGATCCGTTTGCGGACTAATCGGTGTTTTGCTTCGCGATTAAGTTAAAGCACCAGCAATGGCTTCGATCGCAGCGGTGACTTTGCCAGCATCAGGGCCACCGGCCTGAGCCATATCAGGCCGCCCGCCGCCGCCTTTACCACCCAAAGTCTCGGCACCCACCCGCACCAGTTCAACCGCACTGATTCCTGGCGTTAAATCATCGGTAACACCAACAACGAGGGACGCCTTGCCTTCCGTGGTGGTTGCTAGGGCAACAACACCAGCGCTACCCAACTTGCGTTTGAGATCATCTGCCATGGCTTTTAGTTCGCGCGGTGGAATTTCCGATAAGGCACGGCCAATATATTTGATCTTGCCGATGGTGCGGATTTCCGGCGCCGCACCACTATCTCCGCCTCCTGTTGCCAGTTTGCGGCGAAGATCAGCCAAATCCCGCTCCAGCTTCTTCCGCTCATCGAGCAAGGCCGTCAGACGACTGGGCAAATCTTGGGGTGACGCTTTAATGATGGCAGCGATCTCCGCCAATAAAGCTGATTGAGTCTTGGTCCATTCAATCGCCGCCTTGCCGGCGACCGCTTCAATCCGGCGTATACCGGCAGCAAGGCCTTCTTCAGATATGATGCGGAACAAACCGATATCACCGGTGCGCGTAACGTGAGTACCGCCGCACAGCTCGGTTGAGTAAAAGGCGCCGTTTTTCTTTTCATGAGCACCGCCCATTGAAACGACCCGCACCTCATCGCCATATTTTTCACCAAACAATGCCAGCGCCCCCGCGGCAACGGCGGCATCGGGCGTCATCAATCGCGTGGTGACATCGGCGTTTACAAGAATGCGGGCATTCACATCCGCTTCAACAGCGGCAATGTCTTCTGACGTTAAAGGCCGTGGCTGGGAAAAATCAAACCGTAATCTATCGGCAGCAACAAGCGAGCCTTTTTGCGTCACGTGATCACCTAACCGACGACGTAAAGCTTCGTGGAGAAGATGAGTGACCGAATGATGCGCACGAAGACCCGCCCGCCGTTCTGCATCAATCCGCATGTTGACCGCCATGCCAACCTTTACCGTGCCATGAACTACCTTACCCATATGGATAAAGAGATCACCGAGTTTTTTCTGGGTGTCTTCGATGGCAACTTCCAGACCGCCCGGCGCAAAAAAGCTGCCTTGATCGCCCTGCTGTCCGCCCGATTCTCCATAGAACGGAGTTTGATTGACAATGACTGTCACCCGATCACCAGCCGCCGCCGTCGAAACTTCCGTACCATCTTTGATGATGGCAAGCACATTACCTTCTGCTGCAGTCTCCATATAGCCGAGGAATTCGGTGGCACCGTGTTTTTCGCGTAAACCGAACCACAAACTTTCCGTTGCGGCTTCGCCCGAACCAGCCCAGGCCTTGCGCGCATCGGTGCGCTGCTTGGCCATAGCGGTATCGAACCCGGCAACATCAACTGTCCGATTTTGTCCCCGTAAAATGTCTTGGGTTAAGTCCAATGGAAAACCAAAAGTGTCGTACAACCGAAACGCCACATCCCCGGCCAAGTTCGTTCCTTGCGGCAAACGCGACAGCTCCTCGTCCAGCAATTTCAATCCGCGCTCCAGCGTGTGCCGGAACCGCGTCTCTTCCAATTTCAACGTCTCGGTGATCAAGGCTTCGGCTCTATTCAGTTCGGGATAAGCCGCACCCATCATGCGCACCAGGCTTGGCACCAGGCGAAACATTAAAGGTTCAGAACTCCCCAATTTATGAGCATGACGCATCCCGCGCCGCATGATGCGCCGCAGGACGTAACCTCGCCCTTCATTCGATGGCAACACCCCATCCGCAATCAAAAAGGCACTAGAGCGCAAATGATCGGCGATCACGCGGTGCGAAACTGCATGGGAACCATCAGCATGCTGCCGGGTTAGCTCGGCTGATGATTCAATTAATGAGCGCAGCAAATCCGTATCATAGTTATCGTGCTTACCCTGCAAAATTGCGGCAATCCGCTCGAGCCCCATGCCAGTGTCAATGGACGGTCGTGGCAAGCTGACCCGCTTACCACCCGGTTGCTGCTCATATTGCATGAACACCAAATTCCAAATCTCGATAAAACGATCACCGTCACCATCAGGGCTGCCGGGAGGGCCGCCCGGAATTTTATCGCCGTGATCAAAGAAAATTTCCGAACATGGCCCGCAAGGTCCGGTGTCACCCATCTGCCAGAAATTGTCCGAGGTCGCGATCCGGATAATTCGGTCATCACCAAGACCTGCAACCTTCTTCCACAGGCTAGCCGCTTCTTCATCCTCACTGTAGACGGTTACCAACAGCTTTGATTTGGCGAGACCATATTCCTTGGTGACCAAATTCCAAGCAAAGTCGATGGCGTCTGCTTTGAAGTAATCCCCAAACGAGAAGTTTCCCAACATTTCAAAGAATGTGTGGTGTCGCGCCGTATAACCGACGTTTTCCAAATCATTATGCTTTCCCCCGGCGCGAACGCATTTCTGCGCTGTGGTTGCGCGCTGGTAAGAGCGTTGCTCCGTACCAGTAAAAACATTTTTAAACTGCACCATCCCGGAATTGGTAAAAAGCAGCGACGGGTCGTTCCGCGGCACAAGCGGGCTGGATGCCACAACTTCATGACCATTCTTGCGGAAAAATTCAATAAAGGTTGACCGGATCTCGTTGCCGCTTGCCATAACCGCCTGCCGTTACCTTAAGAAATAAGAAATTTGTTGTACCGCCCGTGTCAAAGACTGTCCAGCAACCACCAACGGGCACTGCGGCAGACATGACGACATTGGGAAGGTACATGTCATATATGTGGTTAAAAAGCTGGAATTACAAGAAAATCCGCCCCTGCCACGAACTTACCCGGAGGACGGGGAAGAGCAACAGGGGCGGACCTTTCTCTGAGGAGGCTACCAGGCAGGGGTTACAGCCGGTACCGGTCAGAGATTTTCAGTTATTTCAGCGCACCGGATTCTGGAAAACCGGATTTCCGTTTCGTCATTGCTTAGACTAGTCGTCGTCAGAGGGAGAGGACCCTTCCCCTTCACCCGAAGACATCATCATCCGGCCGGCAACCAGTCCGGCATTGGCACGAATCTTTTGTTCAATCGTCGCCGCCATATCCGGATTGGCTTTCAAGAAAGTCTTGGCGTTCTCCCGGCCTTGACCAATCCGTTGCCCATCAAAAGAAAACCATGCACCAGATTTTTCAACAACACCTGCCGCCACGCCTAAATCAACAAGCTCGCCTGTTTTTGAGACGCCTTCACCATACATGATATCGAATTCAACCACTTTAAACGGCGGCGCCATTTTGTTTTTGACAACCTTCACCTTGGTCTGATTACCCACCACATTTTCACGGTCTTTAATTTGACCGATCCGGCGGATATCCAAACGAACCGAAGCGTAAAACTTCAAGGCATTTCCGCCTGTCGTGGTTTCGGGACTGCCGAACATCACACCAATCTTCATGCGGATTTGATTGATGAAAATCACCAGGGTGTTCGAGCGGGAAATCGACGAGGTCAATTTCCGCAGCGCCTGGCTCATCAGCCGCGCGTGAAGACCAACATGGCTATCACCCATCTCGCCTTCCAGTTCCGCGCGCGGAACTAGCGCTGCAACTGAGTCAACAATCAGCACGTCAACCGCACCAGACCGCACCAAGGTATCAGCGATTTCTAGCGCCTGCTCGCCCGCGTCAGGTTGCGAGATCAAAAGATTGCCAACATCAACCCCTAATTTTCCGGCATAAATGGGATCTAAGGCATGTTCCGCGTCGATAAAGGCGCAGGTGCCGCCACTCTTTTGTGCCTCAGCAACAACATGCAAAGCCAGGGTGGTTTTTCCTGAGGATTCAGGTCCGTAGATTTCAATCACCCGCCCTTTCGGCAAGCCCCCGATCCCCAAGGCAATGTCCAAGCTGAGTGAGCCCGTGGAAATAGCCTCATGCTCAGTCGCTTCTTGTTGGCCGAGCTTCATAATCGAGCCCTTACCAAAAGACCGCTCAATCTGGCCCAAGGCCGCATCCAAGGCTTTTTGTTTATCCATTTGGTTTTTCTCCACTAGGCGCAGTGCCGTATTCGTCATAGCTGGATGTCCTCCTCTTACAAAAAGCCTGATGCTCCCGCAATACGGGTAAATGATCACCTTATGTTCTTGAATGCCGGTTGAAATTTGTCCCCTAGATGGTCTCGGTCTCCAACCTTGAAAACACTCTACTACAGGAACAATAAAAGAACAATAGGAAAACTATATATGAACTAATTGGCGGATTTCCAGGGTTTTTACGAGGAACATCCCTGATTTATCAACACCAGCCTTGGTTAGTAATTTATTTCTGCGCCAAGATTTCTTTAACCACGCTGGCGAATTGAACCAAGCTAAAAGGTTTGGCAATGAACCGGACATCCTGAGTCGCTTGGATTCGATCTTTTAAGGCTTCTTCTGCATAGCCAGACATACAAAGCACCTTAATGTGCGGAACGATGGATCGGGCCTCGGCGATAACCGATGGTCCATCCATTTGCGGCATTACCACATCGGTGATCAGCAAATCTATCGCGCCCTGTTCCTTGCGTAGAATCTCGAGCCCTTCAATTCCACCATTAGAATGAAAGACTTTGTATCCCCTTGCTTGCAGCGCCCTAACCGCAAAAAACCTTACAGGATCCTCATCCTCGACAATCAGAACGGTGTGGTTTTTGCCTTCTTTCACCTCGCCAGTTGAGGATTTTGTTTCTAGCTTTGTTCGGGCATGATTTACGGTGCGACTGTTATGCGCATCGGCGTGACGGGGAAAGAAGAGCCGGAAGATTGATCCGCTACCAACTGAGGTATCCACGACTACATACCCACCCGTCTGCTTCACAATACCGTACACTGTCGCAAGACCAAGGCCCGTCCCCCGCCCAATTGCTTTTGTCGAAAAAAAAGGCTCGAAAATTCGGTCTAAAATTTCAGGGGGAATGCCGACGCCGGTATCTTCAACATCAATCGAGATCCAATTTCCTGAAGGGACAACTTCTCCGCCCCTAACCAACGGCTGATCTAATACGAGATTGGCTGTGCGAATGGATAGCTTTCCTCCTCGCGGCATCGCATCACGCGCATTTACTACTAAATTCACCAAGATCTGCTCGAGCTGGCTTTGGTCAGCAAAAATAAGTCCTAATTGCGGTGCGTGTTGAATTTCGATTTTAATTTCTTCACCACTAAGACGGCGCAACAAATCTGTGATACCAGAAATAACCTCTGTAACATCTACGACATGAGGTTGGAGAATTTGCCGACGTGAAAATGCCAGTAGCTGTCGCACCAGGGTTGCCGCACGTTCAGCATTTTGCTTGATTTGAGTGATATCCGAAAAATCGTCGCTGCCTCTTTCTTGGCGCAGCAAGGTAAGGTCACAGTAGCCGATCATCGCTGTCAGCAAATTATTAAAGTCATGCGCGATACCGCCGGCCAGCTGACCTATGGCTTGCATCTTTTGACCCTGAGCCAACCGCTGTTCGAGGTTTTTTTGCTCGGTGGTATCGATCACATAAATCGTCGCGCTTTTTGACGAAGGTGTTTCTTCAGAGTCAGCGCCGATAAAAAGGGTCGCTGTCTTATCGCCCTCTGGACCAAACCTGACATCAATTCGCTCAAATCCGGAATGTTGGTAAAGATTATCAAGAATTTGCCGGACTGCTGGACGATCATCATCAAAAACCAGATTATCCAATGACTGGCCTGCAAGAAGAACCTTTGATCCGCCAACGAGGGTTAGAAAGGCCTCATTACCGCGCAAAATCTTGGCTTCCCCATCCAATAAAACAATGCCGATGGGGGCCAAATCATAAAGGGCACGGAAACGTCGTTCAGAGCGACGGATAAGTGGCGAATCGAGACTACGGCCCTCTACTGTTTCCGCCATACGGCCTACCTATTAGTTAGCCTAAGATTGCCGCTTAAGAATCAACACCAAAGGCGCCATAATGATCTTTGGGTTAATCTTCGCGATGCGTCCGTTCCATCCGCTCGTGGCGTTCTTGCGCTTCAAGGCTTAAGGTTGCAATCGGGCGTGCCGTTAATCGTTTTAACCCGATAGGCTCACCGGTTTCTTCGCAATACCCATAGATGCCTTCATCAATCCGTCGCAACGCATCATCAATCTTGGACAAAAGTTTGCGTTGCCGATCACGGGTACGTAACTCGATAGAGCGGTCCGTTTCTAGTGAAGCTCGATCGTTCATATCTGATTCCTGCAGACTTTCTTCACGCAGGACCATTAACGTCTCATCGGATTCTTTCAAAACATCTTCGCGCCACTTCAGCAGTTTTTGCCGGAAAAATTCCTGCTGACGTGGATTCATAAATTCTTCTTTTTCATCCGGCTCATAGTCCGGCGGTAAGACGATCGCAGGCCCAGGCTTGCCAAGAACCTTACGCGGGATAATGGGTTTCTTGACGATGGTTGGTTTTGCTATGCCGGTTGGGCGAAAAGGCGATGGACCCTTATTTGTTGAAGCGACCGAAGTTTTGCCAGAGGCTTTTGCCGGTGCCTTAACGGGAGCAACTATCTTTGCGGCGGCGGATTTTGCCGGCGCTCCTTTTGCTGCCGCTCCTTTAGCCGGCGGTTTAACTATCGCCTTGGGCGGTGCCGCTTTTGCCACAGCTTTTTTAACTGGCGCCGATTTCACGGGCGGTTTTTTCGCCGCAGGCACTTTTTTAGCTGAACTCGTTTTAACCGGACGAGCGGCTGGCTTTGCTGATTTTACCGGCTTAGACGCGGCAACGGGCTTTTTCACAACCGTTTTGGACTTAACCGGTTTTTTGACGGCACTTCGAGATTTCGCGACCGGCTTTGCTCGGTTCTTCACTGGCGTTTTTGCCGCGGTTGGACGCTTTTTCTTCGCTACGGGTTGCTTCTTTTTCTTAACAGAAGGCTGTTTTTTCTGTGCCATGTTTATCGCCAATTGTGAGCGCACACTCTAAAAACTCTTGCAAGACAGGAGTACTTGCGGGCCAGGAGTATAGGAATCGCCCCCTCTTCCTGCAAGCAAAGGTTTTACAAGAATTTTAACAAAAAACCTCCGAAAAGTCTGCTTTTCCAGCAAGCCTGCCCTTTAACGAATAAAAAAAGTGGGGGAGACCTTGCGGCCTCCCCCAAGTTTTTACAGGGAGCACTGATGCCAGGCGAGACACCGGCGGCAGGCATCACATTCCGCCGGCGTATGGGCGGAACAAACTGTTCCGCCGCATAGAGAGGCGTCGAGCATCCCCGACGCAAATCTTTCATCGACTGCTAAGAGCAGCCGCTTGTTCCCCCGCAGCTATCGCACTTGAGGCAAGTCCCGCTGCGAAGAAGGGTAAAATTGGCGCATTCCGGGCACGGATCACCTTCGAACCCTTTAAGTCGGGCCTCACGGATGCGATCGAGCTGACGGTTAACTTCACGTACTGCCGTTTCGGCAATGGCAGGTGATGGCGAAAACACCGCTTCGGCAGCTGGATCCGGTGCAAAGGCGTCGGCCACGGTCTGCGCCTCACTCATTGAGCGGAAGTTTTCTGTTCCTGTTGCTGCCAATCCGCCCTGTAAAACCATAAGATTGGCTCGGACATAGCCCGTTGAAGCTACGCGGCGGACCAGTTCGCGCGTATCAAGTTGCTGTGCCGCCGACTCAACAGGACGGTCATGTCCCTCGGGTGATGAATTTTTCTTGCCCAAAGCATCTGGCAAAAGATCAGCTGGCTCGGCATGCGCAAGATCCGTGCGCCCAAGATAGCTCACGGCTAGTTCCCGGAAAATATAGTCAAGAACACTGGTCGCCATTTTGATGGCATCATTGCCTTGGACAGGACCTGCCGGCTCAAACCGCGTAAAGGTGAAGGCCTCGACAAACTCTTCCAACGGAACGCCGTATTGCAATCCAATGGAAATAGCGATGGCAAAATTATTCATCAGCGACCGGAAAGCAGCGCCTTCTTTGTGCATATCAATGAAGATTTCACCGATCCGGCCGTCTTCATATTCGCCCGTACGAAGATAAACCTTGTGACCACCAACGGCAGCCTTCTGCGTATAACCTTTGCGGCGATGCGGAAGACGCCGGCGGTCGGTAGCTCGTTCGACAATGCGTTCAATAATCCGCTCGGTAACTGCAGCTGTGCGCTCCGGTATTGGCGCCGCAATAACCTGCTCGAGAATACTTGGCTTAGAATCTATTTCGTCGTCATCACGTTCGTTATCAGCATAATCCGTAAAAATTGATGACAAAGGTTGCGATAACTTGGATCCATCCCGATACAGGGCAACAGACTTAAGTCCCAATCGCCAAGCACGCGTATAAACATTCTTACAATCATCGATCGACGCCGCGTTTGGCATGTTTACGGTTTTAGAAATGGCACCTGAAACAAAGGGCTGAACCGCCGCCATCATACGCAGATGACTCTCCCACGATAGCGATCGTGTTCCCTTCCGCCCACACGGCGTCGCACAGTCGAATGTCGCCAAATGTTGGGCCTTAAGATCTGGCGCCCCTTCCAAGGTCATGGCGCCGCAACAGTAGATATTTGCGGCCTCAATCTCGTCTCGTGAAAATCCTAAGGCATCCAGCATATCGAAGGATAAATCATCAAGATCATCCCCATCCAACTTAAGCGTATCCGTGCAGAAGTCACCACCAAGCGTCCATTTATTAAACGCAAATCGAATATCAAAAGCAGATTCTAACGCATTCTCCAGCTTGGCTAGCGCCGCATCGTCAAACCCGCGCAACCGAAGCTTTTCATGATTCACACCGGGCGCGTCTTTCAACGTGCCGTAGCCGATGGCGTAACCGACAATGCGGTTGGCCGTTGCGGGATCGTAGCCTAATACCTCTAACGACAAGGGGACGGTGCGATTGATGATCCGGAAATATCCTCCCCCCGCCAATTTCTTGAACTTGACCAGGGCAAAGTCGGGTTCAATTCCCGTCGTATCGCAATCCATCAACAAGCCAATGGTGCCCGTGGGGGCAATCGCTGTAACCTGAGCATTGCGATAGCCATGAATTGCACCCTGCTCCACCGCTTCGTTCCAAGCCACAACCGCCGCTTGATAAAGATGCTGATCCAACTGTGCGTGCTGCATCAAGGGTATAGGCGGCACTGACAATCCTTCGTAACCTGTCGTCTCGCCGCGCGCGGCCCGTTGATGATTGCGCATGACCCGTAGCATCGCGTCACGATTGGCAGCAAATTCTGGAAAAGCACCTAACTCTTCCGCCATTTCGGCTGAAACTGTATAGGCGGTTCCGGTCATCAACGCGGTTACCGCAGCAGCCAAGGACCGGCCGGCGTCACTGTCATAAGAATGACCAAGCGACATGATCAATGCACCCAGATTGGCAAAGCCAAGACCAAGCGTGCGAAATTCATAAGAGCGCTGTGCAATGAGAGCCGACGGATACTGCGCCATCAGCACTGAAATCTCGAGCGCTACCGTCCAGAGTCTGATTGCATGACGCAAGGCATCGATATCAAGCCTGCCATCATCACGTCGAAAGGCCATTAAGTTGATCGACGCCAAATTACAGGCCGTATCGTCCAGGAACATATATTCCGAACAGGGATTGGATGCTCTGATCCGACCGCTTTCCGGACACGTGTGCCAAGAATTAATCGTGGTATCGAATTGCACGCCGGGATCCGCCGAGGTCCATGCGGCGGTAGCCACACGATCCCACAACGCCCGGGCCTTGACTGTTTTCACCGGGGTGCCGTCGATGCGCCGAGTTAGTGCCCAGTCGCCGCCGCGCTCGACAGCGACTAAAAACTCTTCGGTGACGCGGATGGAGTTATTGGCGTTCTGACCGCTAACACTCCGGTACGCTTCTCCGTCCCAATCCGTGTCAAAAAGAGGCATCGGCGCCGAAGTCTGTCCCTCAGCAGCCAACCGCAATGTTCGCTGGATCAAAGCCTCGGGCAAAAAAGCGCGGCGTGCGGCACGAAGTGCCTTGGCTAAAAATTTATTCTGCTGAGGATCAAGACGAACAGCATCATCGGCAAAGGCTTCAGGAGCATCACTTCGGCACGCCTGCAAAATGGCATTAACATGCCGTTCTGTAAGGCGCGATCCCGCAACCAAGGCTGCCACTTTTTGTTCTTCAACAGTCTTCCAATCAATAAAGGCTTCAATGTCCGGATGATCAATGTCCAGAATCGCCATCTTCGCCGCGCGGCGCGTGACACCGCCGGATTTAATGGCACCAGCCGCTGTATCCCCGATTTTAAGAAAGCTCATGACGCCGGAGGTTGCCCCACCACCCGATAGGGGTTCACCCTCCGCTCTTAGAGTGGAGAAGTTAGAGCCAGTGCCGCTTCCATATTTGAACAGACGCGCCTCGCGCTGCCACAGATCCATAATGCCGCCGGATCCAACCAGATCATCCGCAACCGACTGAATAAAACATGCATGAGGCTGGGGATGCGCATAGGCCGAGGCTGATTCAACTACGGCACCTGAAGTATAATCCGTGTACCAATGCCCCTGCGACGGTCCGTCAATGCCATAGGCCCAATGAAGTCCGGTGTTAAACCATTGCGGTGAATTCGGCGCAGCCATTTGGTGGACCAGCATGAACCGCATTTCATCATAGTAGGCGCGCGCATCCTCAACGGTATCGAAATAACCGCCCTTCCAACCCCAATAAGTCCACGTACCCGCAAGGCGATCAAAAACTTGCCGCGCATCGGTTTCGCCGCCAAACCGATCTCCCTCGGGTACAGATGCCAAAGCTGTCTCGTCTGCGGTCCCGCGTTGCAGCCACTCGGGGATACCGTCTTCGGGAACGCGGCGGAGAGCACGCGGAACCCCTGCTTTTCGAAAGTATTTTTGCACCAAAATATCGATCGCAACCTGGCCCCACGTATCAGGCACGATGGCTTTGTCTTGACGAGAAACAACGGTTCCATCGGGGGTTCGAATCTCGCTGAGCGCCTCGCGGAAATTTACTTCTGCGTATGGCGATTGATCTTTTTTCGTGAATTGGCGCGCCATGCGCATGACGGGAAATTCCCCTTATCTTCCGAGTCGCAGCAAAACACCGGAATCTGCTCAGAAAAAGCCATATCCGGTAGGTTGCCGGTATTCTTGCCACAGAATATAGGGGATGTCACTAGAAGCAGGAAGGTTTTTCCCTCAAGCTTCTATATTTAGGGATTCTCCAAGGACTTACGAACTTCTTCGGTCAGTAAAAATAAGGCCGAAAAGGACGTTTTCTCTTAGAAATTTCGGCCTATTTGTCCGCCTGCGCACTGGACGCAAGCCGGCGCATAATGTCATAGTGCGGCCCACTTCCTGTCGCGGTGATCTGCGTCCACCGGTAACCGTGATTTAGACCTCTAACGTGATGATTTATGAGTCTTTATACGCGCCTTTTTACTCTTCTTCATGGCCGGCTCGTCGGAACTGACAGCGCCGGAAACCGCTATTATGAGCAACGGGGCGTTGGGGTGGAAAGCCACCCCGATCTTGGCTCCTCGAAACAACGCCGCCGCCGCCGTTGGGTCGTCTATAAAGGTGAAGCGGAGGCTAGCCGCGTCCCTTCCGAGTGGCATGCCTGGCTTCACTACACAGTTAAATTACCGCCCGATCCCGAAATTGTGGCTAAGCGTCGCCGTTTCTGGCAGAAGGAACACCGGCCAAACGCGACTGGGACACCAGGTGCCTACCTGCCGCCAGGACATAGTCTCGCTGGCGGTCGCCGCGACAAAGCCACGGGTGATTACGAAGCCTGGACACCACCAGGTTAAAGCGACCTAACAACGATTAACCATTCGGCCGAGGAGCTTTTTAGCCCATGCACCGTAGTCTTATTGAAACAGTTTTGGGCGCCGCGGTTCTTGCCGTTGCCGTGTTTTTCTTGATTTTTGGCTATACTGAAACCAACGAAACCGCTGTCGGCGGATACACTATTAAAGCTAAATTCAGTCGCGTTGATGGCGTTAAGATCGGGGACGAGATTCGGATGTTCGGCGTCCGGGTCGGATCCGTCGCCAGCCTTGAGCTGGACCCTACCGACTACCTTGTTCAAATGACCATGAACATCAATGATGGCATCAAACTCCACAGCGATGCCTTTGCCGCGATCAACACCGCCGGTTTGTTCAGCGGAAAATTCATCGCGCTTGATCCCGGGGGCGGCGAAGATGAAATCTTAAAGTCCGGCGACGCAATCGCTTTTGTGCAGGACTCTGTTATTTTAGACGAATTAGTCGAGAAAATTGTCGGGTTTGCCAAGTCCTCACGGATACCCAAACCTGCCGCCGAAAATACGACCCCACCCGCGTCAGGGACTAAACCTGCCGCTGCTAAAAAACAACCCGTAAAATAGAGAGCAACGATGCGCCGCGAAACCATCGAAGTTATTATCGGTCTCCTTGTTTTGATCCTTGCTGCCACGCCTATTGTTTTGTTAGCAGCAGGATCGCGCAAGCCTGAAGCGACGGCCCGGACCTATGTTGTTCATGCACGATTTAATAAAGTGGGCGGCATTCAGCCCGGCAATGAGGTGCAGATTGGCGGCATCCGTGTGGGCACCATTTTGCGTCAATATATCGATTATGAAAATTACAATGCCGTTCTCGATTTTGCGATCGACGAGCGCTACAAACTTCCCGTCGATACCGAAGTAACCGTATCAAGCGCCGGCATGTTCGGCGGCGGCTATATCGAGTTAAAACCCGGCACGGCCACAGAAACTGTCCCACCTGACGGCACCTTCGCCAACGCTAAGGATGTCAAATCATTAGAAGACGAAATCGCCGCCGTTGCTTTCGGTCCCGGACTATAAAACAAAACGATGACGACTATTTGCGAATAGTATTTAGAGAGAGGCTTTATGCAGCGCATTAAACAAGAAAACCTGGAGATTCTCGTTGGCGGTTTGTTGCTGCTTGCTGCGTTCCTCTTTTTGGCTTTTGCCTATTCCGCCAGGTCGGTGGATCAAACCAATCGCTATACCCTTTATGCTAAATTCAAAAAGGTGCAGGGCGTTAATATTGGCGATGAAGTGCGGATTGGCGGCGTCGTTGTTGGTACCGTCGCGAAAGAAGACCTCAATCATGATACCTTTGACGCTGTTCTCGCACTCGCGATCGACAGCCGGTATAAACTCCCTCGCAATAGCAAAGCCACCATCAATGCCGATGGGATTATCGGCGGCAAATACGTGAAGATTGAGCCGGGTAATGATAAAGAAATTTTGAAACCGGATGAATTCTTTACGTCGACCCGCGACGTGATCGATCTTGAGGGACTTATCCGTGAAATCATTAATCTTGCGGTGACACCTTCCGAGGCGAAGCCAAAGGATGCTCCGGCAAGCGCCCCGCCTTCTAAAAAATAAGTGCTCGTGGCCGCGTCAACACAGCATTGGGATCCAGAAAGATATGCCCGCAATGCTCGATTTGTTGCCGATCTAGGAAGCCCACTTATCGATTTGCTGGATCCTCAACCCGGAGAACGTATTCTTGATCTGGGATGCGGCGATGGTGCCCTGACCGAAATTCTTGCTGCGCGGGGCGTTAGCGTGGTGGGTGTTGATGCAAGCTCGGATCAAATTGCCGCCGCGCGAAAACGCGGCTTGGATGCCCGGGTGATGGACGGCCGCAAACTTACTTTTACGCAAGATTTTGATGCGATTATATCTAACGCCGCTTTGCACTGGATGGGCCCTAGCGCACCTGTGCTTGATGGCATTACCCGCGCTCTCAAACCTCATGGCCGTTTAGTGGTTGAGATGGGTGGTCATGGCAATGTCGCAACGATTGTAGATGCCCTGACGTCCGTCTTGGCACACCATGGCATGAATGCTGAGGCTCATAATCCTTGGTTTTTTCCCAATGAGGCAACTATGGAAAACTTGCTTCATCATGCTGGTTTTCACATTGATCAGTTGACCCTTTTTAAGCGTCCGACGGTTTTGCCTGGCACCTTGTCCGCATGGCTAGATACCTTCGCAGAAAGTTTTCTGGGGGCTCTCAGTCAGATCGATGCCGATGAGGTCAAAGACCAGATTGCTGATAGGGTGAAATCGCAACTTTGTGATTCACAAGGAAGATGGATTGTTGATTATGTTCGCCTGCGATTTGTCGCGCATTTAATGTGAAAGAAGTTTAATGGTTCGTTTACTTGCCTTGGGATTAGCCGTAACGACAAGCCTTATCGCAATGGCTGCAAGCCTTCGTGCCGAGACGACAACCGTCGCGGGGACGGGGGCGCTTCTGCAAGCGCTGGATAAGGTTACAGCACGAATTACCAGTTTAGAAGTTCCGGTTGGCAAAACCGCAACTTTTGGCACTCTTCGTATTCTTATTCATGCCTGCCGCAAGGCGCCGCCGGAAGATCCGCCAGAAAGTGCGGCACATTTAGATATCGTTGAAGTCCGGCCTGGAGTGACTGAGAAGCCTTTGTTTTCCGGATGGATGTTTGCCTCATCGCCGGCGCTGAGCGCGCTGGAACATCCGGTATATGATATTTGGGTTAAAGATTGCATCATGCCGCCAGGCCAAACACCGATCAATCCGGCACCCACACCGGCCGCACCAGAACCTGCGGACACAACACCATCATCTTCAGAGCTACCAACCGATTAACTTTAAACATTATCATCAAGGGGAAAACCATGGCCGATGAGATTGCAGCTAATCTAAAAAAGTTAGGAATTATTCTGCCCGAAGCCGCAGCGCCGGTGGCGAATTACGTCGGTTGGGTCAAAACCGGAAATTTGATTTTTACCTCCGGCCAACTTCCGCTTGAGAATGGTAAGGTTAATTTCGTCGGCAAGCTTGGTGAAAAGCTTAAGATTGAAGATGGCCAGGCGGCGGCTAAACTTTGCGCCATTAATATTCTGTCGCAACTCAACAATGCGCTGAAGGGTGATCTGGAAAAGATTGTCCGCTGCGTCAAGCTGGTCGGATTTGTGAATGCGACACCTGATTTCACTGATCATCCTCAAGTGATTAATGGCGCCTCTGATTTTATGGTTGCCGCTCTTGGTGATCGCGGACGTCACGCCCGAAGCGCCGTAGGCGTTGGCAGCTTGCCTCGCGGGGTAGCGGTTGAAGTCGAAGGTATCTTTGAGGTTCACTAACAATATACAATTAAAGATGTTTTTTATCTATTCAGATACTGTTCATTCTGGAAGTGTCTTTATAGATGCTTCAAAGCAACAGGGGATTTCCTCATGAAAACACCTTTGGTCTTAAGCGTTAGTTTGATGACCTGTTTAGCTGCAGCTGTACCTGCTTTTGCGCAATCGGCTGCAGGCACGGCGACCTCTGCAGGTTCAGCCGTGATTGCAACCGCGGAAGATGTTTTTTCTGAAATCGAGCGCCGTACTATTCTTCGCTTCTTTGGCAAAGATACCGAACCCGCACCGATTACTCAGGAAAAAGGTAAGAAGGGTAAAGGCAATGGTCAGCCTGGTTTCGTCAAACATGGACGTTTGCCACCGGGTCTTGCCAAAAAACAAAAACTGCCACCTGGTCTGGCTAAGAAAAATCTTCCAGACGACTTAAACAAACAATTACCGCCACCCCGCCCGGGCACTGAACGCGCCATTGTTGATAAAGCTGTGGTTCTGATCGAACAAGCAACGGGTAAAGTTTTGGATGTGATTGCCGAGACGATGGACTAAGGCTGCGTTTAATTCTGAAAAAGGCCATCATCGTGATGGCCTTTTTCATTTACTCATCGCCCATTCGTAAAGCCGCAAGAAACGCCGACTGGGGAATTTCAACCTTACCGAATTGCCGCATGCGCTTTTTGCCTTCTTTTTGCTTATCCAGCAGTTTGCGTTTACGGCTGATGTCGCCGCCATAGCATTTCGCCGTCACATCCTTGCGCAAAGCGGAGACTGTTTCACGCGCGATAATGCGGCCACCAATCGCTGCCTGAATAGCAATCTTAAATAATTGGCGCGGGATAAGATCCTTGAGTCTTTCACACAGCATGCGCCCGCGCGCCTCGGCTCGATCCCGGTGTACCACAAGGGACAAGGCGTCGACCGGTTCAGCGTTGACCATGATCGACAACTTAACCAACGGACCTTCTTGATAGTCGGCAATTTCGTAATCAAAGCTGGCATAGCCGCGGCTGATTGATTTCAGCCGATCATAAAAATCAAATACCACTTCGTTGAGTGGCAAACGATAGGTCAACATCGCGCGATTACCGACATAGGAAATGTCGATTTGTTCGCCGCGGCGCTCCTGACACAGAGTCAAAATGGCCCCCAAGTAATCGTCTGGAACCAAAATTGTTGCCTTGATCCACGGCTCTTCAATGGTTGCAATTTTTACCGGGTCTGGCATATCGGCGGGGTTATGCAGATCCTTCTTCGTGCCATCGTTTAAGGTCAGGCGATAAACCACCGACGGCGCCGTCGTGACCAGATCCAGATTGAATTCACGCTCCAGTCGCTCTTGGATAATTTCCATATGCAGCAATCCTAAGAAGCCGCAGCGAAAACCAAATCCAAGTGCCGCTGATGATTCAGGTTCAAAATGGAAGCTGGCATCGTTGAGCGCCAATTTACCCAGGCTATCACGCAGATTTTCGAAATCAGCCGCATCGACCGGAAAGAGACCGCAGAACACCACAGGAATGGACGGCTTAAATCCCGGCAAGGCTTCGGGCGCGGGACGGCGCTCTTCCGTAATGGTGTCACCGATCTGGGTTTCGGCTACGGTTTTGACTCCAGCCGTCAAGAAGCCCATTTCTCCGGGACCGAGTTCAGCCACAGTTTGCTGCTTGGGCGTAAAAACGCCGACTCGCTCTAAATCATGGGCAGTCTTATTGGACATAAAGCGGATTTTTTGTCCTTTTTTCAGGACCCCATCCACGACTCGGACCAACTGCATGACACCCAGATAACTGTCGTACCAGGAATCAACCAAAAGCGCCCGAACCGGCCCATTTGCCTCGCCCTTGGGCGGCGGAATCCGCTTGGCGATCGCCTCGAGAACCGCATCAATGTTAAGTCCGGTCTTAGCCGAAACCTCGATCGCATCAGAGGTATCAAGCCCGATGACCTCTTCAATCTGACGCTTGATTCGATCGGGTTCAGCCGCAGGAAGATCGATTTTGTTCAAAACCACGATGATTTCGTGATTGGCATCGATCGCCTGATAAACGTTGGCCAAGGTCTGAGCTTCAACACCTTGGGTTGCGTCCACCACCAGAAGCGACCCTTCACAGGCAACCAGCGACCGCGACACTTCATAGGCGAAGTCGACATGTCCAGGAGTGTCCATCAGGTTGAAAACATAAGGTTTTCCGTCTGAAGCCGTATAGTTAAGGCGAACCGTCTGGGCCTTGATGGTAATGCCCCGTTCGCGCTCCAACTCCATGGAATCCAGCACCTGGTTGGTCATTTCCCGCGCTGTCAGCCCGCCGCAGCGCTGAATTAAGCGGTCTGCCAGGGTGGACTTCCCGTGGTCGATATGGGCGATAATCGCAAAGTTACGAATAAGATTTGGATCGGTCATAGGGGCAGATACATAGGCCAGACCCGCCCCCCATGCAATCTTTCCCCATCAGATACTTGCGGGCGGCCTTAACCAAGGTTAGAAGGCAAAGGCATGGCCCCTGCGATTCCTCTTGAAGCCGCTCTGGTTCTGCCCGTTGCCGACGAGGCCGGGACAGCCCGGTTGGCGCGCGGCCTCGCCAAACTCTGCCGCAAAGGGGACGTTATCGGCTTGGTCGGCAACCTCGGCGCCGGCAAAACCGCCTTTGCCCGTAACTTCATTAATTCGTTGATGCCCCGAGAGGTCGAGGTACCGTCACCAACCTTTACCTTGCTACAGGTTTATGAAGCCAAACCCTGTCCGATTTTTCATTTTGATCTTTACCGTTTGACCTACCCGGAAGAAGCTTTTGAACTAGGGATCGAGGATGCTTTTGCCGATGGCATTAGTCTTATCGAATGGCCTGCAAAACTTGGGCGACTTTTGCCCGCCGATATTTTAACTGTTGATATTGTATCGGTTACGGGCGGCGGCCCCACGGCGCGGCGCATTCTGTTGGAAGGTGTAGACGTCTGGCGAGAAAGAATCGATGCTGCACGGGATAGTTTACGATCATGACAACACGTAACGCCGACATTACTGCCTTTCTTGCGCAACATGGTTGGGATGCCGCCGAGCGTCATACTCTTGCCGGGGATGCTTCTTTCCGGCGATATCATCGACTGCATCGGGATAAAAAATCCTCGAATAATCGCGCCATGTTAATGGATGCACCGCCACCGGAAAATATTCGTCCCTTTATTGCCGTTGCGGAGCTTCTACATCAACAACGGCTTTCTGCTCCGGCCATATTGGGCCGAGATGAAACCTCGGGCTTATTACTGCTTGAAGATTTCGGTGACGACACCTACACCCGGCTGCTCAATCAAGGCGTCGCCGCAGAGCCTCTTTATGCTCTCGCCGTCGACACGCTTGTCGCATTGCACCAAGCAAAGATCCCTTCTGATGCTGTGCCTCTTTATGACGACACGCGCCTTTCAAATGAAGTCGCCTTACTGACGGATTGGTACTTACCCGCCATAACGGGCCGCGAAACACCAACCGGCATTCGCTCGGAATGGCTGAGTCTTTGGGAGCCTCTTTTTGCCGAAGCGCGGCAAGTGCCCTCCGGTCTTGTTTTGCGTGATTATCACGTCGATAACTTAATGCGGCTTGATGGTAGAAAAGGCGTCGCTGCCTGCGGCTTGCTTGATTTTCAAGACGCCGTGTGGGGACCGATCGCCTATGATTTAGTGTCTCTGCTTGAAGATGCGCGGCGCGACGTTCCGCCGGCTTTGGCTGCCGCCATGATTGCACGCTACCTTGCTGCCTTTCCGGATATTGACCCGGATAAATTTGCCGCTGCCTACGCCATTTTAGGTGCGCAACGTAACGCCAAGATTGTTGGGATCTTTACGCGTCTTTCTCGGCGCGACAACAAACACGGTTATTTGCCGCATATTGTTCGCACCTGGAGACTGCTCGAGGGTGATCTTGCGCATCCTGCCTTAAGTTCCATTCGAGACTTTCTTGATCATCATATTCCCAAAGCCAGCCGCACAATCCCCACCGCGCCGATATTGTCATGACTATTCGTCGAGCCATGATTCTGGCTGCAGGACGCGGCACCCGTATGCGCCACTTAAGTTTAGAGCGGCCAAAACCCCTGACCGAGGTGGCGGGCCGTACTCTCATTGACCGGATTCTCGATCATCTCAAAAAGGCTGGTGTTAAAACTGTCGCCATTAACATCCACTACTTATCGGAAATGCTGGAGGCTCATTTAGCCGATCGGCAAGACATCGATCTTCACTTGATCAAAGAGCAGGATCTTCTGGAAACAGGTGGAGGGGTGGTCAACGCTCTCCCTTTTTTAGGAAGCGACCCATTCTTTTGTATTAATGCCGATGCTTTGTGGCGAGATGGACCGACTCAAACGACACTTGATCGGTTGCAGAACAAATGGAACCAGATCGACGCGGATGTTTTATTGTTGTTACGAAACGTTTCAAGCAAAGGTGATTTTCTCATGGCGGCAGATGGCAAATTGCAGCGGTCTCAAGCCGACCAATCGGCGCCTTTTCAATATGCCGGCGTGCAGATCATTAATCCTGTCGCCTTAACGTCTGCAGAAAACTGGCCGCCGGTGGGGGCCTGGTCTTTGAATCAGCTTTACAATCGAGCAATCGAGCATAGTCGGCTTTTTGGCCTTGTTCACGATGGTTCTTGGTGGCATGTGGGCACCCCAGAAGATTTAGCCGATGCGACACGCGATCTGATGGCGTTTTCATGAAGAGAGGCACCGCCTCTCTCGTTAACATTCCTGGCGGCGAAGCTTTTCTTGACTGTCTTGCTGCAGAATTGATCACCGCAGATTCTGATCCGTTAGCTCTTACGCAAACACTTATTCTTTTGCCGACCCGACGCGCTTGCCGAGCGATGCAAGAAGCTTTTCTGCGCAGCCGCGATGGCGAGGCCACAATCTTGCCCCGGATTCAACCCTTAGGCGAGCCTGACCCGACCGATATCGATTTTGCTCTTTATGATGCCGGTGACGACGGCATTTTAAATGGTGCCTTAGATATTCCACCCGCCATATCTCCGGTCCGGCGTCAGGTTTTATTGTCGCGATTGATTACGGCATGGCGCCCCACCCTGCCTCTCGATCAAGCGCTTCGCTTGGCCCAAGAACTCGCGCGATTGATGGATGAAGTATGGATTGAGGGTGTGGACTTTACCCAGCTTCGTCACTTAGTGCCCGAAGACTTTGCTGCCCACTGGCAAATCACCCTCGATTTCTTGACGATTTTGACTGAGCATTGGCCAAAGATTTTGGCTACTGAAGGTGCTTTGGATCCGGCTGATCGACGTAGTCGCCTTCTGTTGGCGCAGGCTGAAGCCTGGCGGAATAATCCGCCACAACACCCCATTATTGTTGCAGGAACAACCGGATCTATTCCCGCAACGGCAGAGCTTTTATCGGTTATCCATAGTCTACCCCAAGGGTTAATCGTCTTGGCTGGATTAGACCATCATGCCTTGTCCCAGGATCTTGAGCACATCTTGGCTGAACCGGCACATCCGCAACATAGTCTAGCGCGATTGCTACAAAAATTAAACATTGCCGCAGAAGATGTTCCGGATTGGCCCGAGAAACATCCAGATAAAGAGCCACGAACACGGCCCCGGCAAGCGCGCGCGCTTTTGCTGCAAGAAACTTTTCGGCCCGCACCAGCAACCGAGCGTTGGCGCGACTTACAAAATCACGATGCTGATTTACGACCAGCTCTTGAAGGATTAACACGCATCGACTGTCCCGGTTCAGAAGAAGAGGCCAGTGTTATTGCTTTGCTTATGCGCGAAACACTCGAAACGCCAAGTAAAACCGCAGCACTCATTACCCCAGATCGTAGCTTGGCGCGCCGCGTCTCTGCGGCGTTACGACGATGGTCGCTCTCTGTCGACGATAGTGCGGGGCAACCCTTAGCCGCAACCCCAGTTGGCGCGCTTCTCCGCTTAAGCGCCGCAACCCTATCGGAGCAATTGCCTCCCGTGGAGTTATTGGCGGTATTAAAACATCCTTTGGCTGCGGGAGGAACGTCGGTAGGTAATTTTAAAACCGCCGTACGTCGTTTTGAACGGGATGTATTACGCGGGCCCCGCCCAGCAGCGGGAATTAAAGGATTAACCACCGCTCTTGATGCAGCAAAAATTGATCCGGCTAAGAAACTTATTCACCAAAGTTTTTTGGATAATCTTAGCTCTTGGGCGGCGCCCTTCCTGAGGCTTCAGGAGCAACCCAAGACATCTCTCGTTGAGCTCGTCACCGCACATCTTCATTTTGTGGAAAAACTAACAACCAACGAGACAACTGCCGGCGCTGAACGCCTTTGGTTAGGAGACGCCGGGGAAATCGCCCAAAATTTTGCTGCCGAAATTTTAGAAGCAGGCCCAGATCTGCCCGAGTTGCCTGCTGCGCGTTACCCTGCACTGCTTGACGCCTTTATGACCGGTCGCGTCGTGCGACCCAAATGGGGAACACATCCTCGGCTTTTTGTTTGGGGATTGCTCGAAGCACGTTTACAAAAAGCCGACCGAGTTATTCTGAGTGGACTTAACGAAGGAACATGGCCGGCAGAACCCCTGGCCGATCCCTGGATGAGCCGTCCTATGCGCCGTCGTATGGGTTTACCACCAGCAGAACGCCGGATCGGTCAAGCCGCCCACGATTTTGCCATGGCAAGCCATAACTCCGAGGTTTATCTAACACGAGCGGCAAAGGTTGATGGTACGCCGACAGTTCCAACACGGTGGCTACTGCGGTTAGACGGCGTATTAACGGCAGCGCGACTTAACAGCGGCACCGGCATCAGGCCCTTACAAGATCAACGATGGTTGCGATGGCAAGGCCAATTGGACGCTGCCACTGAGACCCGCAGGCTCGCTCCACCTGCGCCGCGCCCCCCTTACGAAGCACGCCCGCGGCGTCTATCGGTTACTGAAATCGAAACCTGGCGACGTGATCCGTATGCCATTTATGCCCGGCGTATTTTGCGACTTGAGAAGCTTGATGACCTTGATGCCGAATTAATGGCCAATACCTATGGTACCTTGGTTCACGATATTCTGGATCGTTTTCTTCGTCTCTATCCCATCGCCCTACCGCCTGATGCGGAAACAAACCTTATGGCGATGGGAGAACAGGTGTTTGGCGCCGAAACCGGGCGGCCAAAGGTTTGGGGATTTTGGCGCCCGCGATTTCAGCGCATCGCCCACTGGTTCGTCCGGGAAGAACAAAAACGACGCATCAAAATTAAAAAAATACATTCCGAAATTAAAGGCGAGCTTGTCATTAAGACGGGCACGAAAGATTTCACTTTATCGGCAAAGGTAGACCGGATCGACGAGTTTACCTCCGGAAGTTTGGCGATTATTGATTACAAAACCGGCACCCCACCAACCGCTCGAACTGTTGAAGCAGGATTTGCCCCGCAGCTTTCCCTGGAAGCCGCCATGGTTGCTCACGGCGCCTTTAGCAAACAGCATGGCATCCCTGCAGGTTCTTCTGTCGATGAACTCGCTTTTTGGCATTTATCCGGCAGAAAGGACGGCGGTCAGATTATTTCTGCTGTCACAAAAAACGCGACGCCAACCCTTGTTGCCAATGACGCCCTAGAAGGGTTACGTAGTCTTATCGCTATTTTCGATGATCCAAATACACCCTATCTGGCGCGGCCTTATCCAAGCTTTGCCCCTAAATATAGCGACTATACCCATCTATCGCGAATGGATGAATGGAGCTTGGCCGAAGATGAAAGCGAGACATGACTAAGGATCGCCCCATCTTTTCAGATGACCCTTTAGTCTTAGCAACGGCGAATCAACGCCGCGCCAGCGCACCCGATACGTCGGTTTGGGTTGCCGCGTCTGCCGGAACGGGAAAAACCAAGGTTCTGACCGATCGGGTCTTGCGCCTTCTTTTGGCCGGTACCGCACCACAACGATTGCTATGCTTGACCTACACCAAGGCGGCGACCGCCGAAATGGCAACCCGTATCGCTTCACGGTTAAGCGCCTGGGCAGCTGAACCCGATGATCGTGTTCTGTCTGAACAGATTCGTGAACTTACCGGAACCATACCAGATCAAAAAAAATGCGACGAGGCCCGGCGCTTATTTGCACGAGTGCTGGATGTGCCCGGCGGACTTAAAATTCAGACCCTGCACGCTTTTTGTCAAAGCTTGCTGCAGCGGTTTCCCTTAGAAGCCGACGTCTTGCCACACTTTACCGTGTTGGATGAGCAAAACTCTGCATTGCTGCTAATGGAAGCGCGAGACACTATATTGACCCGTGCTTGGCACGGGAGCGATCCTGATCTTGCAGCAGCTCTGGCGACTGTGGCCGCCAATGCAACCGATAATTCTTATAGCGAACTGCTGCAAAAAATTCTCGGCATGCGCGGCCGGATCACCCGTATGCTGGAACGGCACCAAGGTCTTTTGGGTACACATCGAGCCCTGGCACGACGTTTAGGCGTTGACCCGGCGGCAACACACCAATCCATTATTGAAGCAGCTTGCGCCGATAATGCCGTTGATCAGTTAGGTTTAGTTCGGCTGGCGGAAGCGTTAACCCACGGCAAAATTAAGGATAAAGAATATGCGCCTTTAGTGCGCGAATTTGCCATGGCTACTCCCATAGAAAGGACAAATCTCTATCGAGGTTATCAAGAGATTTTCATTACCAAAAAAGAAGTAACTCCTCGAAAGAACTTCCCAAGCGGTGATGCTAAGAAATTTAATCCGCGTTGCGTAGATATAGCTGAACATGAAACTGAACGATTGATGGCTGTTATAGAACAAGGGCGAGCCGCTGAAATTCTGCAGCGCTCTGCGGCACTGGTAACTTTAAGCGCTGCGATCATTGACGCCTACGCCGAGCGTAAAAGGCAGGGTGCATGGTTGGACTACCCTGATCTCGTTTTAAAGGCGCGGGACTTGGTCACCGGCAAAGGCAAAACCCCTTGGGTTATGTACAAACTTGATGAAGGCATCGACCATATCCTGGTGGATGAAGCCCAAGACAGCAACCCCGAGCAATGGGAACTGGTCACAGCTTTAACCGATGAGTTTTTCGCCGGCCTTGGCGCGCACGATGATGAAACTATTCGCACGGTCTTCGCCGTTGGCGACGTAAAGCAGTCCATTTTTAGTTTCCAAGGCGCTGATCCAAACGTCTTCTTGGCAACAGGGGAACGAATAGGCGCCCGAGCAACCGATGCCAAGCACCGGTTTGACCCGGTAGGACTTCATGTTTCTTTCCGATCGGTCTCGGCCGTACTGCAAGCAGTCGACGCGGTTTTTCTGAATCCAGATGCGCGGCAGGGCGTTGCCTTGGATAACGCTGTCATTCGGCATATTGCCAGCCGTGCTGGTGAAGGAGGATTGGTTGAGCTTTGGCCCACAACCAATCCTCGTGGCGAAGATCCCACGCCGGCATGGCAGCCGCCCATTGAGCAGCTACGCTCAGATAGCCCGCGAGATCGCTTAGCGGAATTAATCGCCCGCCGTATCCGCCACATGCTGGATAGTCAGGAAATTTTAGAAGCGACAGGCCGTGCCATTGAGCCTCAAGATATCATGATTCTTCTGCGCCATCGCGGGCAGATGATGGAGACCTTGGTGCGCGCGCTAAAAACCGTCGGCGTTCCGGTGGCCGGCATTGACCGCATGCAGCTAACCAATCAAATTGCGATCATGGATCTTATGGCCCTGGGCCGTATCCTTCTTTTGCCCGAAGACGATCTTTCTTTGGCTTGTGTTTTAAAAGGTCCCTTGGTTGATCTTGGCGAAGATCGCTTGTTTGATCTTGCGCACTATCGCCATGATGCAGAAACTTTATGGGCCAGCCTGGTGCGTCGCTCCACTGAGGCCACCGACTTTGCGCGCGCTTATAAAATTATATCTCATTGGCTACTTCGAGCTGATCTTATCCCCCCGTTTGAGCTTTATTCAGAGATTCTCAACACCGATCCCTTAAAAGAAGGAAAAACTGGGCGGCACCGGTTATATGCTTGGCTCGGTAAGGAAATCCAAGATCCATTGGATGAGTTTTTGGCTCAGGCCTTGGCTTATGAAAAAACCACAGCCGCATCTTTGGAAGGTTTTTTACATTGGCTTTCCCAAAGTGCCGCTGAAATCAAACGTGAAATGGAGCAGGGAAATACCAATGCCATTCGCATTGTCACGGTTCACGGTGCCAAGGGTCTTGAAGCGCCAATTGTTTTCTTACCGGACACAACACAAATTCCTCAGCCCAAATTTCCTTTGCTCTGGATCGACGACGGATCAAACGAGCTATTAGTTTGGGCACGAGAAAAAGAAAACTTGGACGACGCCAGCCGCACGGCGCGAGATCAGGCAATTGCTGCCCAGAACGCCGAGTATCGCCGTTTGCTTTACGTCGCCATGACACGAGCCGCAGATCGGCTATACATCAGCGGGTGGAAAACCCAGAAAACCGTCACAGGCGCTTGGTATGACTTGATTAATGACGGCTTTAGGAGCTTGGCGCAGCCCGTGGCTGATGATTTGCTGGATGCAGCACCTGAGTTGGATGGCGGAAAGATTTTACGCCACGTAACCGCACAAACCAGATCCGCCACGCCTAAACCCCGGCCAGAACAAATTAGTTTTGATGATAAGCTGCCTTCATGGGCGATGGCCTTGCCCTCTCCCGACCCAATCCCTCCGCGGCCTTTGATGCCCTCCGCACCGCTGGAGACCGATCCTCCTGCGCCATCGCCTCTCGCCGAAAAATCTGATGCACTTCGGCGACGCGGGATCTTGGTCCACCGTTTGCTGCAGATTTTACCCGACTTGCCGTTAGCTGAGCGACAGGTCGCCGCACATCGTTATCTTCGGCAAAAAATTCACGGGCTAGAGCCGGCCGAACAAGAACATATTGCCCAAACCTTGATTGATCTTTTGGCATCCCATCAATTTGCCACTGTCTTTGCTCCGGGTAGTTTGGCTGAAGTCCCCCTTATTGGCCGCATTCAAAGCGTGCGGGGGCCCTTGATGATTACTGGTCAAATTGACCGTCTTATTGTCACCCCGGATCACGTCATGATTGTTGATTACAAAACAGGGCGTCTGCCACCCCAAACACCCGAAGCCATTCCCCAAGCTTATTTACGGCAAATGGCGGCTTATCAAGCCATTCTGCGCCAACTTTATCCCCATTTGCCCATCCGGACCGCTCTTTTATGGACGGAAACCCCGAGTCTGATGGAAATACCTCAAGCTTTATTGAAAGGCTACGATCCTATGGCTTGAATTCAGGCCTTCACACCCCCATCTTGACCTAAGACAGGGGTAACGAGACACTCGCTACCCGTGATGCGGAAAGGGACTTAATTTATGGCAACCGTCAAAGTAACGGACGCTTCTTTTGAAGCTGATGTATTAAAATCAGATAAACCGGTCTTGGTTGATTTTTGGGCTGAGTGGTGTGGGCCTTGCAAAAGTATTGCCCCTGCTTTGGAAGATCTTGCCATGGCGCTGGGCGCTCGCGTGAAGATCGCCAAGATCAATATCGATGAAAGCCCTGGCACACCTTCCAAATATGGCGTGCGGGGAATTCCCACGCTTATGTTGTTTAAAGATGGGCAAGTGGCTGCCACTAAGATCGGCGCCGTACCCAAGCAACAATTGCAAGAATGGATCGAATCTGTCGTTTAAGTTTTCCGACAACGCAATAAAAAGCCCCGCCTTATCGCGGGGCTTTTTATTTGAAATCTTAGCCGCTTAATGCACCTGCGCTAAGCTTAATCAACCCAGGCAATACGTAAAATATTGGTTGAACCCGGCGTTCCAAAGGGAACACCCGCGATAACCACCAACCGTTGGCCACTCGCCGCAAAGCCTTCAGCCGCCGCCGTCCGGCACGCCTTGGCCGTCATTTCACTAAAGCTAGCAATATCTTCCGTTATGACAGGATGAACGCCCCAGGTTAACGCACAGCGCCGCGCTGTTTCGGCCTTGGGTGAAAGACCCAGGATCGGCACACGTGGCCGTTGGCGCGCCGCCCGAAGCGTAGTTGATCCAGACAAACTGAATGCCACGATGGCAGCCGCTTTGACGGTTGCAGCCACCGCAGCCGCTGAGGTAACGATTGCATCTGCCGCCGTCGCCTCCGGCTCTGAGCGTTCGGCATGAATAATCCGATGATAGGCAGGATCGCATTCCGTCCGTTCGGCAATCCTGCTCATCATAGTAACAGCTTCTATAGGGAACTGTCCGGCGGCTGTTTCGGCCGACAGCATCACCGCATCCGCCCCTTCATAAACTGCGGCAGCCACATCCGATGCTTCGGCCCGGGTCGGCGTTGGACTAGAGACCATGGAGTCCAACATCTGCGTTGCTACAATGACGGGTTTCCCCGCAACACGGCAGGCGCCGACAATGGTACGTTGTAAAATGGGAACTTCTTCGGGCGGCATTTCGACGCCAAGATCTCCCCGCGCCACCATCACCGCATCGGAAAGTTCAACCAAGCGATCAAGATCAGCAACAGCCGATGGCTTTTCCAATTTGGTAATCAAGGCGGCACGCCCGGCGATTAACCGCCGGGCCTCGGCCAAATCTTCGGCGCGCTGGACGAAGGAAAGCGCAATCCAGTCCACGCCCAGATCCAGCGCGTAAGCTAGATCTCGCCGATCCTTGTCCGTAATCGGTGACAATCCAAGGACTGTATCAGGAAGATTGACACCCTTACGATCGGAGAGCTTGCCCCCTACGACCACTTGGGTTTCGGCAAAATCTTTTCCGCATTTTTTAACTTCCAGTTTTACCTTGCCGTCATCCAGCAATAAAAAATCACCCGGCTTAACGGCAGCAAAAATTTCTGGATGTAACAACGGTGCCCGTTGGTTATTGCCAGGCGTCTTATCAAGATCAAGACGGAGCGACTGGCCAGTTTTAACGGTAATCGGGCCCTCAGCAAACGTTCCCAGCCGCAACTTTGGACCCTGCAAGTCGGCTAGCACGCCAACGGCGCGCCCGGTCTTTTTCTCAATTGCCCTGATCGCCTCAAAACTCCGGCGATGATCATCGTGACTACCATGACTGAAATTCAATCGAAACACATCAGCTCCCGCCATAAACAAAGCTTCAATCATTTCCGGTGATGAGCTGGCGGGGCCCAGAGTAGCAACAATCTTGGTATTTCGCTGACGGCGCATTAGAAACCACTTCATTCAAGATAAACTGACCAAGCTCAAACTGGGCTTAGCCTGAACAGGACTTAACGCAATATGCCGGACCAGAAAAGACCCGACTGCAAAATATGGTCATTCTAGGCAATGCAACTGTGACAAACTAGCCTTGTCTTACGATTTAGCGCTAAATCTTGACGCCTCAAAGGTGGCTAGTCTTTTATGGTAAACTCGATAACGTTATAGTCTTACCATGAACTCATCCGATCATTCATCCGCGAAAACCCTTTCTAAGCCTCTTATTGCTGCGGGGGAACCTCCTGCCTTCGCTTGGCTGAACACAAACGGCAGAGCCCCTCTTCTTCTGGTTTGTGACCATGCCAGCCGGCGTATCCCTCAAGTCTTGGACAACCTTGGCCTAAGCGATATGGAACTAAGCCGCCATATCGGATGGGATATCGGCGCGGCCGATGTTACGGCTTGTTTGGCAAACGCGTTCGATGCACCTGCGGTTCTTACTGGGTATTCACGGCTGGTCATTGACTGTAACCGCCGGATCGAAGACGCCAGCTCGATCCCAGAAATTAGCGATGGAACAAAGGTACCTGGGAACGGCGCCCTGTCTTCATCGGCACGACAACAACGAATTGATACTTTATATTACCCTTATCATGCGGCCATCGATCAATCGCTCAAGAACTTTATCGATCGTGGCCAGGTGCCGGCATTTATATCTGTTCATTCCTGCACACCGGTTATGAGCGGCCGTCACCGACCCTGGCATATTGGGGTGTTGTCGAACCGAGATCTCCGCTTGGCGGCACCCTTGATCGAAAGCTTAGCCGCCGATACAGAGCTGGTGATTGGCGATAACGAGCCTTATTCAGGCAAAAGCGAAGCGGGATACACGATCCAAGCTCATGCCGAAAAACGCGGCATCCCTCACGTCATGTTAGAGATTCGTCAAGATCTTATCGGTGATTCTGCCGGCGCCCAGCATTGGGCGTATGTTATTGAAAAAGCACTTCGACAGGTTTTGGCTTGCTGTCCCATGCGCATGGCACATCCACCCGAGGATGGCCTCCTCCGCTAGACTTTAATCGAATTCGCGGTGGTCCAAGCAGCATTCCCGATAGTCGCAAGTAATCTCTTCGCCAACTGCTATATCTTTGGCGGCCAAAGATATAGGACCCGAATTATCCGTATTCGGTGTGCGAGAATGGTTGATAAATCTTGCATGATCACCGTTCAGGATCCATCCGTCGCCGAATTCTGGCCACAGATAGCAATATATTTTTAAAAATTCTCGGGCTGGTTCGGGCAGTTTTTCCAACTCGTCGAAAGGAATCACCCGATCAACAGCCGGCTCAAACCGCCACATAGGCGTTCCCTTGGGAATAGCTTCAGACGCATAAACGCCTGTTCCGTGAATTTTGCTCGGGGCAATGTAAGTATTAACCAGCAGCATGGGCTATCCATTAAAAACGAACCAAACTCTTTCTGCCACAAGCGGGGCAGGTTAGCCAAGCCCTTCCTCCCCATCTATGGCGTATTTCCTAATCCTCTTTCGTCATTGAGGGTAAGGCCTTGCCCTCAGCATCAAAGAGACAACATTATACTTGTGATTGCCCCTCTACATTCTTGATTTGAGTTTCCCTTTGAGCACAGAATTATCGTTATCCACTGCTGCATCCTTATCATCTATTTCTGCAGAGGATTGGGACCGATGCGCAGGGGCACCCAATCCTTTTGTTAGCCACGCTTTTTTATCCACCCTCGAGGATAGCGGTGCTGTGAGTGCTGCAACCGGCTGGCAACCGCAGCATCTCGTTGGCCGCGTTGGGGACAAACTAGTCGGGGTTATGCCTCTCTATCTCAAGAACCATTCCTATGGAGAATATGTGTTTGATTGGAATTGGGCTGAAGCCTACGAGCAGGCTGGGGGGCGCTATTATCCTAAATTACAAGGTGGAATTCCCTTTTCACCTGTGCCCGGCCCGCGGTTGCTGTTGGCCGCAGATACATCACACGAATTTCGGCAAACCTTAATCCATGCCGCAGAATCAATCTGCAAAGATTTATCCGCCTCCTCTGTCCATGTGCCTTTTCCCAGCGAAACTGATTGGCAGGCCTTCGGTGAGGCCGGATGGATACAGCGCCTTGGCCTACAATTTCATTGGCACAACCACGATTACAAAACTTTCGACGACTTTTTAGCTACCCTTGCTTCACGTAAGCGTAAACATATCCGCAAAGAGCGCGAGGCAGCACGCGATAGCGGCGTAGAATTTGTTCACGTCACCGGTTCAGATTTAGCCGCCGATCATTGGGACGCTTTTTATCGCTTCTATCTCAATACTTCTGATCGGAAATGGGGGCAGGCCTATTTGCCACGTGAATTTTTTACCCTCCTCGGTGAGCGAATACCGGAGCGAATTCTTTTAGTACTGGGGCGACGAAACGGGAGGTGGGTTTGCGGCGCCCTGAATTTAATCGGTGATGATTGTCTTTATGGACGTAACTGGGGAAGTGATGAGGACATAAAGTTTCTGCATTTCGAGGCCTGTTATTATCAAGCGATTGATTTCGCCATTGATCGCCGACTAAAGCGAGTCGAGGCAGGCGCCCAGGGCCCCCATAAGCTTGCCCGGGGATATCTACCTGTCCCCACCTACAGTGCTCATTTCATTCGTGATGAAAACCTCCGCAATCCGGTTGCGCAGTTCGTAAAGCGGGAAAGAAAAATAATTGAGCGACAAATCGCCGAGCTGGCCGCCGAGTCGCCTTACCGCCACAGCGATTCTTAAGCTTAGCTGTGGATAAAATGGCTTAAGACTGTTGTGACGGCCATCACTGTTGGCATTATTATAGCCCGTATAAGTCAGACATCATTTATAGTCACGGGATCAAGTAATGGCCACTGAAACTGCCTCTTACCACACGATTGATGAAGCCAATCTTCGAGCGGAAGCTGACGCCCTTCGGACTTTGATACTTTGTGCGATATTGTTCGTGGTTGCGGCTGTCGGCGGTGGATTGGCGATTATTTTATCGCTCGTTCTTTGATTGATTCTTAGCGCTTTAGACGGCGACCTTTCGACATTTTTTTTGTCGCCTCAGCCCGTCGTATCGCCCCAGCTAAATCCCGGCTTCCTGATTGATTAGTGCCAAGCTCTGTTGCTTCTAACCGTCGAAGCTCATCGCGAATTCTTGCTGCCTCTTCAAACTCCAGGTTAGAGGCCGCCGTTAGCATGCGCTTTTCCAGATCCTTCATATAGCCTTGAAGATTATTGCCGACCATATGCTCGGGACCGCCATCACCGGTTGATACCGTAACGCGGTCGCGCTCAAACACCGATTCCAAAATATCAGCGATGTTTTTGCGCACCGAAGTTGGAGTAATTCCATGCGCTTCGTTATAGGCCGTTTGCTTGGCTCTCCGCCGTTCGGTCTCGCCAATGGCATATTTTAAACTTTCCGTCATGACATCGGCGTAAAGAATAGCGCGGCCATCAACGTTACGCGCGGCACGTCCGATGGTTTGCACCAAAGAAGTTTTGGACCGCAAATATCCTTCCTTGTCTGCATCAAGAATGGCAACCAGTGCACATTCCGGAATATCAAGCCCCTCGCGCAACAAGTTGATACCCACCAGAACATCAAATACACCAAGCCGCAGATCGCGAATAATTTCGATCCGCTCCAGCGTATCAACATCCGAATGGATATAACGCACCGATAAGCCAGCTTCGCCCAAATATTCGGTCAAATCTTCGGCCATTTTCTTGGTGAGAACCGTCACCAAAACCCGCTGCCCTTTTGCTTTGGCATCGCGGCACTCGGCAATTAGATCATCTACCTGATGTGCGGTCGGACGCACGATGCAAATAGGATCAATAAGTCCCGTTGGCCGAACCAATTGCTCGGCAACCACGCCTTGGGTACGACCCAGCTCCCACGGACCTGGGGTTGCCGAAACAAAAACTGTCTCAGGCCGCATCGCTTCCCACTCTTCAAATTTTAGCGGTCGATTGTCGAGACATGACGGCAGACGGAAGCCATATTCCGCTAAGGTTGTTTTACGAGCAAAGTCCCCTTTGTACATCGCACCGAGCTGCGGAACGGTGACGTGGCTTTCATCCACTACCAGCAGAGCATCCTTGGGCAAATATTCGAATAATGTCGGCGGCGGCTCACCCGGCTTGCGACCAGATAAATAGCGGGAATAGTTTTCAATACCGGCGCAAGATCCTGTGGTTTCCATCATCTCTAGATCAAAGATCGTCCGCTGCTCGAGACGTTGGTATTCCAACAGCTGTCCGCGTGCCTCGAGCTCTGCCAAGCGGATTTTTAAGTCCTGACGGATTTGTTTGATTGCCTGCAGCAATGTTGGACGCGGCGTCACATAGTGACTATTCGGATAGATGGTGATGCTTTCCAACGGCCCCGACCGCTCGCCGGTCAAGGGGTCGAACTCATGAATCGATTCAATCTCATCACCAAACATAGAAAAACGCCAAGCGCGATCTTCTAAGTGAGCGGGAAAAACTTCAATCGCATCGCCCTGCGCCCGAAACTGTCCGCGAACCATCGGCATGTTGGTGCGCCGATATTGTAAATCCACCAAACCTTTAAGCACGGCTTCGCGGTTAATTCTTTGACCCACTTCCAAACGCAAAATCATCTGCGAATAGGTTTCTACCGAGCCGATGCCATAAATACATGAAACCGACGCCACAATAACGACATCGTCGCGTTCAAGCAGCGCCCGCGTAGCGGAGTGGCGCATCCGGTCGATTTGTTCGTTGATTGATGATTCTTTTTCGATATAGGTATCGGTGCGCGGCACATAGGCTTCCGGCATGTAGTAATCGTAGTAGGAAACGAAATACTCGACAGCGTTGTCGGGAAAAAAACTTTTCATCTCTCCGTAAAGCTGGGCTGCCAGAGTTTTATTCGGCGCCAAAATTAATGTCGGACGTTGCAGGTTCTGAATGACGTGCGCCACGGTAAAGGTTTTTCCTGAACCCGTGACACCCAAGAGAACCTGATCGCGTTCCTTTGCTTCCAGTCCTTTCATCAACGCGGCAATGGCCGTCGGCTGATCCCCGGCAGGCGTGTAGTCAGATTTTAAGACCAGCGGCTTGCCACCTTCGGACCGGGGGCGCACGAGGTTTGACTGGGGTGTGACGAGGGGAGATAACGGAAGAATTTCGCTCATCCCCTTATTATGGGGTCGCGTGACCCGAAAAGTAAGAGGCTATGGGGAAAGACTTGCTGGAGTGCTTGGCCGAGATCCCGGTTTAGGCCGAGGCGTGGCTGTTTCAACGGCTAACACCACGTACCGCAAGGGTCCGCCAGGAACAATGGCGTCAAACGGGTAGCAGGTAATCAGCATAACATAGGGCAAATCCTTAACTGCTGGGGTGCGGAGCTCGTCCTTGTGGGTAATTCGACTATCAACAATCCTAAAATGCCGGATGTCGCCTTGCTTAGTTTCAATGTCGAAGGTATCGCCTCGGGCCATATCTTTTAAAAAGGTAAAATGGGTATCCCGATGTCCAACCAAAACACTGACACCGCGCTCGCCCGGTAAAGGGGTCCGGTCCATATGGGTGGGGCCAAAAGCCATGGTGCGGCCGCTGGCATTGGCGAGGACCGCCAGATCAATATTCAAGGCCGGCACCATGAGCCGAGCTACCGGGTGAGTATCGGCCCAGGGCCAGGGCCGGGGCGCAACGGCCCCCTCTTGGGCGCGAACCCAGGCGCTTTTAATCAACACCTGAGCCAAGACAGCCTTGGCGTGGATATAGGCCGATTGGCCCAATCCCCAGGCGCCCAAAGCCACCAGGACCACCCCGCCGATAAGCGTTACTGGCAAAACTGAGGTGGACCGGGTCAAGGAGGCCGACCTTACGGCCGACCCCCTTTCCATCGGAAGACTCATATCCGGACTCCCGACTTACGCCGATACCAGAACAGCATGATCAATCCCAGCAGCGCGGCAATGGCGCCCATTATGCCTTGTAAGGCTGCCGGTGTGGCGCCTGCTGGCGCATCGATCACATCACCCTGCGCCAGCATATTGATTACCGTTTCCTCGGTTGGCGCTGCGTCGGCAGATCCCTGTGCCGGCGGAGCTGCAGGTTCTGCCGCCAACCGTGCACGACCTGTTGTCTTGGCAGCTTCGGTTGACATGGGAGCGCCGGCTGCCGCCTGCTTCATCGGCAGCGGTTTTGTTACGGGCTGTGTCGCGGCATCTTTTTTGTCTTTATCCTTATCTTCAGGCGGCACCCAACCCTGCGGCATGTTTTGCGGGACTTGGCCCGGAACCAATTTTTCATCAATCGGACGCGCGGGTGTTTTTTCCACTGCAACGAAGCTGGTGTAGGGCGACATTAACCGGTGCGCCAAGGCCAGTTGAAGCACGGCATTTTTGACATCGGCTTCATCCGCACCCTCGGTACGTCGATCAAGTTGCGATTCGATCGCGCGCCGGGCCCACAACGCCGCTATACCTTCGGCATCACTGTGCCCCGCCAGGGATAACGCCGTGGCAAAAGGCTTGCCACCCAACTTGCCCGTGATCGTCACCTTGGCGTCGGTGTCGAATTTAGCATTATTGGCCAAGCGCGCCGTCACCACCAACGGTTCACCGGAATAAAGATCCGGAATACGTTCCGGCGCAATTTCAGCGGTGACGCCTTTTGGAAATACGACGGCAAGATCGGTCAATGTCGTGCGCTCTAATCGACGAAACAATTCATCCATTTTTGCACCGACTTCTTCAGGCTTATTGATATAGACATAGGTGCCTCGGCCAAAGGCCGCAGCTTTACGCATGAAGTATCCGTTTGGCGCCGACCCAATACCAATGGTGAAAAGACGGGTTTCGCCAATACGATCTTTGATGGTTTGGAAAAGTTCTGCTTCATTACCCACCGCACCATCGGTCAGGAACACGACTTGATGTAAAAACCCCGGTGTTGGTGGTGCGTTTAAGGCAATGTCGAGGGCCTCGCGCATCTCTGTCCCACCAGTTGCTTCTGTTGTTTTCACAAACCCGCGTGCTGCTGAAACATTTTCTTCACTGGCCATCGCTGTCCTATTAAACAAGACAGTCGGCTTGTCGTTAAAACGAATGATATTGAACCGATCGCTTGGACGTAAACGGTTTAAAGCCAAGTTCAATCCTTGACGTGCCTGCTCGATCGAGGCGCCGGACATGGAACCTGATTGATCGAGAATAAACGTCACTTCGCGCGCCGGACGCTCCTCATCGCTTTGCGCTGAAGGTTGCGGGGGCATAACCATCAAAAGAAGATGATTTTGATTATTCACCACTTCACTAAATAACGCCGCTTGCGGCTCTTTGCCCAATTCAGGTTTCCAGCGCAAAATAAAATCACGATCCGCCGGCATGACTTGGTCGGCTAAAGATATAGTGGTGACACCGTCTTGAGTCGATGTGGAGACTTGATGGCTGGGACTTTTTATTTCACTTAACGGTAAACCAAGATCAACCGTAACCTTCATGGTCACGGGGTTGGCGAGCTTTTCTCCTGGCTCGCGGAATACAGGTTGAGGCGCAGGTTCTTCCCCGGCTCGTGCGCCCGTCGACCAACCGCGATTACCAACCATATCAACCTGGGTGGGCGGCAAGGGTTCATATCGCGGCGTAATCGCCAAGGGGAAAGTTAACGTAAATCCCGTATCAGCCGTGTAAGACACATCTTGGCGATAAGTCATTTCGATAGTGACAGTTTCGCCAGGTGCAATATTCGCAACCGAAGTGGTAAACATATTGGGCCGCTTCTGCTCGAGCAATCCCGCCCGTTGACCAGCCCGCGCCGCCGCTTCGTAGGTGCGGCGCGCTTCGTCACGCTCTTTAATTGTTCCGTCGATTTCACGCTCACCAATTTTGAGTTTTAAGCTGTCTACAGCGGCAGTATCCGGCAACGGGAAGACATAAAGACCTTCCATCCAGTCCTTATTTGTGTTGGCAAAGTGTTGTTTGACCTTGCCTCTGGCAACCATGCCGTTGACATCAATCTCAACCTCTGTGGCCAGCAACGGCGCGGCTTGGTAACTACCGTCCTGGCCTTTAAAAAGAAACTCGCCGCTTTTCGCCTCACGAGGATCGGTGACACCCGTAGGGCCTGCTGCGGATAAGGCACCGGCAAATAAAAATCCAATAACTAAAAGAAGCACCGCGATGGCGGCGTTAATGACACTGCTGCTTAATGACATAACAAAACGCCGCAATCCGATCTGTGACGGTGCGGTTGACGTTGGGCTAAGAGACATGGGTTTATCCTTTGGACCGCGCTCCGCACCCTCTTGATGCAGAATTGCCAACGCGGCTTTAATCATTTCGCTTGGCCGCCATGGCGGAAATAGGCGCGACCAAAGGCAAAGCCGGGGTGCTTTTAGGGCGAGCTTAGGTCCTTTCAAGGCGGATATGTCGGCTTTGCGGCAGGATCACGGCGCTCCGATTGTCACCATGAGGAAAAGCATTGTCACCATTCTGGCGAAGCCGTTGCGCCGCTTATCCAGTCACGTTAGGGTATGTGCTCCGCATGTATCTCACACCTAGGAAGTCTTCTATGCCTTCGTCCGTTCTTGCCGCCCGTCTTAAATTAGTTAAACCATCGCCAACTGTTGCCGTCACAGCGAAGGCGGCTGAATTAAAACGCGCAGGACACAATGTTATTGGCCTTGGCGCAGGTGAGCCAGACTTCCCTACCCCTCCGCATATTGTGGATGCAGCAATTGCGGCAATGCGCACCGGAAAAACTAAATACACAGCGCCCGAAGGAATAATCGAACTTCGAGAAGCCATTTCCCGTAAGCTAAAACGTGACAATAACCTCGACTATGCCGCCAATCAGATTAGTGTGGGTTGTGGTGGCAAGCAGACAATCTATAACGCGTTGATGGCGACGTTAAATCCCGGCGATGAAGTTATCGTGCCAGCGCCTTATTGGGTCAGCTACACAGACATTACTTCTTTAGCAGAAGGAAAACCCGTTGTCGTGTCGTGCTCGGCCGAGTCCGGATTTAAAATGCGCCCCGAGCAATTGGAACGCGCGATTACGCCTAAAACCAAATGGATTATTTTAAACAGCCCCTCCAACCCCACCGGGACTGTTTACACATCAACAGAACTGAGGGCCTTAGCCGAGGTTCTGCTGAAGCATCCCCATGTCTTCATTATGACGGATGATATGTATGAATTCTTGGTCTATGACGACGCCAAGTTCTCGACCATCGCCGCTGTTGAGCCGCGTCTCTATGACCGTACATTGACCTTAAATGGATTAAGTAAGGCCTATTGCATGACCGGGTGGCGCGTTGGTTATGCGGCGGGGCCTTTAACTATTATTAAAGCCATGAATATGATCCAAAGTCAGTCCACCACGGCGACGTCAACCATCAGTCAGTGGGCTGGGGTGGCCGCGCTGGACGGCGATCATTCTTTCATTGCCAAAAATAATGCCGTGTTTAAAGAACGGCGCGATCTTGTTTTGTCGATGCTGGCGCAAGCACCCGGTATTACCTGCACGAAACCGGAGGGCGCGTTTTATGTTTATCCTTCCTGCGCCGGCGTTATCGGCAAGAAAACACCCCAAGGAAAAACCTTAGCCACGGACGAAGACTTCGTCAGCTATCTGTTGGAAAGCGAAGGGGTGGCCGTGGTTCAAGGCGCCGCTTTTGGCTTATCGCCCTACTTCCGCATCTCCTATGCCACCGCGACCGAGCTCTTAGAGGATGCCTGTCAACGGATTCAGCGCGCCTGTGCCGCCCTAAAGTAAACGAAAAGAGCTAAAAAAGCCTTACCGGCCCCCTATCCGAGGGCAGGGTTTTGTCCTAAATATAAGGGCATGACACATATCCCACGCCCTGTTGTTCTGTGCATCCTTGATGGCTGGGGATGGCGCACAACACCCGACGACAACGCAATTGTTCAGGCCCGCACGCCGGTGTGGAATCGGATGGTTGAAACCTATCCTTTTGGTTTGATCGAAACGTCTGGGCTTGAGGTGGGATTACCTTCTGGACAGATGGGCAATTCAGAGGTCGGCCATATGAACATCGGCGCGGGCCGTATTGTCATGCAAGATTTACCGCGGATCGACGCGGCACTGGTTGACGGTTCTCTTGCAAAAACGCCGTCCTTTATTAGTTTTGCCGCTCAGTTGAAAAAAAGTGGTGGCACCGCACATTTAATGGGGCTGCTGTCGCCTGGTGGCGTTCATGCCCACCAAGACCATATAGCCGCCCTGGCCAAACTTTTCGCTGAAGCTGATATTCCCGTTCGTATCCATGCCTTTCTCGACGGGCGTGATACACCGCCGTCGAGCGCAGCTGCTTATTTAGAAAAATTTCGCAGCCAGATCCTTGGCCATGACTTGATCCGCTTTGCGACTGTAACCGGAAGATTCTATGCCATGGATCGCGATCAGCGCTGGGACCGCGTCGCTCTCGCCTATAAGGCATTGGTTGAAGGTCGTGGCGAAGATGCCTTGGATGATGCTGCAGCTTTGGCGGCGGCGACTGCGCGGGGAGAGACGGATGAATTTGTCAAGCCAACCGTCATAGCCGGCTATACCGGGATGCGTGATGGCGATGGGTTGGTTATGGCTAATTTCCGTGCTGACCGGGCGCGAGAAATTTTAAGTGCTCTACTTGATCCTGATTTCAGCGACTTCAAACCCGAACCAAAAATAAAATTCGCCGCAACTTTGGGGATGGTTGAATATTCATCCCGGCTCAATAAATTTATGCCCAGTTTGTTTGCCGCCATTCCGGTAACGGAATCCTTAGGTGAGATTGTTGCTCACGCAGGTAAAAAGCAGTTACGAATTGCCGAGACAGAAAAATATGCTCACGTCACATTTTTCTTTAATGGTGGCGAAGAGCGTTTATTTGCCGGCGAAGAACGCATCTTAATCCCTTCACCCAAGGTCGCCACTTACGATCTAAAGCCAGAAATGAGCGCTGTTGAGGTCACAGATCAGCTCGTCAAGGCGATCAATGATCAGGCTTTTGATTTGATCGTCGTCAACTATGCCAACGGTGACATGGTCGGTCATACAGGCATTCTTCCCGCTGCAATTATTGCCGCCGAAACTTTGGATGCATGCCTGGGGCGTCTTGAAAAAGCTTTGCTAAAGGTGGGCGGCGCCATGTTCATCACCGCCGACCACGGTAACTGCGAAGAAATGTTTGATCCCACAACTGGTCAGCCTCATACCCAGCATACGCTAAATAAGGTTCCTGCGATTCTCATCGGGGCGCCTGCTAGTGTAAAATCCTTAGCTCCGGGACGTCTTGCCGATATTGCACCAACATTGTTAACGCTCATGAATTTACCCCAACCTGCCGTCATGACCGGTCACTCTCTTTTGCAAGACACCGCTTCCGGTTCTGCAGGTAGTCATGCTGCGGATTAAACGCGCACTGACCTTATCCGGGGTTATATTGGGTCTTATGGCAGCGGATTTAGAATTACTCAATATCGTTCGCGCCCAAGACGCGGCACCTGACGAAGCTAAACTAAAATCTCTGCAACGAGAAATTAACACCGAAAAACAACGCGCAACTTCTCTTGAAAAAGCTGAGGCAGATGCTGCAGCCGAAACCGAAGAACTTAGCCGAAAAGCTATTGCCGCTGCGGCACGTACTCAAGAACTTGAACAAGAGACTGCCCGCCTTGAAACCGAGCTTGCCGATCTGTCAAAACAAGAACAGGCCGGTGTACGCACCTTAACCTTGCGCCGCCGACAGAGCACTGAGGTGGCAATTGCCATGCAAAGTTTAGCTCGGCGACCCCCTGAAGCCTTGATTGCCATGCCGGGACGACCGATAGATAGTCTGCGCAGCGCACTTTTACTCCGCTCAGCTATTCCGGCGATTCAAACCGAAGCAGCGCGCCTCAAAGATGAGTTGGAACGGCTAAAGCAAGTGCGCGCCGATGCCGAGCAACGACGCCTTGCTCTGGCGACGGCAAACAGTTCCCTTTTAGAAGAACGTGCGGCGATCGAAGGTCTGCTTGCCCGAAAACGCGATCTGTATCGTCAAGCCACCGACAATAGTCGGGCGAGCGCTCAGAAAGTTGCCGCTCTATTGGGGCGAGCCGCAGATATGCGGGATTTAATCGGGCGGCTAAGAAATGAACGCGAAAAACAACGCCAGGCCGAAATCGCCGCAGCCGCAGCCGTTGTTCCGCCGCAACCCCCTACAGGTCCGGCCCCCACCGCCACCCCCACTCTGCCGCGGAACAGCAAACCGGCGGGAATCCGCGATGTTCCACAACAACCTGGACTTTTGGTCCTGCCGGCGCGTGGCGAAACCTTGCGCCAATATGGCGAAGCCGATAGTTTTGGGGCCGCAAGTAAAGGACTTGTTATCGCCACCAGAGCCGGCGCCCAAATTGTTGCCCCATTTGATGGACAGATTGCCTTTGCTGGCCAATTTCGCGGTTTTGGGCTGATCTTGATTATAGAGCATAGCGGTGGATATCATTCCTTGTTGGCTGGGCTGGGACAGGTTGAAGCTGGAATTGGACAATGGGTGTTGGCTGGTGAACCTGTCGCCATTATGGGCGACGGGAAAGCTGGCAAGCCTCCCGAACTTTACATGGAGTGGCGCCACGATGGTGAGCCGCTCAACCCTCTACCCTGGATAATGGTAGGCAACGATAAGGTAAATGGATGATGTCACGCGTCACACTGGCTGCCCGTTCTGCAGA
>Ga0075163_10000328_pt1 | contig 59804 bp, 48 predicted proteins | sample JI1023141ADNA_FD_71478 | JGI IMG/M metagenome (GOLD analysis project Ga0075163, IMG submission 71478) | Wastewater effluent complex algal communities from Wisconsin, to seasonally profile nutrient transformation and Carbon sequestration -... | ecosystem: Engineered > WWTP > Effluent > Algae... | reverse complement strand
TAGAGAGGGGGAAATACCCGTTCCCATCCCGAACACGGAAGTCAAGACCCTCATCGCCAATGGTACTATGTGATTCGTTGCATGGGAGAGTAGGACGCTACCAAGATATTCACCGCAATATTAAATTCAAAAACCCGCTTATTGCGGGTTTTTTTATGGCTATTCAAAACAGCAAAAGCCAGAGGGGGCAAATACTAAAAGCTCCCGAACACATATCTGAACGACCCTAGGGAGTGAAGATGGGACATTCGTAGCGAAGCGTTAAGCGAATGGGGGTGGAGTCAAGACCCTCGCTAGAGCTCTCAGCGATGGTACTATTATGTGTAGCTCGGTTTCGATACCTAGATATTTTTGGAATTGTATCAAAGGCTGATTTTGAAAGACGATAGGCCTCGCCATTTTGTAAGGTGGGTTGATAAAATAAATTATTTGTGTTTTTTAATTTGTTTAAGGTTTAAATAAATTGAAATTCTATTTCGAAATGTTATATTAAATATATAATTAGTTAAATAGGTATTGAGAAAATGGCGAAAATTCCCTTTAATGTATCTGCTAGAACCGCGCGTCTTATAGGTCGAGAGAATGTAGCCGCACCGGAAGGTGCGGTTATTGAGTTGCTGAAAAATGCTTATGATGCCGATTCCGAATTTGGAATTGTTGATATTGATTATTCTAAGAACCAGATGCTAATAATTGACAATGGCGATGGAATGACGGATAAAATCATAGAAAATCACTGGATGACAATTGGAACTGACTTAAAAGAAAGAGAATACACTAGTAATAAGGGGAGAATTAAATCTGGAGCAAAAGGGATTGGTAGATTTGCTCTCGATAAATTGGGGGAAATGTGTACAATGATTACTCTCCCTCGAGGTCAAAGAGATGGTTTTATTTGGGATGTTGATTGGCGAAATTTTGAAAAAAAGAATGCAAAGATTTCCGAGATAAATGCAGATTTAAATAATATTATTGGGGTTAATTTAAAGAATGAAATAAAAAAAATGACTTCTAATACGAGGTTGCTGAACCTACTTTCCAAATTGGATCTTTCACAAGGAACTATTATTCTTATAAAAAATTTAAGAGATGATTGGAATGAAGATTTGTCTAATAAAATATTCACTAATCTGGAAATATTAAATCCACCTGAAGATTTTGATAAATTTACAATTAACTTTTTTAATTCAGCCTTTCCAAGAGAGTTTGGTCTTATTCAGGCTGAACCATTTAAAGATTATGACTATAAATTAGTAGCTACATACGAGAAAAATTCTGCAAGAGAAGTAATATTAGAAATTCATAGAAATGAGTTTGATTATACTCTTATCAATAAAGAGTTGTTTGACCAAGAAGATATGAAAAAGTTTCCCTTTGATAAGATTACTTTTAAGAAAGAACATTTTCTTGATAAAAGAACATTTTATCAATTAATTCCTGGATTTAGTAAAACAGAAAAGAATAGTATATCAAAAAATATTGGCAAATTCACTTTTACTTTTTATTTTTTTAAGAACACTACAACTAAGGAAGATCAGGAAAAATATAAATACAAATCTTTTAATTCAAGCACTCGAAAAAAGTGGGCATCTAAATATGGTGGAATTAAACTCTTTAGAGACAATTTTCGTGTTAGACCGTATGGAGAGGTTGATACAGCTTCTTATGATTGGCTTATGTTGGGAGATCGTGTTTCAATTAGTCCGGCATCTCTCAATAGAAAAGGGCAATGGAGAGTTAACCCAAATCAGGTTGTAGGTGCCATTGTATTTTCTCGGCTATCAGAACAATTTTTAGATGATAAATCCAGCCGTGAAGGATTAGTGGAAAATCCAACTTTTGATTTATTCAAAAATATTATTACCGGAATTATTCGATATATTGAAGATGATCGAAGTACTGTAGGGGCAAATCTCTCTGAGTTTTTTATTAAAACCAATGAAGAAGAAATTATTAAGAAAGAAGCAGAAGATATTGCAGAAAATGATTCCGATGAAGAAGAGTCCGAAGAAGTAGTTAGAAAACAGAATACGAAATTAAAAAAGGGATTTAAAACACAGAAAAGACTTTTAGAGGAAAAAGAAGATGAATTGGGAATGATGAGAGCGTTAGCAAGCGCTGGAATATTAATAGCGAGTTTCTCTCATGAATTCCATCATATAAAGAATAAGTTAAATAATCGTGCTTTTTACTTAAAAAAGCATTTACTTGAACTTCTTCCTGAATCAAAAGTAAAGAGTTTAGAAAATAGAAAGAATCCTTATTACTTGATTGATGAAATTTCGAAGTTAGATGAAAAGATCAAGCAATGGGTCGAATTTTCCATCACTTTAACTAAGAAGGATAGGAGAAAATCTAAAAAATTTAATTTATTAGAAATTTTTTATCAATTTAGATCAAACTGGTTAAATCATTTAAAGGGTCGTAATATAGCATTAAATATAGTTTGTGATAATCTTTTAAAAAATAAACTTTTTGTGAAAATGATAGAATTAGATATTGATACAATTTTTGACAATTTACTCGCAAATTCAATAGAGGCTTTTCAAAGAGATGGATTTATTGGAAAAAGAGAAATTAACATTTTCTTAACCCGTGAAGATGAATTTATCCAGGTTAGGTATGCAGATAGTGGTCCAGGGCTAAGCAAGGATATTCGGAAACCAGAGGATATTTTTAAACCTTTTTTTACTTCTAAAAGAGACGATTCCGGAAATGAAATCGGCACTGGATTAGGTATGTGGTTATTAAAATCTGCTGTCGATTTTAATAAGGGAAGAGTCCAAATACTTAAACCTAAAACTGGATTCGAAATTATTATAAAATTGAGGGCTTCTAACTGAAATGACATATAATTTATTAGTAATTGATGAACAGCAATCTGAAATTGAACAAATTGAGAATTTTTTTGAATTAGCTGACGATTTCGAAATATTTGGATTGATAGAAGTTCAAAATTTGGATGGACTTTATGATTACATTTTTGAGAAAAAAATCGATGTTGTTGTATTTGATTATAAGCTGATGGAACACAATTCTAATTTTCAAATGAATGGAGATAAGTATTTGAAGAATTTGTTAGAAAAATATCAAAACTTTCCCACCATAATATTAACAAACAAAGCTGCCGATGCAAAATTACACCATATTGATCCATTTAAAGTTATCGATAAAGAATTAGTTAATGTAAATCCTGAAATTGAGGAAGAGAAAAAGAGCGGTCTTGAATTAATTAAGAATATAAGAATTTTAATTGATAACTATAGAAAGGAAATTGCTGATGCTAAAAATGAGCTAGAAACATTGTTAGAAAAAGCTGATTCCAGTAAAACAATTACTGCCTTGGAAGAAGAACGCATTATTGAGCTAGATAGTTTTTTAGAGAAATCATTTTCCAAAACGAATAGAATTCCCAATTCTCTGAAAACTACACACTCCTTAGATGTACTTTCAAAACTTATTGAAGATACAGACGAATTAATTAGGAATTTGAAAGAAAATGAATAAATTTCGTAAATTATTACCTATTCGAACATGTACAAAATCTTATTCAACTCATCATGCATTCAAAGAGTATATTAGAATAGACTTCAATAAGAAATGTGGTTATTGTGATGATTTAGATTTAATTAATGGAGGGAAAAGATCTTACCAAGTCGATCATTTTGTTCCGATGAAACCAGAAAATTTTAAGGTAACAATAAAAAGCAATGATTATGCAAATTTAGTATATACATGCCCATTTTGTAACAGAGCAAAATGGAACAAATGGCCAACAAATAATGAAAAAATACATAATGACGGTAAAATTGGATTTCTCGATCCATGCTCAAAAGATTATGAAACTCATTTTTATCGTAACCATAAAGGAGAAATCATTCCAAAAACACCTTTAGGGATTCATATGCATAGAGAAATTAATCTCTATTTAAAGCGCCATGCAGTTTTATGGAATATAGAGAAACTAAAATCACAAATTGATATTTTAAAAAAAATGACAAAAAAATTAACAACCAACCAACAGAGTAAACTAAATGACTTGTTATTAAAGCATTCCAATTACTTAGATTATTTAGAAATTGAAAATGACTAACAAACAAAATGGTGCTTATTATACTCCAAATTATTTGGCAGAGTTTATATTAAATTATATTTCTAAAGATTTTACTAATATAAAACATTTATCAATACTTGAACCGAGTGTGGGTGATGGAAGTTTTGTAAATGCTTTTAATAGTACTACTTTTTCGAGACGTGTTAGATCATTCTCTTTTACTGGAATAGAAAAGGTAAAATCAGAATTAAAAAAAACTATTAATTTGGCTTTAAGTCAAAGAAAAAAAAATACAAAATACTCCTTTATTAGAACTGATTTTTTAAACTTTCAAAAAAAAGTAAGAAAGAGGTTTTTTCTTATAGTCGGGAACCCTCCTTATATAAAGAAAAACCTTCTAACTAAAACTCAAATAAATATAAGTGAAGAAATATTTAGGCAAGCTAATATTTCAAATATTAAGGTAAGAAATATTTGGCCTTCTTTTTTAATTAAATGTTCTGAGCTTTTGAATGATGAAGGTATATTGGCTTTTGTGCTTCCTTCGGAGTTATTGCAGGTAAATTTTGCGGATAAGATAAGAAATTATCTCCAAGAAAATTTTGAGAGAATCGAAATTTTTACTTTTAATAATTTATTATTTGAATGTAAAGGTCAGGATACCATTATACTATTTGCATTCAAGGTGCACCTAAATCCAGGTTTATATTATACTAATATTAAAGATACAAAACAATTAATAAATGAGAGTTTTGTGTTAAGACAAAACCAAACGATAGTTGAAACAAATACAAAATGGACTCATCACTCTTTAAATCATGATGAATTAACTTTAATATATAATATTGGTAATAGACTAAAGGTAATAGAAAATTTTTGTAATTCTAAACCTGGTATTGTTACCGCAGCAAATCATTTTTTTATTGTAGATAAAGATATAGAAAAAGAGTATGGGTTAAGTAAATATTGCAAACCAATAATACAAAAATCTATCTTAGTAAATGGAAGTGTTGTATTTACAAAAGAAGATTTTGAAAAGCTTATAAGGGATGGTCTGCCGACAAAGCTACTATTATTATCAGATTCTCATATTGATTCCTTTTCGAATAAAGTCTCTGATTACTTGAAAATAGGTATTAATCAAAAAATTCAAGAGAGATATAAATGTATAAAAAGAAATTATTGGTATTCAATTCCAAACATCCCACTTATTTCAGAAGGATTTATTTTTAAAAGAAGTCACTTATACCCTAAGCTATTAAAAAATGAAGCGAGAGTTTTAACAACTGATTCTGCCTATTCAATATACATGAAGGAGAATTATAAAATGGAAAGTCTGATCTATTCTTTTTATAATTCTTTAACTCTATTATATGCAGAAATTTTGGGACGTTACTATGGCGGTGGCGTCCTTGAATTAACCCCTAATGAATTTAAACATTTGCCAATACCCTACGTGAATATTAGTGAAGTTAATTTTGAAGGATTTGCTAAAGATTTTAAAATGAAGCATTCTATAGAAGAAATTTTACAAAAAAATGATTTAGTTATTCTTGGAGAAAATTTAGGACTGTCTCTTGAAGAAATAAGAAAAATAAATATAATTTACGAAAAACTAAAAAATAAAAGATTAAGAAAATAATTTTAAGTTATGCAAGCGAATTATTTTAAAAAAAATATATCTCTACTCCACTGCGTTAGGGATCGAATGGGGTCATATTTTTTCGATGACTGAATGATGCTTCTTAGCATCTTATCGAAGTCTGAAAAAACATGACCGGAATGAGAGCCCGACGGCATTATTCCGAGAGGATCAATGGCAATTAACAACGATTTGCCGGAACGCCCAATCGAATGTAAAAAATTACGACTCTCTTACGACTGTTGTTTTGATTCCACCGCGCACGCTGAAATCGCCGAATACTTTTAGTCGTTTTGGTTTGATCGCTGCCTTGAAGTCATCGAAGATTTTATTCACTACGTTTTCATGGAAAATCCCTACGTTTCTAAAAAATAGAATATATTCCTTTAGAGATTTCAATTCTATGCACTCAGCATTTGGAGTGTAGCTAATATGGATAGTTCCGAAGTCCGGGAGTCCGGTTTTTGGGCAGATTGCTGTGAATTCTGGAATCGTAAAATCAATTGTATAATCATTCCCTTTATAAATATTAGTAAATGTTTCCAGCTCCGGGGTTTTTAAATCGCGAATATGAGTTTGTTTTCCTTCATAGGAAGAAATTGTTTTTTTCATTGGTTACCTTTGGTGATTGGATAAATATCTATCTATAATTTTCAGGGAATGTATGAATCATAGTAAAAAATTAGGCGTAGTAGATTTTGGCGGGCAGTATGCTCATTTGATTTCTTCGAGAGTAAGACGGCTTGGAGCCTACACAGAAATTCTTTCCAACGAAGAATCTTTAGAAAAATACAAAGAGTATTCCGGTATAATTCTTTCCGGTGGACCTAACAGTGTCTACGAAAAAGATTCTCCCCAAATAGACCCGAAAGTTTTAGACCTAGGAATCCCCATTCTTGGAATTTGTTATGGTCACCAACTCATCATGAAAGTTTTAGGTGGTAAAGTTGAATCTTCGGATAATAGGGAATATGGTCCTGCTATCTTAGAAGTGGAGGATAATACCCCGTTAATCGTCAAAGGCTTTAGCTCTAAAGAAAAAATCTGGATGAGTCATGGCGATGAAGTCGTTGCTTTGCCTGATGGCTTTAAGCCGTTTGGTCGCACGGATCATTGTCGTTATGCGGGGGTCTTTAATTCCGATAAAAATATTTATGGCATTCAGTTTCATCCGGAAGTCACTCACTCCGAAAAGGGTCTTCTCTTTTTAGGAAATTTTGTTTCTATCTGTGGTCTTTCTAATACCTGGGGAATGAAGGAATTTTTAGACGCTAAGATTTCAGAAATTAAAGCCGAGGCAAAAGACAATAATGTGTTCATGCTCATTTCCGGTGGCGTCGATTCAACCGTTTCTTATTTGCTACTTGCAAAAGCTCTTGGTTCTGAGAGAGTCAAAGGCTTGTTAATCGACACTGGTTTTATGCGTCTAAACGAAGTAGAAAATCTCCGTCATAAATTACACGACCTCGGTGTTGACTTACTTGTCTCTGATGAGTCCGAAAGATTTTACTCTGCTCTTCATGGAAAATCCGAGCCCGAAGAAAAGCGTAAGATTATTGGTCAGCTTTTTATTGACTGTAAAAATGATGTTTCTGAGAAATTTCATTTGTCCGATGCAAAATGGCTTTTGGGGCAAGGCACTATTTACCCCGATACAATTGAAAGCGGTGGAACAAAGCATTCTCATAAAATTAAAACCCATCACAACCGTGTTCAAGCTGTTCTTGATTTAATGGAGAAAGGTAGAGTCCTCGAGCCGATTCGGGATTTATACAAAGACGAAGTGAGAGAACTTGGAACCATGCTTGGTTTGGAGAAAAACTGGGTTATCCGCCACCCATTCCCGGGACCCGGTCTCGCTGTTCGGATGCTTTCTTCGCATGAGTATCATGGTTTTAATAACCGCGATGGTTTAGAAAAGGTAATCTCTCGTTATCCCGAACTTCAATCGAAAATTCTTCCCGTTCAATCCGTTGGTGTCCAGGGGGATCAGAGAAGTTATAGCGCCTGTGTTGTTTTAAGTGATTCTCTTTCTGATTGGGGTAAATACGACGAAGCCTCAAGTCTAATTACTAACCTTGTTAAAGGTGTAAATCGAATTGTTTTACTCCCCTTTGTCAAAGATTTATCTAAAGTTGAATTTCATTTTTCTAAAATAGAACTCGATCGTTCTCACTCCGATATTTTACGCGAAGTCGATGATATTGTCTGGAATCATCTAGTAGAATACAATCTTGTAGAAGCTATCTGGCAAATGCCTGTCGTTCTTGTTCCTGTTGGCTCCGAGGCTGGAAAATTTAGCATTGTTCTTCGTCCAGTTGAGTCCCAGGAAGCTATGACAGCTAATTTTTATCCAATGGAAAAAAGTGTCTTACGCGCATTATGCGATAAAATTCAAAAAGTAAAAAATATTTCGTATGTCTTCTACGATATTACTCATAAGCCACCTGGAACTATTGAGTGGGAATAGGGGATTAATTATTAATGGTTAATTAACCATTAACCATTAACCATTGTTGTAAATCTAAGTTGCACATGATATAGATTGCCTTCGGAGAGGATTTTCATATTTGCTCCGAGGGTTTTTAGCCTTTGCTCTATTGTTTCTCTTCCAATTCCCGCAGGTTGTTTGTTCGGGTCGTATTTTGTTCTAGAAGTTATTTCTAATTGGAGTAAATTATTTTCTTTTTTTTCCCAATTCCATTTACAGGTACCATACCCGTATTTTAAATCGTTATTACAAAACTCCATGCACAATGAGTAAAGGTTCCAAACCAAGATCGGATTTTGGAATAGAATTGAATTAGAGGAATTTATATCATTTAGATAAATGTGAATTTCTCTTTTATAAATCGCATAACGTCTAAATAAAATAATTCTAAGTCCATTAAAAAAATCAGCCTCCAGAATTTTTCTATCTTGAAATGCATTTATTTGCATTCTTAAATTATCATCAATCCCTCTTAAACTAAATTGAATTGAATCCAATTCTTCTTTACTGGGAGGAGTGTCTGTTGATAGAGAATTAAATTGAATGTTTAAGTCCGAGATTGCTGAGCCCATGTGATCGTGTAGATTGTAAAAAATAGTTGCTCTTTCTTTTTGCGCCGAAAGTTCTTTTTCAATTTCAATTCTCTTTTTTGTTTCATGTTCTAATTCTTCTAAATACATCAAGTTGGTATAACGAACTCTAAACCAAAAAAGGTTAAAAAATCCAGCGAATAGCCAGAAGAAAAATAAATAAATAGTAATAGATACCAGGCGGTGATCATAAAAAGCAGAAACAGGAGACATTGCTACTCGAATGTAATAGTAAATAACGAGCATTAGCCAATACAAAAAGAAATTTCCCGGGACACCGTTAAAATAAAAGGAGTGAAATAATATTAGAATTGGTAGAATAATCCATGTTAATGGATCATAAAAAGGCATATTCTCAGATCGTATTTGTGTTTCAATATCTAGTGTGAAAAAAATGATCACAAGAATTTTACTTCCATCAAAATTTATATTTTCAAATTTTTGTTTTAGGAGAAGGTATACTAGACAGGAGATGATAATAATTCCTCTACATAATAATCCAATCCAACTCTCTAATACATAGTCATAAATAAAGAAATAAGTTTGTCCGATGATCGCAAGAATTGCTAGATAATTAAGACCGGCATAAGCCTGTTTGAAAACTTTTTTTGCTACATCAGTCTCATACACAAATAAAAAATAGTAACCCTTAATTAATTCGCTCACTATTTTCTTATAAATTTTCATTCTTTCGGATATTTATTTTGGCAATAATAGGTGTTCAAGTCTTTTATTTTAATGAGGAAAAACTTCCTTGAAACTAAGAGACGAAAAAAAATTAGTAATTAATAATATGAATATAGAATTTCTCCAAAAAACTTTTTATGGGAATACAATTTTAGATTGGCTATTTGCCTCTGGAATTATTATTTCCTCTCTGGTCGTATCGAAGGTTGTCTACTGGTTATTTAAAAATATCGCACAAAAGCTCACAGAAAAAACTAAAACAACGATAGACGATATCATTGTCGATATGATGGAAGAGCCAATCTCTCTTGCTGTGGTTTTAGTTGGTTTTCATCTTGCCATTGAGATGCTTAACGTTTCTCCTGGCATAGAATCCTTTCGAGGTAAAGCTTTTCAATTTTTATTTATTTTAAACGTTGCCTGGTTGATTGAGAGACTCGTAAATTCGCTTTTTGAAAATTACCTCGTTCCTCTAACCGCTGAAACAGAAAATGATTTAGATGATATAGTTATTCCAATTGTTCAAAAAGGGACTGCCTTTACAATTTGGTCTCTCGGTATTGTCGTTGGTCTTAATAATGCGGGCTATGATGTAGGTGCAGTTCTCGCCGGTCTTGGAATCGGCGGGCTAGCATTTGCGATAGCCGCTAAGGATACAGTTTCCAATATGTTTGGCGGACTTACAATCTTTATAGATAAGCCATTTGTAAAAGGCGATAGAGTAAAAGTAAAAGGAGTCGATGGAAGAATCCAGGACATCGGACTTCGCACTACCAAATTAGAAACCATGGAAGGACGGCGGCTAACGATTCCTAACTCAGCTTTCATTGATAATCCAGTAGAAAATATAACTTCAGAGCCAACCAGAAAGATTATTCAAACAATTAAACTTGCACATACGAATAATTATTCCAAAGTAAACGAAGCGATTCTTTTTATAAAAGGAATTTTAGATAAAAATAAAAATATTGAAAAAGAAAAATCAATCGTAAGTTTTATTTCGATCGAGGAAACAGGATTTGTAATTCAATTGATTTATTTTATTTTACCCAAATCATCTAAAGAAATTTTTGATACACAAACTGAAGTTAATTCTGAAATTCTCACAGTCTTTGAACAAAATTGGATTAAGTTTTCTTATAATGTTTTTCCAAAAGTATAAAATGAAATTTACTCTTCTTTATCTTCTTGTTATTTCCGGTTGTGCTTTTTTATTAAAACCCGAAAAGACGATAGAGCAAAACAAAAATCTAATCGCCCCGGAATATGGAGATTTAAAATTTTGGGCGGCGCATCCCGAGAAAAAAGATTTAGCCGACCTGGTTCCTTCGAATACTGACTTTACAGATAAACAGGCATTAGCCGAAGCCGATGTTTTTTTTATTCATCCAACGACACTTATTAAAGGTGACTATTGGAATGGGGACTTGACAAATGAAGCCTTAAATGAGCGAACCGATGAAGGAACAATGAAAATGCAAGCTAGCGTTTTTAATGACTGTTGTCGGGTTTATGCTCCCCGTTATAGACAGGCGGCAATTTATGCTTTTTTAAAAGAAACCGATGCTGGAAAACAAGCATTAGCCTTTGCATATGAGGACGTTCGGGCAGCATTTGAATTTTATTTTAAAAATTTAAACAAAGGACGACCATGGATACTTGCTTCTCATAGCCAGGGAACACACCATGCAGCTAAACTTTTATCCGATGTAATTTCTAAATCTGATGCAGGTAAAACAATGGTAGCCGCCTATACACTTGGTTGGCCTTACCCGGCCGTTGATTCTGGTTTTCCAGTTTGTAATTCTCCCACACAAACCGGTTGCTTGATTAGTTGGAACACCTACGTATGGGACAAAAAACCCAGTAGATTGCAGGAATTGTATAAGTCTGGATTTTGTGTGAATCCTCTCAGTTGGAGGGAGGATACTATTTATATGCCAAAGGAATCTAACCCGGGGAGTATGCCTAAAAGTTTTGATAAAATACTTCCTGGAGTCGCCGATGCAAAATGTGAAGAAGGAATTCTTTGGACTCATAAAGTTTCTGAAGAAGGATTTCCTACTCTAGAGCTAAGCAAAAATTATCACTTGATGGATTATCATTTATTTTATAAAAGCATTCGGGAAAATGCATCTTTACGGGTGAAAAGTTTTTTGGCTAAATAAAATCTTGACTTTTTTATGATAGGGTCATGACAATAAAAAAAATGTTCTTTTGGGGAATGGTATATTTTTAGGCCTTTCCATTTTAGAATTAAAAATAAAGGAAAGGAAATGAAACCATTTACTAAAAAAATCGCTTTTGTTTTATTATTAGTTTTTGTATTGCCAATGTGTTCTACAAAAAAGAAAGATGACACACTCAAAAATTTGATTTTGTTTTTTTTGTTACAGAATCTTACAAGAAAAACCACTACCACTACAGTTAGTTCCACTTCGTCTTGTATTTCTGCTACATCGGTGGATCCATTCTATGCAAACCAATGGCATCTAAGTAATGATGGGACTCTATCAACGGCTGTATCAGGAGAAGATGCAAAAGTAAATCCTGTTTGGTCAGGTGGAAATTTGGGACAAGATGTATTAGTCGCCGTAGTCGATGATGGACTTGAAGTTGCGCATGAAGACTTAAAGGATAATATTTCAACTACGGTTAATGGATATAATTCACGCAATGGTGGAACTGATCCAAGTCATTCCTTTTCCACTTCTGGTCATGGTACTAATGTGGGAGGAGTTATAGCGGCAAGATACAATAATGGAATTGGAACTCGTGGAGCAGCACCTTGTGCAACTTTAACAGGCAGAAATATTTTAGAATCTTCCATTACGACTTCAATCGAATCCACTGCAATGACACAAGATATTTCTAAAATTTTTATTTCAAATAATTCCTGGGGTGCAACAGATAAAACTGGAACTCTTGCGGCTTCTAGCTCGGTCTGGCAGAGCGCTATAGATTCTGGGCTTTCAACTGGTAGAAATGGAAAAGGCACTATTTATACATGGGCAGCTGGAAATGGAGCAAGTAATGCTTTTACTCCTTCTACAATTACTCCCACAATCACAGGAATAACGCTTCCTGCTACTTCTATGAATCAAGAAATTGATAATTCTAACTATGATGGACAAGCAAACTATTATGGTGTAATGGCAATTTGTGGAGTGGGCATCAATGGGGTAAAAGCATATTATTCAGAAGAAGGGGCTAATCTCTGGGTATGCGCTCATACACAGGGAAATAGTAGCACTGCGTCTACTACCGCTATTTCTACTACAGACCCAACAGGATCTGCAGGCTACAATACAAACGGTTCTAGCAGTAATTTTTCCAATTTGAATTATAATAACAAGTTCAACGGAACGTCATCCGCGACCCCCCTTGCATCAGGGGTAATAGCACTTCTATTGCAGGCTTATCCTAATCTGGGTTGGAGAGATGTTAGAGAAATTATCGCTCGTTCAGCTAGGAAAAATGATTCCACAGATTCTGATTGGGTTACAAATGGTGCAGGACTTAATATAAATCATAAATACGGATTCGGAACCATTGACGCAAACTCGGCATTAACCTTTGCAAAAACGTGGACTCCTTTGACTGGAAGTCAAATTGTTACTAGCACAGTATGGCAAACAAATGGCGGAACAGCCGTTGCTATTCCTGATAATAATACGGGAGGAGCTTCCCAGAATATTACTGTAACTAGTTCAGGAATTTCATCGATCGAATGGGTTACACTAGAGTTTGTGTCAGCGCATACTTTTTTTGCAGATTTAACAATAGTCCTAACAAGTCCAGCTGGAACAAAAAGCATTTTAGCAAAAAAACATAATTGTCTTTTAACAAGCGGAGCACAGGGCACTTGTCCGATGAGTTCTGTTTCTAACACTTGGAAGTTTGGGAGTGCAAGGCATTTAGGAGAAGCGGCTAATGGCACATGGACTGTGCAAGTCTGGGATACAGCTACAGGTGATACAGGAAGCTTTGTTGCAAAAATTTCATTTAGAGGAAGATAGGCAGAAACTATGAGAATAACATTGATTAAACTAATCGCAATATTTTTATTTACAAGTGTGTGCACCAATGCACAGGAAAAGAAACCTACGAATTCACCAAACATTACTAAAAAGCAAGTTACGTACTATGATGGTAAAAATGAACTAACCATTTATTTGCTCGAAGGCTATGTTGCAGAACTTGGAGTGGAGTCGGAAAAAAAATCCAAAGTAAAAAGCATCGACTCTTCGGCAAACTCTGTGCGTAACATAGGTTATGCGCAAATCTTTAGAGTAAACGATTCTACTCAATATACAAGTGGAAAAGGTTTAACAAAATCCCTTGCTACAGGTAAGTATTCCGCTGTTTATTCTAGAACGGGCGATGAGAGTTCTTTTGTTTTACCAGTTGGACTTATTGTTTCCTATAAAGCGAATACAACAGAGTTACAAATTTCTGATTTAGAAAAAAAATATTCCTTACAAAAAGGAAAGAAACTTCCTTTAGCAAATCTAAAATTTTATTCGTATGAAATGGAATCCGGACAATCTGCTCTTGATATAGCGGCTAACGTTCGATTGGAGTCTGTTGTAGATTCAACTTCAATCGACTTTGTTGAGGAAAGATCGGTGAGGTAAAAATTTTTAATGTCATTCCCATTATGTTTCGACCCAAGGAGAAACATTGAGTTTCGTTTTTTATCGGGAATCTGTAGTTCTAAAAGGAATCTGATCTTGATTGAGATCCCCGACAGAAAAATTCGGGGATGACGGTTATCTCAGCTTCTTTATTATTTCGCTCATTTTTTCTATAAGTCGTTCGACTTCTGCTTCTGTAGTAAAGTAGCCAGTTGAGATTCTAATCGCGCGTAACGCTTCTTCTTTTGTGTAACCCATTCGAAGAAGTGAAAAACTTGGTTCGCGGGTGCGCGATTTACAGGAAGATCCAGTGGATACTACAATATTAGCCTCTTCCATTCCCATCATAAAAAAATCAATTTCTTCGATAGGAAGAAGAGTAAATACTGTGGAGGGAAGTCTAGGAGATGATTTTGCTATAATTTCTGCGCCCAGTTTTTCTAAAGAATTTTCAATTAAAGGTCTGTAAAAATTTAATCTTAGATTTTTTTCTATGAGTGAGGCTAATTGCTCTTTACTTGCGCTTTGGAATGCCTGGATGGCTGCGGTATTTTCTGTTCCTGCACGGTGGCTATTTTCTTGATTGCCACCTTTAAAAATTCCAAAATCTTTTACTAGGTACTTTTCTGGCGCATAAGCGAGACTTGCCCCCATTCCGGCACCAATCTTATGACCACTAAATGTAAATCCTTCTAGAATCGAAAAATCAATTTCAATTTTACCAAAGGCTTGCATCAAATCAGAAAAGATCGGCATTTCATATTGAAGTGCAATTGAATGGATTTCTTTCATTGGTTGAATGACACCTGTTTCATTTGCAGCATAGATTATAAATATTGGAGCCGGGTAATCTTTCATTTTATTTTCAAATTCTACTAAATCAATTTGTCCGGATTTGTTCGTTGTCAGTAGTTCAAAAGGAATTTGATAGAAGTCGAGGGCACCATAAAACGAAGAATGCTCAAATGGGGAAATATAGACTTTCTTAAATTTTTGAAGAAAGTTTACTAAAGATGCGACTAATAAAGAGTTAGCCTCCGTTCCTGTTGAGCAGAATACGAATTGGTTTTTGTCTTTTTTTGTAATTCCTCCAAAATAGCTTCTAGCTGATTCTATTACGGATTGTCTTGACAATGAAAATCGAGTTGCCCCGGACGGATTGAAGTAATTTACCGCATACTCCGTGTATGACTCTAGAAATATTTTTGTGAAGGGAGGATGAGTCGCGTTGTAGTCGAAGTATAAAATTCTACTCACTCGATTTCATCTGCTTCTTTGAATCTGTCTAATTTCTTCAAAGTTTCTCTTAGAGTATTTTTGTAATCACCCAGTAGACCGATTTCTAATCTACCTTCTACATTGGCAATTCTGATTTCAGCTGATTTTAATGCAAGAAGTGCTTCTTTATACTTACCAGTTTTAAAATTACATTTTGCTATCATAAGCTCTGATTGGAATATATGACTGTTACTCAAATTTTCAGCGGTTCTTGATTCATCTTTAGAATCAATAGGTTGAGTAGCTGCAATGAATTCTACCTTTGCTTTTTCGAATTCCCCCATATTAAATAAAAGAATTCCCCGTTTAAATCTAAAATATCTTTCGTTTCTTTGCTGACCGGGATCTGTTGTCCCCTGTAAAAAAGAAAGAATAGTTTCATAAAGTGCATCAGCTTCTCTAGGAGAAGAATTTCTAAGATTTGTATCGAGTAAAAGTATATTAACCCCTCTTAGATAATCAGCAAGTAGCGGCAAATTAGGATCAGCCGTTCGACTTCCTTTAATTCCCTCTTTGATATTTGCTTTGATTCGTCCCCATATTCTATATTTTTGCATGAGCGGATTAAGACCGTATACCTCATTTCTCTCTGACTCAGCAAGACCAAAAAGTCGAAGTAGGGGAGTAAAAAAAGATTGGTTTTTCTTTGTGAGCTCTTTTGATTCTTCTTCTAATACCTGCTCAACATAGGCATCGGAAAAATTTAAGTAAGTTGTGTATGCGATAATAATTTCTTCGGGTCTACAAACAGCTTTTGCTACAGATCGAATTTTATCTGCTGCTTGAATTTCTGGTCCCGAATAGTTGAGACCCCGTTTATAATAATCAAGTGCGCTTAATACTGATTCGACGTTCTTTTTCCAATATTCATCTGGATTTGTAATTTCAGGAAGTTGTTTTCTACTCTTTCCAATTCCATCAGCGGAAAGCTCTTTATCACTTGTCCAACGAATATTTCTATCTAACCAGGACGGGTATTGTAAAACTTCATTCTTATTTGCAACAGATTTATAATAATCACAGGCAGCTTCCATATTTTCTAAATGAGAAGCTAAAATAGGAGGTCTGTTTTTTTCGATTTCTAATTCTTCTTTTATGCGTGGAGATTTAATTGCATCTTCTAAGTTTTTATAAAGTATATTATCCCCTTTATCTAAAAACTTTCTCATTACTTTTGGAGAGTGTCCACTGGGTGACATTTTGATGGCATACCAATTGAGGATAGCATGTCTTTTGAAGACAACAATCGGAAATGCAATCAGCCAAAAAATACCAATGGCAAGTACGTAAATCAAGTTGTCTTTTAAAATTTTAATCAATGTTTCCTCTCAGGTTACTTTTTTCAGACCACAAAAAAGCTTATTACTATTAGAATCGTAAAAAAACCCAATTCTATAAATTAAATTATTGGTTTATTCTGCTCTTTATTTAGTTAAGTACCTATTAACAGATCATAACCTTACCCATATCTTTTTGTTCTGAGTGAAATATTCAAAGATTACCACCGATGGACACCGAGAGCACCGATAAAAGATACGATATTGATTTAATAATCGTGATTTGGTATGAATCCATATCGTTTTTTTATCGTTCTTTTATCAGTGTTAATCGGTGGTAATCAGTTTCTTATTATTTGTGGGTAACGGTATGATTAACAGATAGGGTATTATTAAATGAGTTCATCTAACTTACAATTCAATTCAGTTCGAGGGTGGTTTGTTTCCCTCTTTTTTTCGATAATCCTTTTGTTTTCCATTTTCCCAATCTATGCTGATGAAAATAGAGCTAAACTCTGTCAGATTTCAGGAGAATCCGAGCTTTATTCGCCTGTTTTTTTGCTTTCTCTTGGAATTAAAACCCAGGTCCAGGCAAATCATTCAAACAGTAGAAATGTAAACCATATAATTTCCCTCCATAAAAAGGCGATTCAATATTTTCAACAATACATCAATTGTGCGAAGGAAAACAAAATTCCAATTAGTAGTTCTACTTATTATCTCAAGGCAAGTAGTCATTTTGAAATTAAGGAATGGGCAGAAAGTTTATCGGATGTGGACTCTTCTCTTGCAATTGCGAATAACCAATACAAAGATGCTTTAATCCTAAAATCAAGGCTTCTCATTAAACAAAATAAATTTAAACAAGCAGCCGAACTTTTGGAGAGCGTAATATCATTTTACTCCGACGATTCAGATTTACTTTATTTCCTGGGCTCTCTCAATGCAGAAATAGAAAATTATCCAAAAGCAATACTTTATTTTACATCGCTTTATAATTCAATTCAGAAAAAAGATGGAGATGCGAAATATCGAAATTATACTCTCAAATATTTGGGGGATATTTTTGCGAAGAAAGGAGATGCAAATAAAGCGATTCATTATTATAAACTCTATTTAAAATACAAAGAGCAAGATCCTGAAATCTTTTTTACACTCGCTCAAATTTTAATTACCATCGGAGACTTCAATGAATCTAGAAATTATTTAAATAAAATTCTAAAGACAAATCCTGATTCCAAACCGGTAATTCAATTACTAGCAGAGATGCATTTTATTGAAAATAAAATGTTTTCTCTTAGTTATTTCGAGAATTTGCAAAAAGAAGGAAAGATTAAAGAAGAAAGTCTACTTGGTTCGATTAACAAGGTGTTAGTCGGTAAACACAAAGAAGCAGAAGAGTATTTCGTCACAATGTCTGCCAAAAATCCAAACCGGTTATCTTTAAGAATTGCGCTGATAATTATTTATTCAAAACTTAAAAAGACAACCGAGCTTGCTAATGAATTAAAAGCAACTTCGGAAATTGCTTACTCTTATCGTCAATACAATCTCGCGATTGAGTTAAGTTTACAACTATTAGAATTATCCCTGACTAACCCGGAGTTACAGCTTCGCCCTGTTGGTATATATGACTTTATCGCTACTTGCTATGAAGACAGTGGAGCTCCATTTCTGGGCATTCATTATTTAAGAAAAGCACTCGATATAGCCGAGATAGAGTCGGATAAAATTAGTTTGTCGCTACATATGGCAAATATTTACAGGCATAATAAAGTTAAGCGCTTTGATGAATCTAATAAAATTTTAATGCCTCTCGTTAAAAGCGGAAATCCAAATGTGCATTTTGTTTTGGGGATGAATTATTTTTCTCTCGAAGAGTATAAAGAAAGTATAGCTTCCATTACAAATGCAATTCAAATTGATCCACAAAACCCGAATTACTATTTTTTTAGAGCCTCAGCCTATGAAAAAAATAAACAGATAAAAGAGACAATCCAGGATTTAAAAAAATCCATTGAGCTTGATGATAAGAATGCGGCTACTTATAATTACCTTGGATATTTATATGTAGAGAATAATATGGAGCTAACAGAAGCTTTAATTTTTATTAAGAAAGCAGTTGAGCTTGAGCCTGACAATGGAGCCTTTCAGGATAGTCTCGGATGGGTTTTATTTAAAATGGAAAAACTAAAAGAGTCTCTTCATCATTTGAATTTGGCAGTTCAGATTATGCTCGATAAAAAAGAAGATGACCCGGTTGTCTATGATCATTTGGGTGATTTGTTTTATAAACTAAATGATATGGACAATGCAAATGAGAATTGGAAAAAATCAGTGGAGATTCAAAACAGTCCCGCTGAAAAAGAAAAAATTTTACAAAAAATAAAAAAATTAGGAATTAGTAAATCATAAAACTACTTGGAATAAAAATGAAAAAAAATATTACTCTAACACTTCTCTTTTCGCTTATACTCTTTATTGTCTCTTGTAAAACGGACAAAGAAAATATTAAAGTTAAAGATTACGAAGATTCAAAGCAATTACAGAATTTAAAATACAACGATCCGAGAGCTAAGTCACTGGTAGAAATAGTAGAACGATTAGAAAAAAATTCTACTTCTTTCACGGGAGAATTTTCAATGAAGATTCAATCGGGAGAAAACTTAAGAGAGACAAATAATGTAAATGGAAAAATCTTTTTTGATAGACCAACCGGAAAAGTAAAAATCCAACTCATGGAGCCATTCTTCGGACTAATCATCTCGCAAATTATTTCTGACAATACTACAATTCGAATCAAATCTTCCGGGCAAGAGAAAATCTTTGAGCAACCAATGGGAGATATCCATATGACCGATCCTACATCGCGCAAACCCATAGTTATCCCTTACCCCATCATTTATTTTACTATCGCACAAAACTTTATTGAGGAATTCAAATCAGACAAAAGCTATTTGAGTCCAGCGGATAAAAGAGTATTAGTCAAACGTGGAAGCGACGAATACAAATACACTTTTTACGACAAAGGCTTAGCCTCCCTGGAATTTCTATCCCCCGAAAAAAAAATCAAAGCAATCTGTGATGTCCCCGAAACCTACAGAACAGGCGACCACCCGCCCGGTCGTTTGTCTACTCGTGTCACAGACTCCACCACAGAACAAGATACATCTAAAGTTGAAATTCAATACAAAAACGTTAAGCGCAATGTAACGATACCAGCGAATACGTTTAGTTTTTAGGGATATGAAAACAGAAGAAATTATCACAGTCGTTAATAGTTTCTTTAAGCAGACAGAGGTTAATTTATGAACGATAAGAATAATATACTTTGACTCATATTTTTGATTCTTCTGTTGAATGGGCAGGCTTGGAAAGATATGAGAAATATTCTAATCCATCAATACTTTGGTGTTACCAAAGATTTAAAAAAGAAGAAGGAGTTTTTTTTAAAATGAGATTAGATAGAGTTTTTATCATAGTAGCAATTCTATGTATTTCTTGTTTCAACTATGCTTACAAGTTGATTCGTAGAGTAAATTCAAACGTAGTCGTTAGCATATTAGCGGGTAACGAATCTAATGGGTATATTGATGGAATAGGAAAGGAAGCTAAGTTTTGTGGTCCGGCTGGTATCGCAATAAATAGCAGCAATATAATTTACGTAGCAGATTCTTGTAACAATCGAATTCGTAAAATAACCCCATCAGGAATTGTTACAACATTTGCAGGCTCTGGTCAAGAGGGTGCAAAGGACGGAATTGGAAAAGAAGCAAGTTTTCATTATCCGAATGGGATAGCTATTAGTAAGAATGGAGTTATTTATGTAGCCGATACATTAAATCATAAAATTAGAAAGATTACACCTGAAGGAGTTGTTTCTACTTTAGCTGGGTCGGGGCTAAATGATAACAAAGACGGAATTGCCTCAGAAGCGAGTTTCGTAACTCCATCCAAAATAAGTGTAGATAAAAATGATAATATTTATGTATTAGATTTTAATATAAGAAAGATTACTCTAGAGGGAGTAGTTTCTACAGTTGTTGATCAAGAAACTCGACTAGCGAACGGAAAACCTCTGATTGTAAGTTCAAGTAACCCAGGGTATATAGTAGTCGATGATGAAGGTATTATCTATTTAGCGAATACGTTTGGTGAAATAATGAAAATAAGCCAGAACATAGAGATTACTCCTTTTGCAAATCTGAATCCCAAAAAGAAGGTAAATAATCCATATGGTTATGCGGACTATAATCGCCCCGCAGGAATAACAATAGATAGCCACCGAAATATTTACACAATTTCTCGAGAAGCGTTTGGTAAAATCGATCAAATTACTCAAGATGGAAGAATTGAAACCATTATAGATTCTGAAATTAATGAATCTATTGATAAAATTAAATTTGGATGGATGCCATATTGGATAGCCATTGGGAATGATGATACGATTTATGTGACCGATACGTTTGATAATAAAATCATAAAGATTACACGGAAATAAAATTCAAACAGTTTAATAATTGATAACTTCAATCATAAAGGAAATCCTTTTTTAGTAAGATAAATTTAAGTTACATCCTATTATCCGCTTTAAAAGTAGCCTTAAGCCCCAACGGGGCGAAATAATGTGTCGGTATGGGTGCTAGTCCATATCGACCCGTTGTCCGATTATTTTTTTACATACTATCTCCAAAACATCGCCCAGAAATAACCAACTAGCACAAGCCACGATATGACTTGACCTAATAGAAATGCTACTCCTGCACCTAGAACGCCGAATTCGGGGATTAGGGCGGTGTCCAGGAGATAACCGAATACTAGCCGCAGTAGGGCGAGGATTGCGAGTATTCGTGGTTTGCCCATGGCGAAGAGGGCGATTCCAAGTGGAGCAAATACAAGTTGGAGCATGTAGTTGGGGTAGAGAATTTTAAAAACTGGAATTGCTTCTTCGTATTTATGATTGAATAATAAATTTAGAATTGGTTCGGCTAAAAAATATCCAGGCGAAAGTAATATCGCTACCGCAAAGCTAGCGAAGATTGACTTTAAAAGAAATTTTTTAAACTCTTCTGTATGTGCTAGAGCGGATAATCTTGGATAGACCAGAGAATTTAAAGTTGATAGGATGATTACAAAGCCGCTGAATAATTGGAGTGCCGTTCCGTAGACTGCCACATCTTCTGAAGAATGGTATTTATTGATTAGAAAGATTTCTAGCCTATCAGATACAATCGCAAAAATGGATGCAACAAATGCCCAGGTATTAAAAAGAGAAAGTTCTTTTGTTGCCTGTCCAATTTCGTGGAGTCTTGCTCCCCAGTAAATTTGTTTCCGATTGAATATAAAAAAGAATAAGACTAAAATAAAAATCGGGCTTAAACTAAAAATAGAAAGTATATCTAAATAAGTAAGGGGTAATTTTGAGTAATGATTCGTAAGGTATAATAAAATTAACCGCATTAAATTGGCTAACGGATTCCAAAAGGCAAGAGCCTTATAGGCCTGAAAAGAAACAAATATACTTTCAAAGTAAGAAACGAAACTAATCGTCGTCCCCCCAACAATTAAAATGAATATAATCAGGGGATCTTCTTTAAAGAAAAAATAAGCAAAGAGTGCAAGTCCAATTAAAAATAAAAAGGATACTATTTTAATTACAAGGGAAGAAGAAAGGATGATTCCTATTTTTTGTTTATTTTCTTTGTCTGCAGATAAAAATTTTACAATAGCAGAAGGCAGTCCGAATTCTGCTACAGCGAGGATAACAGGAAGAAACCCTAAGTAGTATTGAAATACTCCATTCTCTGATTTGTTTAAAATGTTTACTGCAAAAATCATAAACAGCAAATTACAAATCGAAGAAAAAACCTTCGAAAGACTTACGTATATCGAAGATTTTAAAAATCCAGATTTTAAAAAACTACGAAGTAGATTTTTGATTTTATGGATTAGATTCAAGATTTTACCACCGATGAACCACCGAAAGCATCGGCGAAAGGTGGTGAGGTCTGCAAGACATTTCCGTCAGAAATGGGGGCGGCAAGACCACCGATTATTTTAAAATTTTTCTTTGCTTTCATTTTTATTTATGTCATTTTTATAATTGGTGTTAGCGATATATGATATAAAAATAAAGAATCTCATTTCGTTTTGGAATCAATCGCGTCTTTATCGGTGCCCTCGGTGTTCATCGGTGGTAGTCTTAAAATTTTTCCTCACAAAATAATACCAGCCGAGGGGAGCAAATAATACAATGTAAAGGTTTGTTACAAAGTATCTAAAATAGCGAAATAGGCTATCTTCAATATGAAGCGTTTTTCCTAGCATTCCAAGACCAACATAAAAAACTAAAAGTCCCGGGATTAAAAATCCTGCACGGGTTAATAAGTCTTTTGCGCTAGAGACTATCTCCCATTCAGAAGCCCTGGGAAAAATAATATTCAAATACAAAAGTCCAACAAAAAATCCTGCGATGGAACCTGTTCCAATTAGAACTTGTTCAAGAGAAGATATTTGTGGATGCGTGGTTCCTTTTGAGAGAAGTGTGCTTGCCAGAGTGGTTGCTATTATTAAAAGAGAAATGGAGCGAGTGATTTTTCCTCTCGATTCAGTTTCTAAGTTTATATGTGGAAAATTTGGAATTTTGTAAAATAAAAATTCTATGAGTAAAAGGCTTGTTAGCCCCATTGTAAATCCTCCCAAAACATCACCGGGGTAGTGAACACCTGCATACATTCTACTAAAAGGAGTAAAAATAATTACAAATAAAGCAAAGGCTCTAAAAAATTTATTCTTAAATTCTAAAAATAAAATTCCCCAGACTAAAATAGATACATGAGAATGTCCGGAAGGAAATCCAAAAGAAGTTTCTTTAATCAAATCACTTTGGACAGCTAAAATAGCATCTGACAAATCAATCGGTCTTGCACTTTCAAATAGATATTTTGCCAATCCATTTAAGAATGCTGTGGATAATAAGGCTATACCCAATTTAATTCCAAAATTCTTGTTATAACACAAATACACAAAAGGTAATAAAAAAACAAAAAAATTAGCTCCACCCATGAAGTGACAGAGTGTAGAAAGCCAGCGTAATATCTCGCCTAACGTTCCTGTTGGATGTGGAATTGCTTCTAAGAATAAATTTCCAAAAAGATATCCATTTTCAAATAATACATGATGTTCACTCATTTTATTCCTCTTCGAATTTTTTTATTTTATTAAATCCTTTCGCAATCTGAATGGATTCACCGGCTAACTTTCCACCACGCTTATGAATTCCTTTTAGAATTGAGTTTTCTGAAATGCCAGTTGCCACAAATCCATAGACCGAGCCGGTTACTAAGTCATCCTTATCTAGAAGTTCATCTTCTGCTTTTCCAGTTGCAATCCATTTTTCTAAATGCTTATCTTCATGAGGTCGAATAATTGCTTTAAATTCAGAGCCTGTTGCTTTTGCAATTACAGCACCAATTAGTCCTTCCGGTGCACCGTATGTTCCGATTAAAGCATCATAGTTTCCTCTCTCGAGGCAAATATCCATTATGCACGTAAGAGATCCTGAATCAATTAAAGAGATTCCACAATTTAAGCTACGAATTTTTTCTATTAATTCTTTGTGACGGGGTCTGTCTTGCACTACTATGATTAAGTCAGATACATTTTTATTCAGGCAGGAAGCAAGTAGCTCTAAGTTTTTTTCAATGCCTTCTTGCGGTTGAAACGGATAACGCATTTGCGGCGGAGCAATCCATTGTTCCATGTAAGTGCCTGGAACTCTATGGAGTCCTTCTTTTTCCGTAAACGCAATTACGCACATTGAGTTGGGTAATCCCTTCGCGAAATTAGTCGTGCATTCAAGTGGATCCACCGCAATATCAATTAAGAATTCTCCTTTCCCTAATATTTCATCCTCGTAAAGCATGGGAGCTTCATCTTTTTCTCCCTCTCCAATAATGACACGTGTTTGAAAAGGTAATTTAGAAAGTTGTAATCTCATTTCTTCAACGGCAATATGGTCAGCTTTTTTCTTATTCATTTTCCCGAATTCAGGGAAGGTCTTTCTGGCTGTATTCTCAGTGACTGTTGCTAAAGCATTTAATATAGTTTGGATTTCTTGATTCGAATATTTCAAAAGTAAAATTGTCAACAGAGATGTCATTATTGTGATTCTCTGTGCCTCCGTGACTCTGAGACTAATCTTTTTATACAGCCTTCATTATGAAAATCTTTTTATTCCTATTTTAAAAAGAAAAAGTGACAAAGTTAAGCTAGGATAAAATAAAGATAATAAGGAATATTTTCACCACCGATGAACACCGAAAACACCGATAGTTTTTTTGGTGAAATTCTATTTTTTATTCAGTCAAATTTAAATTCTGTTTGTGTTAGAATCTAAAATCGGTGTCCATCAGTGTCCATCGGTGGTAATCTTTAAAATTATTTTGGTAGATTAGGAGTGATTATGGATATAAAATACCCGACAGAATGTAGTGATTCGAAAGAAGTTTTTTCTATGTGGAAAAATTTTAGAAAGGAAGTAATCGATTGTCTTAAAAAAACTCCTGCCGACCAATTCACAGTCAGTCCCGAACAAGGTCGCTGGTCTATTTCAGAAGTAGGGGAGCATCTTTATATTACCCAGTGGAATATTGCGAGGGCAGTCCCAGTTATTTTATCAGGGAGGGGAAACGCATTATTTGGCGGATACGAAAAAGAGCCTGATTATAGAATGATAAAAATTACTTTAATGAAACCTTCTGGAGTAAAGCATCCTCCTGCTGTTGCTCCTCTTAGTAAATATAGTTTTGAAGAATTATTGCCTCTTCTAAATAAAGCAGAATCCAAATTAGAAGACACTCTTCTAAAACATACCAAGGCAGAACTAATGAAATATAAAATGGAGCATCCTTACTTTGGAGACTTACATATATTTGATTTTATTTGGGTAATGGGTATGCATGAAAATTCTCATCTATCTGCATTAAAAAGTCGCACCAAGGATTTTTGAGGTTAATCTTGTTTATCTGGAAATTATTCTGGGAATTTCCGCTAACCGCAGCGGTTACTTTGTTTTTGCCTGCATTTTATTTTTTTGTATTGGCGACTCTTCCTTATTCTACAATTCAACAATATTTTTATTCTTATCCAGGAAAATTAAATATTGTTAATTGGTTTTTATCTTCTATGTTTCACTCCTCTGTCGGACATCTACTTTCCAATATGGTTTTTCTGTATGTTCTTGGTAGGGCAGTGGAAGCAAAAGTTGGAAAAGGCAAATGGTTGTTATTCTACCTTATGGCGGGAGTAATCTCTATGATGGCTGACTCTATGATTAGAGGATTTATGCTTGGGGAAAAAAGAATTCCTTCTGTTGGTGCCAGTGGGGCAATATCAGGATTAGCCGCTATTGCAGCCCTTCTTTCACCTGTAACTTACCGCATTGCAGGTCGTAATTTTCCATTTCCTGTTTTTTTAATTGCCTGGATGATGGTTTACACTGATATTATGCAGGCAATGTCTTCTGATCTAATTGCGCATTGGGCTCATTTAGCTGGATTTTTTTCCGTGTTTATAACTGCTTATTTACTGAATCCCGCTGACCAGGCTCGCATTAAAAATGGTTTTATTTTTAATTTTACTTTTTTTGTTTTAACTGTAATACTCTTGTATCTAATTGATAATAGGTGAGCTATGTATATAAAATTTAAGGCATTAGAATATACTTCAGATGATAAATTTGTGGATTCAGAGTATGAATATTCTGGAGACAAAAATTCCGGCTGGCAAATCAAACGAAATGGAAACGAATATTTGAAATTGGGTCAGGGTTATGAACTTTTGAAAACAAAACTCTGTGGGGTTTGTTCAACTGACATCGCTAGAAGATTTCTACCTTTTCCCCTTCCTCAAATAACAGGCCATGAACTCGTAGCTGAAACGTTAGACGGTAAGCATCACTATGTTGTCGAGATAAACGATACTCCTGCTGCCAGGGGAGATGCTGTGCAAGATCAGTTTTGCCTTTGTGGAATTCCCACTCATAGTCCCACAAGACTTGTTTTAGGAATTGACCGACTTCCGGGTGGATTTGGTCCCTATATTCTAGCTCCCCAAAATGCGATAGTTCCTTACGAAAAAATTTCAGATAAGACAGCAGTCATGATCGAGCCGTTTGCTGCCGGCTTACAAGCAGTAATCGCATCTCCCCCGAAAAGTGGGGACTCTGTTGCTGTTCTCGGTCCCAGAAGATTGGGAAGTCTTTTAATAGCTGCTTTAAAAGCTTACAAAGAAAGTTTTAAAATAGATTTTACGATTACTGCTATTGCAAGACATGAAGAACTTTTAGCTCTTACAAAAAAGCTTGGTGCGGATAATGGTATTAATCTCACAAAGACAAATCCAGATTCAATCGCAAAGGCTTTCGATATTGTATATGATACGACTAGTACAGAATCAGGATTTAAGTCTGCGTTAAACTTTGCTAAAAGAGAAGTTCATCTTAAATCAACAAATGGTTTAGAAATGTGTGGATTTCGTAAATTAACCGAGCTAGTGGTTGATGAGCTTTCTATTTTACCTTTCTCTAAAGAAAATTTAAACTTCAAATGGCAAAAAGAAACTCACGAGAATGATCGAATTTATTCTACAAAGCCAATTTCAGTAGAGAATAATAATATTAAGGTTTTTACTTCAGGTATTCCCGAAGCAGAGAAGGTTTTAGAATCGGAAGAATTTTCCAATAGACTGCCAAGATTTGATCTAGGTATAGCGTCTACCGCATCTGAAATTGATTTATTGATCCGACCAAATTCCAATCATGAAAATTCTCTTATTCGACCAAGAGGTGCTATTTTATTTAAAGGGGATAGTAGTGGTAATCCGCTCTTAGAGTTTGTTAATTCTGGAGGAAGCATTCGAACATCACGCTGTGGAGATTTTCATTTAGCAATTAAACTACTAGAAGAAAACAAAGCTCTAGCCGATAGCCTTTCTGAAAATATGATCAGCCATATTTTTTCTGCAGAGAAATTATCAGAAGCCTTTGTAACAGCCAAAGATTCTTCCGCAATAAAGGTAGTTGTAGAGCATACATGAAATCAATTGAAACATCACTTGGTTTTCCATTAGAGCAGGATGGAAATGGTTGGAAAATTCATTTAGAAGATCTTAGGCTATTCACCGGTCTTTCTGTATTAGCAAGAATTTTGGGAGATCAAATTCTAGATCAAATGGAAACTCAGTTCGGGGATGTAACCTTCTCTTATAAAATAAATCCAAACATCAATCCAGAGCTTCTAGAAATGCAAATAGTGGCTATTCAAGTGTATTCGCGCTCGGGAGTTTTAGATGAAATTCTATTTTACAAAGATGAATTCCATTCCCAACTTCGAACCATCTTTGGAACATTTCAAAGACCTAAATGGGCAAAGAGAATTCATCCCGAATTTTATGGCGAAGATCCAAAAGAAGTTGAAACCTGTGGGCTTGTATTTCCGTTTAGTCTTTCTTTTGCGGAGAATAAAAAATTTCAGTTCATCTTAGAGAGAGTGACTAATAGCCGTTATACTGGAAAATTTTTCTTACGTTTAACCATTGAAGAACAAGAAGATTTAGATACATTGCAAGAAAAAAATCGCATCCTTGTGGATGATCTAGAAGCCCGCGTTTATATTGCAGGCACTACCAAACTTTCTGAATCCATCAGTGATAAAATTTTAACTGCGAGTAATAAAGGTCTTGTATCTTATTCTGAGGATAATGCTCCGTATAGCTCACTCTTCGAGCAATTGCATAAAACACATTTAGAAAAAGTGGATCAAATCAATTTCTATTGGAATAGAAATTTCTCTGAGCTAGTGCAGGATTTGACTAGACAGGAACAGGTTTTAATTTTTAAAAAAATCTTTTTAAGTCTAGAAGATGAAGCTGTGTGCAGGCTCTTACAGGATGGAGAGACCATACGTCTTGAAATCGGAGCTTTATTTGTAAATCTTTATCTTACCCGTTTAACGCGGGTATTGAATTTTAGTCTCTGGCAGGACAGAAAGAGTTTTACTTTAGAATACTATTTAAAGAGAATGCCCGGTCTTGAAAAAATTTCTGATTCTAGCATTCACAAAAAAGATTTTTCAGATGTAAGAATATTTTTAATTCATCATATCACCTCTGAAATCATTGCTTTAATCGAAGCATTTAGAAGACTAAATGTAGATGCACTCGATGTGATGTTTGTAAAGTATGCAGGGATAATTCCCTCTGCGTATTTGGATGTATTATTAGATGTATCCGATAAGAATTTTTTTATGGCGGGCTTAATGCGTCATCTAACAGAGAATAACCGCGAATACTTTACTCCAGCAAAATACTATACCGATATCTCAAACCATACAAGCCTTCTAAATACAATGCACGAAAAGAGAATGGGATTCTTAGATGCTATGAAATATCTTTCCTGTTATTTCTTTTTACTTTTCATAATCAAAGCTATAAAGGACAATAAAAAAGTTTTAGTAGTTGAAGACGGTGGTTATCTCTCGCCACTTTTAAATGAATATTGTCTCACAAAAAAAACTACACAAGAAGTTTATAATTTATACCAGATAAAAGAGAATATTCCAAAAGTAGATTTATTTTCTGATCTATTGCAGGGCATATTAGTGGGAAGTGTTGAACATACAAGAAACGGTTACGATAGATTAGCCGCTACCATTTCTAAGCATGGTAGTCTAGTAAATGTAGCCTATTCCATTGCGATTTCAAAGAATAAAGTTGTCGAGGAATCTAAAGAAGTTGCCCATTCCATATTAAGTGCCATTGAATCTATTCTCCACGGGCAGGGAATGATTTTATCTTCAAAGAAAACAATTGTATTAGGTGCAATGGGAAATATCGGAAGTTTTCTTTCGAAGTATTTGAAAGATGGAAGGCTACATGAAACCAATAAAGATCTGATACAGGTAGATATTCGTTATCCGCAAGTTACAGATGAAAACTACCGGACACTTCTTGAGATTCCAGAGAGTATTTTTCTATCTCTAGAATTATTTATAGGAGTAATTGGCACTTCCATTTTAAAAAAGGAAATGATCGAAAAACTAATTATTCATGGAAAAAAGAATCGATTGATCTTTGCCTCTGGCTCAACTAAGACTGTTGAATTTTCAGATTTATCCGAATATTTATATGAAGTCTATTCAATGGATTCCCCGATGATTTTAGATACTGCTGTCCAAATTCACTATGATAAAATTATTGATCCACAGACGAATACAATACAGGGAACAAAAGTTTTTATTTCATTTGAAAGAGATGGAAGTCCAATTGAGAAAACTCTTTATCTACTCGGAGATTTAAGTCCGATTAATTTTTTATTTTATGGAGTTCCAACTGAAACAATGGATATAATCATTTCACAGTTAACAACCGTTAGCCTTGGAATGGTAAATCAATATAAAACAGGTAAACTCCCAAAGCCAGGACTGTATGCAGTCGACCACCAAATTGATGAATGGGGAAACAAATTATGAGCTCTAAGCACGGGTTATTTCAAATTACCCAAAAGGTTTTTATTAGAAATGGAAATCTTTTACTTGTTATGAAAGACAAAAAATCGGGAGCAGGAGATCTACCCGGTGGAAGAATGAATCAAGATGAATTTTTTTCTGATTGGATGGTTTCTTTAAATAGAGAACTAGAAGAAGAATTGGGAAAAAGTTTTAAAGTAGAAATAAATCCAAATCCCATTATCGTTCATAAGCACCTTGTAAATGATGGAAATCATCCCTGTATAATCATTGGATATGATGGAAAATACATTTCGGGAGAAATAGAAATTTCCGATGAGCATGATTTTTTTAAATGGGTAGATGTGAATGATTACAAAGCAGACGAATTATTTTCAGAATATATGTTAGAAGCTGTGAATGTTTATTTGAAAAGGAAATAATATGAATCGATTAATACGTTATTTGTTATTTATAATTTTCTTAATTGTAAGTTTTTATTATGCCTGGTCTGAAGGAGATCGCAGGATCAGTCAGAGTGAATACACTAAATTAACCGCATCACAAAGCCCGGTTTTATTTAGAAGCATTGGATATGATCATGGTGCAGGCAATATTATTGCGGTTCAAGCATTCATGCACATTTTAGATTATTCAAGTGAAGACAGATTCTTTGAAAAGATAAATTCTTATTTAATAGAAGCTAAGAAAAAAGGTCTACTCAAGGAAAATACTTTTGTCGTTTTTCCAGAGCATATTGGAACAGCGCTTGTTTTACTCGGTGAAAAAAATGAAGTATATGCGGCTAATACCGTTAGTTCTGCATTTTCGAAAATTGCCCGGGGAGATTTAATTGGATATATAAAAAGCTCTTTTTTAAATCCAAACAAATCCAGTGGAGAAGTAATTTTTAAAATGAAAGCAGAAGAGATGAAAAAAGTTTATGTAGATACTTTTCGAAAACTTTCCAGTTCTTATGGAGTTACAATACTTGCCGGATCTATCTTATTGTCAGAGCCAGAAATAAACGAAAACCAAAATGATATTCTATTAAAGAATGGTGATATAGTAAATGTAAATTTTTTATTTTTACCGGATGGAAAGATAAACTCAAAATTTGGAGTGAAATACAATTTAGCTGCAACAGAAAAGCAAATTGCTGTTAGTCGCAATCCGGAAAATGCTTTTCTAATTCACAACAATATTGGAATCGTAATGTCTAATGACTCACTCTATAATAGCATTTACGGAGAAAAATTAAAAGACAAAGATGTAATTCTAGTTCCCTCTGCTATTTTTGAAAAAGATGAAATTGATTGGAATTCTGCGGATATTTATGGAAATAAAGAAGCTCCTGATAAGAGCCTTACCCAGTCTGAACTCTGGCGAAAATTCAATATATTTGAGAAAACAAAGCAGTCTTTATCGAATCGAATTGCACTTCAAGTTGTTCTGCTCGGAAAGTTTTATGAGTTAAACCTAGACGGGGAAACGGCAGCAGTCTATCGGTATATGGCTACGGAAGGACTCGATAATAAAAGTCCTGCTATTCTAAATATATGGTTTTAGTTCTGCTTGACAATTTAGAAAAGAATTTTTTAATAAAACCATGACCGAAATAACATCAAAAAAAGAATTCCATATACAATGTCCTCATTATACAAAAAATTTAAAAGCCTGCCCTGGCTCTAAAAGAATTATTTTTCCCGAGGATATGGAACGACTTGAAAGTTGTTGTTTATCGGAATCTTATTCCAAATGCGATGTCTATCGTGAACTAAGCGAAAAAGCAGCGTAAAACTTACTTGCTTTTTTGTTTTACCTGTTTATACAAATCTAACAGCTTCCAATCTTCCGGAGAAAATTCAGTGCTTGTCAGGATTAATTCTTTTGCGTTGTTTTCGTAGATGATATAATCTCTGGCAACAACCCAAAATTTTTCTGCAATGATTGGATAAACTTTTTTCTTGGAGTTGATTCCCCATTTATAAATGCTTCCTGATTTGCCGGAAATAAATTCATTTGGTTTTGTAGTAGGGAATGGATTTATTTCATTGTAAGTAATTGGAAGACCTTTTGCGATTGTAGGCTCGCCATAGGATGTATATTTAATTTCCCGAAGAAGTAGGGAGCCCACGACTCCGGACAATACAAATGCATTTTTCCCATTTCCATAATAAAGTTTCGGAGTAATAATTTCAGAGGCTAATTTCGTTATGCCATTGTCTTTTGGATTAAACCAGTATAGATTGTAAACTCCAGCATTACCAAAGAAGATTAAAAATGTCTTGGCAATCGAAAAAATATGAGTTCGATTTTTTATATTCGGATAAATAGATTCAAACCTTTCCTTAGAAATTAGAAGCTTTGGTTTTTTAGGATACTTTAATGATTCTTCATAAAGGTTTTCATTTATAAAGTAATAGATGCTTGAACCGTCAGACGATACAGCTGATCGATTTTTGCAGGAAACATAGGTGTCAGATAAATAAGAAGGCTTGGGTTCAATTAAAGAAACATTTACCATTCTACATCCAGCTCCATTCGGAAGCTTAAATAATACAATTGCATACTCAGCCTCCGATGAAACGCTAATCATTTCGGGAACATCGGGAAATGTTAAACTTTTACTCAAAGGATTTGCTAAATCTCGAAACGTTATTTGCTTGTCTTCCGTCCAAACAACCCTGTTTCTATCATTTGAAACTTCAATTATCCTGGCATTGTTAGGCTTTTTACTTGATAAAACTTCATCGGAGGATCTTTTACTTTCTAGTTTCGTTTTAATTTTATCCTGAGCGAGGGAAAATTTTTCGTCTTCAATGAGTGTATCTATGTCTTTTACAATGGTTTCATTTTTATTATCACAGGAAAGAAAGGGAAGTAAGAGGATAAATACAATTAACTGCTTATTCATTGTTTGGTTTTATCTCTCCACTCTCAATTAAAATCTCCTTCGCAAAAAGTCCCTTTGCAGTTGCCGCTACATACTTCGTATCTAGATAAGTTAACCCACCTGTAAGAGCCGCTCCTAGAAGTGGTAGCCATTTTAATAGTTGAGTTCTAATTAGTTTTTTAGAGAGATTCATTCCCAGTTTTTGTAAAAGGGATTCGACAAAACGAATAGTAGTAGGGCGGATAATGATCTTTGTCCCCACATCTTCTAGAAGTCTTTCGACTAGATGTAGGCTTGTTTGTTTAAACATGCAGTAGATTAATAATTCTTTTGTGACTAATGCTTCTTTGCCGTAGAGAGAAGCTATATCTTTAATTAAATGTCCTTGAATGCGATAGACCATAAAGAGTTCCGGAAGAATTGTGAATATACTAAAAACACCGGTTGGTAAAGAGAGCCCTGCACTAATTGCTGCGGTTTTTAACGCGGCAGCCTGTGTCAGTTCTTCTGCAATTTCGGCTGGATCTCCAACTGTTTCTGCATAGGGACTATTATAAGCTTCAATTCCTGTAATTAGATCAAATGCTCGCTCGGTAAAATTATCAGTTGCCATAAGATAAATGAAAATTACAGCAAGGCAATTTGGCAATAGAAAATTTATAAGGTTCAGTTTGTTTTACTGTAGATGTGCTTTGAAACTAAACTTATTTAGATGGAAAATCGAATGGCATTTCTTTTCTAAAAAGATGTTTTGAAATGAATGAGGAAAATTTCGTTATTCAAAATATCTTTGTAAACAATAGTGGATGAAAAGTCTTTCAAAACAAAGGTTATTAAATAAGCCATTTATCATTCTGATATTTATTTTTTTCTTCTCCATCTAATTCCTCAATAATAATATCATGCACTCGAGGTTCAATATTTCTTTTACGAGTTAAATATAATAACATACCGAATAAAAAATATAGCCCAATAAGCAATAGCATTCCAATCATCTTGTTAATACCTCCAATATTAATCTATACTTAATAAGTGGATCTAATTCTAAAATAGGCTGTATATTTTAGTTAAGAAGAACCACACTAGAAAAAGACTAGTGTTCGATTGGAGGAGGTAATGCTGAGTATTTATGAAATTTGATAATTTTTAGAAAGGAAATTGGTTCAATAAAGGATTTGTCAAAAAAAATATTCTTATAAAGGACTGGAACCGTAAATTTATTAAGTAATGAATCAAAATTGTCTTTCGTTTCTAACAAACTTTTTCTATGAGTTGTAAATATTATATGAGTTGCGTTTGATTTTTGGGTATATTGTCTTAGAATTCGATCTATTCTAACTCTATGAATATAATACGGTACGATAATTATTGATAGTAGTAAAATTAATTTGTAAATTTGTCTAATACGAAATTTCATTTTATCTTAGTTAAATGAGACTATTTGTATCTAAAAAAGAAAACAAAAATTTATAAATTAATTAAGGTAAAGAACACTAAGATTAAGTTTTTTCAATTAAGCTCCAAATTAGAAAAGCGATCTATCTTGAGGTTAAAAATGGATTTATAATCATCGAATGTTTGGTCTACCTAATCACACCTTCTTGGACTATTGCATAAAAAAAGGGCACGAGTTTAGGCTTCCAAAAGGAGACCGGGATGAGAGAATATCCAAAACGAATAAAATAAATTCTTTAACTTAACTACTTTGACCACTCTTTAGATTTAACTTCTTTGAAGACTGATTCTAGAAAATAGACCTTTTCAAAAAAGATCTTTTAATAAATTCATCTTCTGAATCGACTAAAACGCAATAATGGGAGTAGTATTGTAAACAATATTCATTGAGGAGATTTACCTAAAAATTTAGAAACGTCAGAAATCAATTCATTTAAATAGCTTTTATTATAATGTAATATGACATCTCTTTCTAGCCTTAGCTTATCTATAAAATCGAGGCTATTCATTGCATGTTATTTTTTGACTTTTCGTATAGAGCCTTTCTAAAATCATGTAAGTCACGCGGCTATGAAAGATAGATTATTAAAAATCCAACAGAAATTCCTGAAAATTGATGAAGAGCTTTCAGGTCCAAATTTAAACTCTCAGAAACTAAAAGAGCTTTCTAAAGAGCGTTCAAGGCTCACTCCAATTTATACTAAAATTGAAGAGTATTTTAAAACAGAAAAAAATTTAGAAGATGCAAAGGCAATGATTGCGAGTGAAAGTGATAGCGAAATGATCGCAATGTTAAAGGCAGAAGTAGAAGAGTCTAATGCCTTGTTAACCTCTCTCACAGAAGAATTAGAAGTAATGCTACTTCCTCCTGATCCTAATTCGGGCAAAAATGTTTTAGTAGAGATTAGAGCAGGGACGGGTGGAGAAGAAGCCGCATTATTCGTAGCTGATTTATTTCGAATGTATACAAAGTATGCTGAGAAAAAAAGAATGAAGTATGACATTATCGACATGGCACAAACCGGCTTAGGTGGTTATAAAGAAATTGTATTTTCTATCGAAGATGAAAGAGCCTACGATTTATTTAAATTTGAACCCGGTGCACATAGAGTTCAGCGTATTCCCACAACAGAAGCGGGTGGACGAATTCACACAAGTGCTGTGACTGTTGCAGTATTACCAGAAGCAGAAGAAACAGAAATTAAAATTCAAGAAAATGAAATACGAGTAGATGTGTTTCGTTCATCAGGACCAGGTGGTCAGTCCGTTAATACAACTGACTCTGCAGTTCGCATAACGCATATTCCAACTGGTTTAGTTGTGAGTTGCCAGGATGAAAAGTCGCAATTAAAAAATAAAGACAAGGCAATGCGTATTCTTCGTGCTCGTATTTTAGAAAAGCGTGATGAAGAAGCAAAAGCTAGCTCTGATGCACTCAAAAAACAAATGATTGGTTCGGGTGATCGCTCTGAGAGAATTCGCACTTATAATTACCCGCAAGAAAGACTTACCGACCATAGAATTAATTTTACAAGTCATAATCTATCCGCAATACTCAATGGCGATATGGATGATTTACTAAATGAACTTGTTCAAGCAGATAGAATCCAAAGACTTCAAGAGAATAAGGGGGCTTAGCCCCTTACTTTAATTGTGAATACATCTTATATTCTTTAGAGTTGTTTTTTGACTCTGGTTTATATTGGTCTGAAACGCTCCCGTATTGGAAACATCGTTTGCAAATCCAGTTAAGACTGATTGGTTAGACCAGTAATTTAATCCCAGGGAAGCAGGCCAACCATTTGGATTTTTTGCATAAATAGGAAAGAATCCTGTTAATTCATTGAGAGCCGGCACTCTCCATGTCCCAGCGGCAAATCCACCGTAAGTTCTAGCATTACAGTAATTAAAGATTGGGCTACCATTAGTTGCGACACCTGTGTCAGTTCCGCTATTACAACTATTATCGTTTGTAGAGCAATATTGAAAGTTCGTTGGTGTTCCCGTGCAGTCTCCTGTAGATGTGTTATAGCTTTCACCTTCACTACAGATGTAGACTTTTTTATTTTGAATATTTGTATTTGCAGATGGATCAACGATTGTTAAATAGCTATTATCCGCAGATCGAATTGCAGAAACTGTAAATGTTTTAGTATCGATATCAGATGGAGTATAGTTTGCTTTGCAGCCAATTACATTTACTGAAACGCTGGCATTTGTATTGTAAGTAAGAGTGGTTGAAGAACCGGTTCCGCAAGTGCCATCTGGATTACAGGTAGGAGTTGCATTGGCTCTAAGGCATTTATTGATTGCCAGAACAGATGAAGTCGTCGCTGAAAATGAAAATGGTATCACTAATAAATTAAAGGTGTTATTCGAATACACAAGTGTTTGCGCAACTTTCAAAGTATATGTCGCTGTAGAAATTACAGAGTCTGCTAATCCAGATTTACAAGCGATTGCTTTTATAATAGTTCCCGTTGAATCAATCAAGATTGGTGAAGAATAAAGTGTTCCATTTCCAGAGCAATTTGGATCGGCTGGACTAGCACCCCGATTGAAGTAAATACTCGCTCCAGACGTTATGGAAGATAAAGTAATGCTTTGATCCTGGGAATAAATTCCAGTTGGTATATTAAAAGACGGTGCGCTAACCTGTCCCTGTACTGTTACGATAACCTGGTAGAGCTTAGTTGAATTATTCATAGCAGTTACGGTATATGTCAATACTCCGCTAAAATCATTACTTGTATTTCCTGAAATTTGTAAAGTAGAACCGACTAATACTGATTTGCCAGTCGTTACAAAAATTGCAACGAGATTAGTTAGGTTAGTCCCAAGAGGAACTTCAATATTAATCGCATTTTCAGAAATAACGCCGGCTGAAGATATTCCTACAAAAGAAAAAGATGTTATCTCTTTTGCATTTGAGAGAGGATTAGATGAATTACCTACTTCATTCGAAGTGTTTGGTATTGGGGTTGTTGTTGCATTTGTGTTTTGATTTACCAGGCCAGCTACAAATCCCGATGGTCCACTGATATCAAACGGGGATTTTTTGGCTTGAAGGCATCCCATTAATAAACATATGAATAATAAATTTATACTTAATAGATAGTTTTTTATTTTTGCTTTTGTTCTTATTTTTGTATTATATTTTAACATAAAAGTTCAGTTTTAATTTTACCCGGTTAATTGATTTTGTAATATTCTTATTTATCTATTGTAATTAACAGGCAGGACAATTTGGATTTGCAAATTTAAAAAAACAAAAATAAAAAAGGAACTAATTCTAAATATGAACTAGGAAAGATGGCTTAGAAAGCAGGCAAAATTATGGGGAGTTATTCGGGATTAACCATGAACTTAAACGGATGTAAATTTATTGAGAAGGTTGGAAATTCGCAGAGAGATTAATAAAAACTCTCTGCAAACTTGTTATTAGAGTTCTGTGTTACTATTACAAGTTCCACATTTTTTTAAAAGAATTATCTTTTAGGCATTACGACTATATCAACTCTTCTGTTAGCCGCTCTGTTTGCATCTGTGGTATTTGGTTTTACTGGATTTCTGTCGCTAAGTCCTGCTGCGACAAACTGAGTTTTGCCAAGGCTACCTTTGTTTAAATATTTTAATACAGTTAAAGCACGTTCAAAAGATAAATGCCAATTGTCTTTTATTTTACTTCCTCTTGGAAGCGGCTTATTGTCAGTATTTCCTTCTACTTGAATTCTTTCCGATGCATGGTTTTTTAGAACTTTAATTATTTTATCTAACGTTCTTTTTCCTTCTTCAGTTAGCTCTCTAGAACCAGATTTAAAGTTCACAGTACTACCAAGGCTAACGATTGTTTTCCCACCCTTAGAAGTAATTTTAGCGCTTCCATTGGAAATTGCATTTGACTTGCCGCCTTTTTTAATTTCTTTTTCAAGTGCATCTTCTAATTTTTGAGCTTGTAAAGTAAGTCTCTCAACATCTTCTTTGTGTTTTGTTGTTTCTTCTTCTAATTGTTCTTTGGAAGAAGCTAAATCTGTTTCGAGAGTTTCTTTGTCTTCTTTCAGCTCTGTAATTTCTTTGTTTAGAGCTTCAATTTTTGCATCATATTCTTTTTTTAACTCATCTAAAGCTGCATTTTTCTTGTCTATGTCTTTTGCATTTTTCTCTATGCTAGCGGCATTTGCAGCTTTCTCTTTGTTGATTTTTTCTATTTCAAGGTTAGCAGCTTTTATTTGAGCAGCTTTTTCTTCTTGCGTTAAAGTTTTATCTGCTTCTATTTTTTCAATTTTGGTTGTGATTTCAGTAATTTTAGTTTCGAAAGTTTTGTCCGCTTTAGAAGCATTCAAATCTCTTTTTAGTTGGTCTCTTTCTTTTGCGAGAGCTGCAAGTTCTGCTTCTAACTGCTTAATGCGGGCTTGCGATTCTGCTGCTGTTAAAACAGTAGTTTCTGTTGTTGTGGTTGTAACAGTTGTTTCGGTAGTTTTAGCGGGAGCTGTTTTTGCATCGGCTGTAGTTTTTGCATCTGCAACAACTTTTGCTTCGGTTGCTGTTTTGGAGTCACCGACTACCTTTGCTTCCGAAGTAGCATTTGTTATTTCTGTAGTAGTTGTTACTGTTGTTGTAGTTTCTTTTGCAGGTTGATTCGAATTAGCCGCTGGAACTGTAGAAGGGCTCAAAGGATTTGTTTTAGAATTATACATATTATTGTAGTTTGTATCTAATTCTTTTTGTAATTTGTCCCTTTGTTTTGTCATATCAGCTAGATCAGCTTCGAGTTTTTTAGCTTTCGCTAATGCTTCTTCTAAGCTTGGATTAGATGGAATTACTGTTGGTGCTGTCTTTGCATTTGAATCAGTTTTGTTTTCAATAGTAGTATATGGATTAGCCGGTTCTCCAATCGTGGTTGGTCTCTGGTATCCATAAATAGCAGCTATATCTCTTTGTAATTGGTCTCTCTGATTTGTGAGGCTATTAACTTGAGCTTGTAAATCTGCAATTTTTTTATCTTGATCTGTTGCTGCTACAGTTTTTGAAGTTGTATTCTCTGTTGTAGAAGTAACCGTAGTGGAAGTAGTAGATGTTGCGGTTGGGGCTACTGCCGGTTGTGTTGGTGCAGATTTTGCTGCTGCTAATTCTTTTTGTAATTTATCTCTCTCTGCAATTACATCAACTAGTTTTGCTTCGAGACTTTTTACTTTTGCTTCTGAATCTTGTAACTTTGTTTCAGCGCTCGGTGAAGATGGATTAGCCGCTTTTGTAGAATTTGAATCTGTAAGTGTAGAGCTTGTGGTGCTTGTAGAAGTAGTAGTAACTACATTTGGAACTGGCTGGTTTTTTTTAAGAGTTTCGATATGGCTATAAGTAGCTGCCAGGTCTTTTTGTAATTGGTCTCTTTGGTTAGTTAAACTGTTTACTTGTGCTTGTAGTTCAGCATTGGTTGGATCAGTAGAGCGGGTTGCTGCTGGAGTTGGAACAACAGAGCTACTTACAGTATTTTTCTCAACGGAATTTTTTTCTGCTTTTAGGGCAGCAATGGTTGATTCTAATTCTTTGATTTTATCTTGAGCTTGCTTTTCTGCGAAAGTCTTTGCTTGTAGATCGCGCTCTACTTTTTCTTTTTGTTTTTTTGTTTCAGCTAGTTCTTTTTCAAGAGCGGAAATTCTATCGTCTGAAGCTTTACTTTGTCCATCGCGGGAAGCAACACGATCTTTCTTGTCAGCTTCTAACTCAGCGTTGTATTTTTTTAGTTTTTCATTTTCAGCCCTTAATGCTTCTGTGTCCGTTGTATATTTTGTTTGAAGGTCTGCATATTTTTGATCGAGTGCTTTTTTTTGTTCCATCAGGTCTTTTAATTCTGATTTCCAGTAAAAAAATAAAGCCTCTTTCTGGTTTGGGTCTGCGGGAACTTTTTCTGTTTTTGTTTCTTGCGCGATTGTTAGATCGTGGCTAATAACTAGGAAAATAAGCCCATAGAAGAGGGAGCGAATGTACTTTTGATTCATTATATTACCTTTAAATCCTGAGAGTTGATTTAAAGTAAAAAATTTTGTAATCTAGAGTCAAGAAAGAAGTTCATTTGAAATATAATTTTTTTTCATTTCGTCTTTACATCTTGCTTGAATAGAATACTTTGCATACAAAGGATTGAATATTTTTGAATGAAGAACCAATCAAAATTTTTTTATAGAACTTTGCGAGCTTACTTATTATTTTTTCTATTTCTGATTTCTAATTCCATTTTCTCAGACGAATGCATCAGCGGTAATTGTCAAAATGGACTTAGCACTATGTTTTATTCTAATGGTGATAAATACACAGGAAACTTTAAAAATGGAAAGCAAAATGGTCGGGGAATGATGACCTTTGCTGCTAAACCGGATGCATCTGGAAATTTTATTTATGCATCCAAATACTCGGGCGAGTTTAAAGACGGTAGATTTAATGGAAAAGGCACCATGTATTTTTATAATGGGAGTCAATATGAAGGCGAATTTCGGGACGATAAGTTTAATGGGAACGGAGTTTATATTTTCCCAAATGGAAATAAATACGAAGGAGAGTTCAAGGATGATTTTAAACACGGAAAAGGAACTCTCACTTATGCCAATGGGAATAAATACATTGGGGAATTCAAATTTGATAAATTCGACGGACGTGGAAATTTAACTTATCCAAATGGGGATACCTATGATGGAGAATTTCAAAATGAACTAAAGCATGGTCGTGGAACCTATACCTATGCGGATGGCAGAATGTATTCAGGTGGTTTTAAGGAAGACAAACGTCATGGGCAAGGAACTTATATTTATGGAGGTGGAATCAAATACACAGGGGATTTCATTGAAGATAAGTTTCAGGGTAGGGGAACCATTATTTATACAAATGGTGTGAGTTACACCGGCGAATTTAAAGATTACAAGTTTCATGGAAAAGGAACCATTTCCTATCCAACAGGCTCCAAGTATACCGGTGACTTTAAAGACGGCAAGCCAGAAGGGGAAGGAACCTATATATTTAATACAGGAAAAAAATACGTAGGTGGATTTAAAGATGGAAAATTTGACGGCGAGGGTATTCTTCGTTACGCGAATGGAGATGAATACATTGGTGGCTTTAAAAATGGCAAATTTGAAGGACAGGGAAAAATTTCTAAAAAGAACGGGGAAACCTTTATTGTAGAATTCAAAGATGGACATTTTAACGGTCAGGGAACGATGAAGTATGCAAATGGGGACAAATATGTAGGGGAGTTCAAAGCCGGAAAAAAAAATGGTCATGGAGTGTTAAAATTTAAAGACGGGGCTGTTTATGAGGGTGGCTTTAAAAATGACAAATCTCATGGAAAAGGAACACTACTTTTTGCTGAAGGTGATAAATATGTTGGCGATTTTGAAAATGGAGACTTCAATGGTATGGGAACTATGTATGACAAAGACGGAAATGTTATTTATTCTGGAAAATGGATCAATGGAGACCCTGAAGGAGGAATGAAATGAGTAAGGTTTTATTTATAGGTTTAGTATTTATTGCAAATTCTTTTTCTATTAGCGCAGGCGATTGTGTTAGCGGAAATTGCGTGAATGGACAGGGAATTATGAATTTCGCGAACGGGGATAAATACATTGGTGAGTTTAAAACCGAACGCAAATCTGGATATGGAGTTTACCATTTCATCAATGGAGACAGATATGAAGGTGACTTTAAGGACGATTACCCGGATGGATTCGGAAAAGCCTTTCTCGCCAATGGGAATTTTTATGAAGGAGAATTTAAAAATAATTTTCCAAATGGAAAAGGAACTATGCGATACCATAACGGGAATGTTTACGTAGGGGAGTGGAAACAGGGATTAAAAGATGGGTTTGGAAGTATGACCTATGAAAATGGAAGTAAATATGTGGGTGAATGGAGAAATGGCAAGAAGCATGGACAGGGAAATTACATTCAAGCTACCGTTTCCTCAAATGTTGAAATTAAAAAGCCTCAGAAATCGTCTGAAACTAGAGCAACCGCTGAAAAGAAATCAACACCCTTTTGGACAGGAACAAAATAGTTTTATTTATTAGGAGGATTTAAAATTGAGAGCAGAATTTAAAATACTATCTCTTACACTTTTAATCTTGCTTAGTAATGCTATAATTGCAAGCGAATGTGTAAGTGGAAATTGTAACGATGGGCAAGGAACAATGGCCTATTCTCCCACTGAGAAATACATCGGAGAATGGAAAGGCGGTCAAAAAAACGGGAAGGGAGTTTATATTTACGCCAACGGTGATAAATATGATGGAGAATGGAAGAACGGAGTTTTCTTTGGCCAGGGAATATTTACATTTGCAGACGGTGGAAAATACATAGGTCAGTTTAAAGGTAATTCTTTTCAAGGTTACGGCACCTTCTATTATCCGGATGGTTCTAAGTATGCCGGGCATTATGTAAATGGAAAACGAAATGGATTTGGAACATATTCTTATCCAGATGGAGCAGAGTATTCAGGCGAATTTAAAGATGAAAAATTTCATGGTAGAGGCAAATACAAATATGCCGACGGTGACCAATATGTTGGGGAATTTAAAGACGATAGGTTCCATGGAGTAGGCGTTCTTAACTTAAAGAATGGTGATCGATACGAAGGTGAATTTAAATTCGGTTTAAAAGAAGGCGCGGGAACTTATGTATTTGCCAATTCAGCTAAATACATTGGTGAATTTCATAAAGATAAATACCATGGTCAGGGCTCGTATTACTATTCAGATGGTGACAAATATGAAGGCAGTTTTAAAGATGATAAATTTAGTGGTGATGGAATTTATACTTTTGTAAATGGAACTCAATACATTGGAAAATTTGATAACGATCAATACAGTGGTCAGGGTAAAGTAAATTACAGCGACGGAAATAAATACACAGGCGAATTTAAAGATGATAAATACCATGGAAAAGGGAGTTTGGTATATGCGAATGGAGATTCGTATGTAGGCGAATTCAAAGATGGTGAATACTACGGTAAAGCGACATTAACCTATGCAAACGGGGATAGATATGTCGGTGATTTTGAGAATGGAAAACGAAATGGAAAGGGTTCCTATTTTTATTCGAATGGTGATAAATACGTAGGCGATTTTAAGGATGATAAATATCAAGGAAAGGGTCTTTATCGATTTGCCGATGGAAGTCAGTACAAGGGTGACTTTAGAGATGATAAATACAACGGGTATGGAGTTTATATTTATACATCTGGTGATAGATATTCCGGAGAATTTGTAGAAGATTTGAGAAATGGAAAAGGTGTTTATATCTTAGCCAACGGAACAAAATATGAAGGCGAATATAAAAACAATAAAAAAGATGGTATTGGGATACTTTATGACAAATCAGGAAAAATAATTTTTTCTGGATTATGGGTAAATGGAGAGCCAAGTAGATAAATAAGCGAAACTGGATTGATTAGAATACGAAAAAAATAAATCAATGGATGTTTGAATGACTAAGTTTAATAATAAAGATATTGGAAATGGGTTAATGGTAAAGCCAGAGGATATATACATTTATCCTGTGAGTGAGCCAATATACAAATTTACAGAAAAAGTCTGGTCCTCCTTTGTAAATAAAATGGTTGGGTTGGTATTTTCCAATGATAAACATATGTTTGATCATTCGATTTTTGAAGTAATAGATGGAACTGAATTAAAAATTGTAGCAACAGCAACACATTTCAAGATGAAGGAAATGATTGGTAAAAAATCTTCGAAAGATATCGAAGAGTTTATGACTAAAACAAAACCAATCTCAATTTTTGATGAAGGAAACGACTCGGCAAGAATCATCCAAAAAGCGATACTTGCTTTTAGTCATGCCAAAAGACCAGATGTAGAAATCATAAATTTAAGAGATTCTAAAATTCACCCTAATTTGAGAGCACTCTTAACGTCTACTATGCGTTATTCGGTTGGAATCCCGCTCATCGTCAAAGAAAATCCAATTGGTATTCTTTGGGGAATTCGAAAAGAAAAATTAACCGAAGCACAAAAGCAAGAAATTACGATGCAGCTTCATACCTTGTTCGATGTAATTGAATATGTAGTCGCGAGAGATGTTGATAATAATGGAGATCATTATTTTGCAAGAAAGAACATTGAAAAATCAGATACTACTTCTTCTATTCACCATCTTCTCTATACAGTTCAAAAAATTCAAAAAGATCCTGTAACATCAATCATTGCTCATTCTCATCGCTATAACGTAATGTATCGATTAGACGCAAGTTATATTGTTCCAACTGCGGGGGGATATTCTGTTAGCCTCAAGCATTTTGCTCGTGAAAATTTAAATGATACAAATAAAATTCTTTTGATGATTCCTGGATTTTTTTGTAGAAGATCTGTGATGGATAAACTTGCCAGGGAAATGGCTTTGAAATACGGCTACAGAGTATTTGCCATGGACATGCGGGGAAGATCAAAGCACACTATTCCAAAGGACATTGCGAATAAATCCTGGACTTTAGATGATTATATTCAAGATGATTTTCCTGCTGTTCTAAACTGGATATCAAACAACTATCCAGGACAACAAATTGTTGTGATGGGCCATAGCATGGGCGGAATGATTCCTCGTTTCTATACCGGAGCCTATGAAAAAATTAAAAAACTTCCGGGTAAGGTTAATTTGCCAAACCCATACGATCATATTGCAGGAATAGTTTCTATTACTTCTCCTAACTATATGAATTTGGAATCGCAAATTTTGGGACTCGATGTAATTAAAAGTGGAGTTAAGCTTCTTTCAAACAAAGCAATTTATGAAACTCTATTTAACCTGGTTTCTTTTCCTGTTCATAGCACAGTGAACTCAATCGATTTAAATAAATTCTTCCGCTTCATTTTAAATTTTCACTCATCGCTCAGACAATTCTCTTTTTCTGTTAGCTCGCAGATTGTAAATTTGAATGACTTTATCGGCTACAAACAAATTACCCCTCCAGAGTGGTATTTCTTTGTGGAAGATGTATTCTGCGAAGAGTCGATCAAAGTATTATTGCAATTCCTCCGCTCACAACTTGGACATGATAAGAGCTTTTGGTCTTATGATGGCCAGATTAATTATACGCAGGAGCAACAGGATAATTTTGAATTGCCGATCTTTTCTGTGATTGGAAATTTAGATAAAATTGTTCCGGCAGAAACGATTGAAGATGTTTTAAATTTACCAAAACCAAAAAATAAAAAAGTTGCTAGATTTGATCAAGGCCATCTTGGAATTATTTTTCACCACGATACAGTGCAAAGTATTACCAAGCAGGCTGATGAATGGATCAGAGACTTATAGGAAAAAAATTATGGCATTGTTCATCACTCACGGATTTTTCGCTTCCCTCCTTTCTTTTTTATGGAGAGACAAGAAAACAAAATTTACTGTTTTCATTTTAATATTCGTAGCATCGATTTTGCCAGATATTGATTTTATTTTTGATGAGCGTGGTTCCGGAATGTTTACACATCGAGGAATCACTCATTCTATCTTTTTTGCAGGGCTCACAGGTGCTGTCTTTTCTGCCTTTTTTCTTTCGGTTGTAAAATCATTTGGTCAGACTCTTCTCTTAATGCTACTCTTCTTTCTTGCATCTTTGTCTCACGGAGCCATAGATGCATTAACGGATGCAACTTATGGAGTATGTTTTTTTTGTCCATTCGATGAAGAAAGATATATGTCACCGATTACTTTATTTAGCTCCTATACTTCCGGGGTTTCTCCAAAAGGATTTAGAAAAGGATTAAATAGCGCATGGGGTTCCATTTTTCCAGAAATATTATGGGTATGGATTCCAAGTGCTGCGGTGTTTTTCTTTTCGTATTATCTAAACAACAAAAGCACAGCTACACAAAGACAAACAAGCTACAAACCAATTCAAATCAAACCAAAAGAAACGGTTAAACCAAAGCAGCATAATCATAAAAGACGTTAGTTCTTTAAATCACGTAGAAAAAAACGGAAACAAACTGACAGACACTTCCCCCTAAAACAAAAAAATGCCAAATCTCATGGTTACGGGGTAGGTCTTCTTTTAAATAAAAGAAAGCGCCTATCGTATAAAAAAGTCCGCCAGCAAATAACCAATAAAATCCAAACGGCGGCAACTTATTGTAAACCGTTTTTATATCGATAAGGATTGCCCAGCCTGCAAGAACATAAAAAAGTGTAGAGATTGAATTAAATTTTTCTCCTCCGCAAATACTTTTAAAAATAGTTCCAATTAAAGCAATTCCCCAAACTATAGAAAAAATTACCCAGCCCAATCCATCTTCACGTAGAACTACAAGCGTATAAGGCGTGTAAGTCCCCGCAATTAAGTAGTAAATAGAAATATGATCAAATCTTTGAAAAACTTTTTTCGCGGTGGATTCTTTTTTAAAACTATGATAGAGTGTTGAGTTTAAATATAAAAAAAACAGAGAAAATCCATATACAGTAGCAGAGGCGATTTTCCACGGGTCTCTAGTGTAGCTAGAAAAGCCAATTAAAATTCCCCAGGCAATTAAGCTAATCGAAGCCCCAACAAGATGGGAGATGGAATTTATTTTTTCTCCTGGATACATACTAACCTCTTTTTAAAATTTATATTGTAAGATTCGCAAAATGGCTATTTGCCAGTAATTATTTTTTTGTTTTAGAAACTCTCATTTTTTTTGCAGGTATTTTCTTATCTTCTTTATTTTCTAACTTCTTTGTATCTTCTGAGCTTGGATACTTTGGACGCTGGTGAAGACTCGAAAGTAAAATTTCTTTGAAGGAAGATTTGATAATACTTAAATCACCTAAAGTAAGACCACATTCATCGAGTTGATTTTCTGCTAGCTTAATATTGATTATCTTCTGGATTAGATCATCTAATGCCTGGGGAGTGATTTCATCTAAGGAACGGCTCGCAGCTTCAACTGAATCGGCTATCATAACAATCGCGGTTTCTTTCCGTTGAGGCTTGGGTCCGGGATACATAAAATCTTTTTTGTGAATTCGTTTTCTTTGATTAGGCGAAAGATCGGCAAGTGCCTTATGATAAAAGAATGCCATTGTGCTCGTTCCATGGTGCTCGGGGATAAAGCTGATTATCTCCCGCGGAAGCCTTGCTTTTTTCGCCATTTCGATTCCATCTATCACATGATCGATTACAATCTTTGCAGCAAGTCCGGGATTGTTCTTATCTATGTTCTCTTTTTTGGGAATTAAATGCTGGTTCTCTACAAAAAAACCTGCATTTGGAATCTTACCAATATCATGAAAGTAAACTCCTACTCGAACTAAAAGCCAATCGAGTCCTAAGTTTTGTGCAGCTCTTTCGGATAACGCTGCGACCATAAAAGTATGAGTATAGGTAGAAGGAGCTTTTGTTAAAAGTGCTTGTAGCAGAGGATGACCAGTATCCGCAAGCTCTTGCAATTTAAACCTGGTTGGAATATTAAAAATATATTCATACACAGGAAGTAAAAATTGTGTCATTAGTGCACAGGCAAATCCATTTACAATGCAAGCAACGTAAATTTTAAAAATATTTGATCTAAATACATCGGAGAAAAAAGAGCCACTTGAAGTCGCAACCCAGTATTGCCTTGAATCTATTAGATAACCACTAGTAGCCACAAGAATTTGAACACCGGCAATATAAATTCCTGACTTTATAAAATCAATTCTCTTTCGTATTCTACTTCCATACATAGAAGCTACTACCGTTGTTGAAAACGCAATGATAAACGAAGTGGCATTATTTTGAGAAGACAAAAATATAAAGAACGAAAGATAAAAACCAAGAGCTATAGATAGTTGCTCATCAAAAATAAAAGCAATTAACATGCATATCATTCCAATGGGAATAAAAATCCCAAAGTAATAAATAGATTCAAAGTTGTTGTCGGGATGATAGAAAAACTTAGAAACTACAAAAGTATAAAGAGTCAAAATCCAAATAGTTGAAAACAAAATCACATTACTCGAAACATCATTCAGTCTTTTCGGATCATACTTGATGAGAAATACAATGATTATGCTCACTAAAATAATTTGAACAATCAATATAGACAAAATTGAATTAATATTGGCACGGGAATTATGCTCATTTAAAAGTTCTAGCTTTGATCTAATTTCAGGCGTTACAAGCTCGCCTTTTTTAACAATTACTTCGTTCTTTGTGATTTTACTTTTAACTATACTTACTTTACTTACTTCTTTTTGTTTTTCCTGCTCGGTTTCTTCTGGTTTGAAAGTGCAGGCAGGAAAAGAATAAATATAACTCGAAAGAATCATTCTCTTTGTAATAGTGAGAGTGTTTGCGTCTATTCCGGTTAGCTTCTCATCAAGAAGTTTTGATAATTGTTCCTGGACTTTTTTATTTTGATAAATTGCAGTTCGCGGAAATACATGAGAAGAATCAAGGGCAGAAGTATTTTCTTTTGCACCCTTATTGATTACATGCACACCCGTTCCGAGAGAATTCATAACGTCAGGTGATATATCTTTCATTATACAATAGGATGAGAAGACTAAATTTGTTCCTTTTTGAACAAGTTCTCTTAGTTTGTCCTTTCTAGAGTATTGCAAAAGAAATTCTAAATCCTCCCGGGATCTAAATTTCCAACGAATATTTTTATAAACTAAAAAACCAATATTTTTATTATTACTACCGTCAGACGCAATTACTTTGAGATTTTCAAAGTCTTCGTCTATATAATTTTGAATCTGGTTGATTAATATGGAATAGTCTCTTTCGAAGACTAGTGAAGCAGACTTATAGGCTTCTGCTCTTTTCAATTTTGTCTTATCTAAATCATCATAGATAATTTCTTTATTTGAAATGATTGTTTCAGGAGAAACATTTCCAACTGCATAAGAGCTTTCATCACTCATATCTGTTTTTTCTTGACCGAGATAAGGAGAAGCAAGAAAATAAGTTACCATAGAAAGAGTAACTAAAACTAAATAAAGTTGCAATTGGCGAACAAATGGAATCGGGCGAACTTTAGTCAGGGCATCTGTCGTATTCGCCATGAAAGATTCTAAATGTTCTAAAAATGTCAAAGCTATATACCTTCGAACTTATCTACAATTACAGAAACAAGCGGATGACGCGCAATATCCTCTTTCTCTAGATGCATAATCCCGATTTGCGGAGTGTCTTTCATAATAGACAAAACTTTTTCTAGTCCGGAACGACCTCTCTCCAGGTCTATCTGTGTAACGTCACCCGATAGACTCATGCGGGAATTTTTTCCAATTCTAGTTAAAAACATTTTTAATTGAGACACCGTGCAGTTCTGTGCTTCGTCCAAAATAATAAAGGAATTATTTAAAGTTCGACCCCGCATAAAAGCGATAGGCGCAATTTCAATCTTGTTAAGTGAAATTAATACCTGCACTCTCTCAAACCCAATGCACTCATGAAGAGCGTCATAAATCGGACGAAGGTAAGGATCTACTTTTTGAGTCAAATCGCCGGGAAGAAATCCAAGCGATTCTCCCGCTTCGACGGCAGGACGTGTAAGAACGAGTCTATCAATTTCTCCTGATTGCAACATGCGACAGGCGACAGCTATAGATAAAAAAGTTTTTCCAGTTCCAGCAGGACCTACGCCAAAGGTTATCAAGTTTTTCATTAGGCTATGAACAAATTTTTCCTGATTCTTAGTACGGGGAAATATCTGTTTACCTTTGAATGTGCTCAGGATTTTTTCACTGGGAGTCCATCCGTCTTGATGGTTTTCTTGTTTGATTAAATAATTCAAATCGAAACTATCAAAGTCTTCTTTATCGGGGCGCTTTTTGTAATTATCCACCAGGTTTTTAAAGAACTCCATTGCAATGTCTACTTTGTCTTTTTGACCATTTACAATCAGGGAATATCCGCGGGGAATGATCGTTATCCCCAAATACGATTCTAGATCTTTTAATCTAGAATCGTTGATTCCGCAAACCTTTTGGTAAAGTGCTTCGTTGTTAAATTCGAATTTTTCCTGAACAGGAGGAGTTGTCTTTTCTTTTGGCATTAAACTGTCACCACTCTTATTTTGAGTTCTTCTAGTTGTTTTGTGTCCACTGGAGTAGGGCAGTCACTCATCATACAAGTTCCTTTTTGTGTTTTCGGAAATGCAATTACATCGCGAATGGATTTACTTCCGGACATAAGCATCATTATCCGGTCAATTCCAAGTGCAATTCCCCCGTGTGGTGGAGCACCAAAGCGAAGCGCTTCTAGCAGGAATCCAAATTTTTTCTCAGCGTCTTCTTTTGAAATTCCAAGAAGAGCAAAAACTTTTTCTTGCATTTCTTCTTTGTGAATACGAATACTTCCACCGCCGATTTCGTTTCCATTTAAAACTAAATCGTAAGCTTTTGATTTCATTTTGCCAGCATTTGCTTTTAGTGTCTCGATGGAGTCATTCATATTGAAGTCTTCATCAAACGGAGCAGTAAACGGGTGGTGAATCGCGCTTAGCTCCTTTGTGGTATCGTCTACATCAAACATAGGAAAGTCAACTACCCAGGAAATATGATACGAATTTGGATCAAGTGTTTCGTATTTCTCAGCCATTTTCAAGCGAAGAGCACCCAGGCTTGCATTTACGATAGAAATTTTATCCGCACCAAAGAAAATCATATCGCCTTCTTTAGAGCCAACCTTCTGGGCAATCGCTGTTAGCTCCTCTGGTGTAAAGCGTTTCGTAATCGCTGATTCGAGCCCGTCTTTTCCGTGCTTCATATATGCAAGACCCTTTGCACGGAAGTCTTTAGAAAGCCAATGAGTCAGGTCTTCGATTTCTTTTCGGGAAATCACAGATCCGCCTGGAACACAAATTGCTTTTACAATTCCACCGGAATCAACTGCACCTTTAAATACCTGGAAGTCGCAATTTTTAACGATATCGGATACATTGTATAATTTCATTCCAAAGCGTAAGTCAGGTTTGTCGCTACCGTAAGAGTCCATCGCCTCAGCATAAGTCATCTGTGGAAATTTTTTAGGCAACTCAACATTAAACGATTCCTTAAATACTGTAGTAACTAACGCTTCCATTTCAGAAATAATATTTGCCTGGTCAATGTAAGAGAACTCCATATCAAGCTGGGTGAATTCTGGCTGTCTATCGGCACGTAAGTCTTCATCGCGAAAGCATTTTACAACTTGAAAATAACGCTCCATTCCTCCGACCATCAAAATCTGTTTGAAGATTTGTGGAGATTGGGGAAGAGCATAGAAGCTACCCTGGTGTAACCGCGATGGAACTAAAAAGTCGCGTGCACCTTCAGGAGTTGACTTATTTAAAATTGGAGTTTCGATTTCAAGAAAGTCGCGGGAGTTTAAATAATTTCGAATCGCAAAAATAAATTTATGACGGAGGATCATTTTATTTTTTAGATCATCCCGTCTGAATTCGAGGTAACGGTATTTTAAACGAATGTCTTCGCCAGATTCGTCAAACTCGTCTAAGCCGAAAGGAGGAGTCTTGGAAGTATTTAGAATTTCTAATTTTTCAATGATGATTTCAATTTTCCCATTTGGAATTTTGGGATTGATAGATTCTGCGTCACGATTTTGCAGTTTGCCCGTAACCGCTAAAACGAATTCACTTCTAACATGCTCGGCGAGCTTAAAGTCTTCTGGGATATTTTCTTTTCTTGCGACGACTTGAATGATTCCTGTTCTATCTCTAAGATCAATAAAAATAACGCCGCCTTGATCTCTAAATCGAAACGCCCATCCGCAGACAAATACTGTCTCACCCGCGTTTACTTTTCCTAATTCCCCAGCCCATTTACGATTGCTATAGCTTTCTTTAACCCAGTCTTTCAAAATTGATTCTTTGTCCTAAATTATGTATATTTCTTTTCTATCTTGTTTTCAAGTAGCTAGAAGGCAAGATAAAAATGCGATGAATTCTGTCCGAAAAAGCGAAGTGGGCATGTGCCAAGAAGGTTTATCATTTAAAAATTTGCTTCAGAGATGATTTTTAATTGATGAAAATAAAAAATATCCATTCTATGAAATCAAGTTGGACTCTTCGTAGTCTTGGGTTTTAATTGTAAATAAATTCGCAGGGAAGTTTATATGAAAAGAATAATAATCATTTTCTTGGTCTTGTTGTTCATATTATGTCGGGACAAAGCTTTGTCTAAAGATGATAAGCAGTCCATCTTTACAAATATGCTGCTACTAATGGACAAAAACAACCGATTAAATGTTAGTGGTACTGCTGTTAAAGGTATTTTAAAAAATGCAAGCGTAGTAGTAAACCCTTTAAATAAGCAGGGCTCCTGCGATACCTCACGCATTCTTGCCACTGGAAGCACTGATGAAGAAGGAAATTATTCTCTTACTTACTATCGAACTGGCTCCGTTGTATGTCTTACCGTTTCAAGCGATTTCAGTGGACAAACAAAATTATTCGATGAGAAAACCAATTCGAATGTGGCAATTCCTGCAAGCTCCACTTTTAAGCTAATAACCATTTTGCCAGAAAGTAAAATAATAAACAATAGCCGCAAGAATGCAATGGTTTCTCCTTTTTCCAAGTTACTTTCCAGAAGATTGCAGTACCTGGTAAAACAGGCAGGTGACTCTGCTAATACAAATTCACTTTTTAGAAAAGCGAGTAAGGAAATTGTAATAAGGTTTGGACTCCAAAATGGTCTTTCGGCTGCTTCGGGTAAAAGTCTATTAACCCCAAAGGCAACGACTTCATCTATCTCTGATAAAGATTACCCCGAACTCGATGATATTATTTTAGAATTAGAAAATCCTAATAGTCCATTAACTGCTAAATTTATTTCAATATTAGTTGGTTTTTCTCAACTAGCTAACAAATACAAAAAAGGTACATCTATCTCCATTGATGATATTGATGCAATGATAGAAGCGTTTGCTATTGATTTTGAAGATGGAGTTTTTGATGGACTTAGTTCAGATGGAAAACCGGTTACACTCGGAAGTGGTGTCAATCAAATTACCTTTTCTTCGTTTCCGCTTACTGAAATATTACTTCCGGCTATTTCGAGTTATCTGCAGGAAGGTGGAAAATTAACAGTAGGCCGGACCGGAACATCGGCAGTTACTTTTACTTCTGTCCAGGTTGCAAGTCAGATTCAATTTGTAGATATAACACCTATAGTCTCTTCTGATTCTCCTTCCGCTACTATTAGTCTATCATATTCTGGTAGTCCTTTTACATACAATGTTGGAACTGCAATTACTTCTATTAGTCCTACTGTAACTGGCGGGACTATTAACTCTTATGCGGTTACTCCTTCTTTACCGACGGGGTTAAGTCTAAATGCTGCTTCTGGTGTAATATCTGGAACGCCTAGTAATACTAGCTCTACTACTTCTTATACAATAACTGGAACTGGAACGAGCGGAAGTGCTACTGCAAATATTTCTATTACTGTCAATACTGCATTACCAAAGAGAATTTTCGTGACGACTTCTGCTTTTTACAATGGAAACCTGGGCGGTGCAAGCGGCGCAGATACCAAGTGTATGACAGATGCAAGCAAACCGAATTCCAGCACTTACAAGGCAATGATTGCTGATGGTAGTACGCGGAGAGCATGCACTACAGCTAACTGTTCAGGAGGAATTAGTGAAAATCTTGGTTGGGTTTTATTACCCAACCAGGCATATGTAAGATCTGATGGAGTAACTCCAATAGCTACGACTAATTCAGCAGCGATTTTTACTTTTCCACTAACAAATGCAATACAGGCCTCTGGAACAAATATTTGGACAGGACTTGCGATAGATTTTACGAATAATGGTCCAGGAACTTGTACTGGCTGGACAACCACAGCGGGTAATGGAAGCTCGGGAACTTCTGGAGCTACTAATAATACTTCTATTAACGCTGTAGCATCACAGCCCTGTGGGGGCTCTATATCGATTTACTGCATCGAGCAATAAAATTTAACAGGTTTTCATTTTAACTTTGCTAATAACCACTTCCTGACAAGGGATATACGTTTGTTATCCACTTGAATGGTTGTGAAAAGACGAAACTGTTCCATCGCTTGATAAAGTAGCATTTCGTAGCCGGGGATAATGCGCGCTCCGTTCTTTTTCGCCATTTTAACGAGTGGAGTTTCGAGCGGGTTGTAGACGATATCAAAAAGAGTTTGGGATTTGGAAAAGAAAGTATCGGATACAATTTGAGAATCTGTTTTACCTTTCATTCCGACAGGTGTTGTATTTATGATAAGAGAGAAGCGTTTTTTATTTGCTTCTAATGAGTCTAATGGCAAGTATTCAGAAATTCCATTCTCGATTGTGTTTAAAGTTTTAACAAGAGCTTTACCTGTTTTTTTATTTCTAGCAGCAATTACAATCTTAGAAGAGGATAATCCCCGTTTGACCAAAGAATAGGAAATCCCTTTTGCACTTCCTCCGCTTCCTAGAATTAATATATCACCGGCAGATTTGGATTCGAAGAAATCTCTTTTGTATTTTTCAATCGAGCGAACCGCACCGTAGCCGTCTGTGTTGTAGGCATTTATTTTAGAATCATGTCTTACAAGTGTATTTGATGCTTTCATATTTGTAGAGGCTTCGTCTTTGTAATCCGCTATTTTAAATGCCCACTCTTTGTGTGGAATTGTTACAGAAAGTCCAGAAAGGGAAATGGATTCTTTTCCTAAAATTAAATTGCGATTTGGCTTTTCTTTTTCTAAAACTATATAAAGAGCGTTTACTCTGTATTCGCCGAAGAGCCCATTGTGAATTACAGGAGAGAGAGTATGCGAAAGAGGAAAACCTAATATTCCAAAAAACATTGTATCACGATTGATTTGCATAATGAATACCGTATAAATCAGAGACAAAATAAATGCAAGAGATGATTTGTGACGTTAAATAATTCTTGCAAGCAGAGTAGTTTTCATTTTAGAATTAAATTTAGAATCTAATTGGAGATTATTTATGAATCAAAAAAATCAATTTAAAATGGCTATAATTTTAGCATTTGTTTCTTTTTTTCCTTCTTCTGTATTTGCCTTTGGAACCTTTGCAGAAGGCTCGGTAGTAGGAAAAATAATTCAATTTGAAAGTAGAGGAATTATTTTTGAATCCTATGAAGGAGTAATGGAAGTAACGAATTTTGAAAAGGAAGAAAAATGTGATGCAAGTAAGGATGAATGCTTTGCTCCTAAGAAAACAAAAATAGATTTTAGTGTTCGCACTGACAAACCTGAATTAATTAATCTATTCATGAAAAGTATTAACCAGGAATTATTAATTGGTTATAACATTCACCGCATTAAATCCATTTCTCTCTCTTCAGAAATGGAAGTATTATCTGCCGCAAAACAGGAATTAGCAGCTTCCGCAGAACAGGGTGATAAATTAGCAGTAGCAAAAACGGGAGGAAAAAGAAATTTTTCAGTCTCAGGAAAAATTCTACAACTCGATTACCAGGGAACTTTTATTGGAACTTATGAAGGTTTGTATTTAGATGAGAGTCGCGGAAAAGTTCACCCTTTTTCAGTGACAAACGAGCAGATGGCAAAATACGCATTAGCCGCTATGAAGGCTTCTGGAAAATACAATATGGGAATCTCAGTGGCTTATGCAACGGGCTTTAGAAAATCAGATTATGATTTATTCGAAATCAACTACAAAGAACCAGCAGGCGGAGTAACGGCTACTGTTAATTAAAAATCCTGCACAATCTGCAGATAGGTGCAAATTTCGTTTGAACGTTTGCACCTATCATAAGGTTAGTCATTTAGGTTGTAAAAAAAATCAACGAAATACTAATGGAAAGCAAATGGAAAATGAAAATGATTTAAGTCGGTGTAAAAAAAGATTAGTGGATTCGATAGAAAAATTAGGCGGAAATCTAGTTGCTGCGAATCAAGACCATATAAATGACATTGCCAAATTAATCATACAAAGTATGACTGGAGCTTGGAGATACTTCCATACTCCAGAACATATTTTTGAAGTGGGTGGAGAAGATGACCCTATAGAAATTATTGCAGCGCTTTTTCATGATATGATTTATACCCAAGTCGACTATGGAATTAATATAAACTTAAGCGGCTACATTTATCCCTATATTCGAGAGGATAATAACAAACTTTACATTATCAATAATCCAGAATTTGCTAGGATTGAGTATTTCCAGATTCTACTTTTGATTTTTGGATTTAGGTTGGGCGAAACACTATCTCCCTACAATGGGCAAAATGAATTTTTAAGTGCTCTCGTTGCAGTTCAATGTCTTGCTCCCTATTTAACAATTGAAAAATTAGCTCAAGTTGCCACCTGTATAGAGGCAACAATTCCTTTTCGAAAATCAATCGACGGAAAATCACCCTATCATATTTTAAAAGATAGATTAGAAGTGGTAAAACAATCTTATTCTCTACTTTGGTCAGAGGATGATATAAATCAAATCTTGAAAAAATCTCTGCGTATGGCAAATAGAGACGTAGAAAATTTCGGAAATCCAAATTCTGTCAAATTTTTAGACAATACTTGGAATCTTATGCCGGAAACCAATCATGATCTAAAAACATCTACTTCTTATACAATTGTTGGTTATAGAACTTCCATGCTTAAAATGCTAAACTTTTTAAAGTCTTTAAAACCTGAATTTATCTTTCATCAGTATATGGGTGAACCAAACGATGAAAGATTAGAAAGGTTATTTAAGGATACCCACAAAAATTTAGAATTATCCAGAATCTATTTAGAAAGTAAAATTATAACCGTTGGAATTTTAGAAGCCCTGTCTTTTCGAATAGGAAGGAATATTCCTCTTTCTACTTTAATTGGAGAAATTCCAGTGAATGGAATTGTTATTCCCACACTTGACTATTTTTTACCAGCAGTGGAAAATCCTTATATACCACAGAATCCAATCGAAAGAGAAGCCCTCTTTATCCTTACTAATGGTAGAAATAAGGATACTGCCTATGACTTAAAAAATTCTCCAATAGCCTCTTTTTTAGTAAATGCGATTGGATTTCCTGAAATAGAAAGATTATTTAAAATATCCGAAGGATTTTATGAAAATAAAATTTCGGCGGAAGAATTCTTAGAACAATGTGATCCTTTTGTTTTAGATTCCATCATAGGTGGAATTATCAAAATATTTGAAATTAGAACTAAGAATCTAAAAAGAATAAAATAAGATTTTTTTTAATTTTACTAGATTAAAGAATTGCTGTTGAAACAATTCTTCAATTTTAGATGAAGGAGAAAACCAACAAGCGATTTTACGTTATAGTATGAGTGGCTACTTTAGATTAGCTTATTAGAGTGGAAGTTGATCCGAAACAATACATCAATTTGGTTATGTCTATATCAAGTATAATGCCCTTTGCATGAGTTTATACCAATTTTTCCTGAATCAATTTTATAAATAATGCGATGCTCATCAGTGAGCCGTTTTGAACCGTAGCCTGAATAGTTATTTTTTAAAAGTTCTGTTTTACCTATCCCACCCACAAAGGGATTCATTTTTATATCCCTTAAAAGCAATACTAATCTTTTGAATAAATTTAAATCAATATTTTTCCAATAAAAAAAATCTTCGACTGCTTGCTTTTCGAAATGATAGTTAGGAAAAAAAAACTCTAAATCTTTTTCAGTTTCAATAATCCTGTAAAGATTTTGGTTTAACCAATCTTTAATTAGTTCTAAATTAAAGTTTGTTTCATGAAAAATATTATATACTTCAAGCTGAATCTCATTCATTATAGACTCAGGCTCAGAATAAATGTTGATTATACTTTTTTCCCATTCTTCATTATTTGGGAATGAGATTGATAAAGTATTATAGATATATGCCGCTGCAAGACCTTTACATACTATGTTAGTATTAGAAGAATCTTTATAATAATACGAGTGCGATAAATACTCATTAACCTCATTTTCATCTGAGTCATTAATGTAAGGATGCCGATAGAGACCCATTAAAGCAGTTTTTTGAATTTTATTGACACTAGGATTATTTATCCAATCGGAAAGAAAATAATCTTTGGCAATTTGAATTGTATGTTTTTCATCATAGAATCTAATTTTATTAAACCCAAAGGGTCTTGCTGTTTTTGCAATTTCAAGAAGTTGTTTTACTCGCTCATTTCCTACTGTTGAATCCAAAGGAAATGGTGTAGCACTTAGTTCGTTAAAAATTAAATCCATTCTATATCAATTCAAGTAGTTGAGAATTCCATTCGTCCAAAAAGTCTTTTGGATATTCACTCAATTCTCCATTCTTATCTATTTTGATATTGCTAATTTTAGAATATTGCTCATTATCTAGATTTTCTTTTTCAAAATAGAATATTCCTACATTTTCTTTCTGAATTAAACCTTTCTTTACAGCAACCCGAATACCGTTCAAAATATGATCACTATGAGTCTCTATAAATATTTGTGCACCACTTTCTGCTGCTAGCCCTATTAACTTTCCTAATTCAGCCTGCCCTCTAGGATGAATATGCGATTCGGGGTTTTCAATAATAACTAATCTATCTTTCGGGAAAGATAACAGAGCTGTAATTACTGGTAAAACATAAGTAATCCCAAACCCGACATTCTTAGGATTAAATCTGGAAGTATATAAGGAGGATGTTTCAAATTGAAAATCTAAAATTAAATTGTTTGTTCCTGGAATTTCTGTTGTATTAAGTTTAATACCGGGGCTAATTTCACTTAACCAAGCATCTACCTGGTGAAGTAAGATATTTGATTTTGCCTTACGATGGAGTAGTTTTTCATTTGCGATTTTTCCATTTCCATGAGCATTTAAAAAATGGACAGTGAATTCACCTTTATTTCCTATTTGCTTATACTTATTATTAACATGCCAAGATGATTTCTCATAAATTACCTCTGGCGGGTGACGCTCTGCATTTAGATATTGGAAATTTCTATTGAATAATGAGATAAGCGAAAATGTCAGTCCTTTATCATACTCTTCTGAATTTGTCATTAGATATTCATTGTCTGAATCATATTTAAAAATCCATTTAAAGTTTATCTCTTCGAATCCTATGCTGATTTCAATTTCTTCTTCCCTGCTTGCATAGTAAAGTGCATCTTTCCCTTTTCCTATATTTACAAATTCTCCATTGAGCTGGAGGCTACCTCTTTCTTTACTCAAAGATTCTGAATTTTGCGTTAATAAAAGCAAAGTTTGGACTAATGAAGATTTGCCCATTCCGTTTAATCCTGTCAATATGTTCAACGGTTTAATATCTAAGGATATATCTTTTAACGATTTGAAATTTTTTATTTTAAGTTCTGTAATCAT
>Ga0075163_10000327_pt1 | contig 59869 bp, 45 predicted proteins | sample JI1023141ADNA_FD_71478 | JGI IMG/M metagenome (GOLD analysis project Ga0075163, IMG submission 71478) | Wastewater effluent complex algal communities from Wisconsin, to seasonally profile nutrient transformation and Carbon sequestration -... | ecosystem: Engineered > WWTP > Effluent > Algae... | reverse complement strand
GGCCGAGATCTGGAACGGATCATGTATCGAAGTTCGAGATCAGCCGCGTTGACTGTGCTTCGCTAGGCACTATTTTTCTAGGTAAGGAGCGCAGTTCGAAGGAACAGCGCTCTCCGACTCAGGAGGGTAACGGTGTTTCAGGTCCCCGGTTTCAAAATTGTACGTCGCCTCTCCGAGGGAGGGTTCGGTCACGTGCATCTTGCACGGAGGGAAGCGGACGGGTTGCTCGTAGCGATCAAATTCCTCCACAACCTGAACGATGAAAATGTGAGGCGGTTTTACCGGGAGGCAAAGATCCTGCACCAGCAACTCGGAAATCCGTACGTTGTTCACTTGTTCAATTCGGACTTTCAGGGCGCGATTCCGCATATCGTGATGGAGTATTGCTCGGGTGGGTCGTTGCGAAGCTGGGTCGGCCGGAACGTCGACTGGCTACAGGTCGCGGCGGCGTTGTCGAATGCGGCCGCGGGCCTTTCTAAAATCCATGAAGTTGGCGGGTTTCACAGGGACATCAAACCGGATAACCTCCTGATTGCCGAGAAGGACGACGGCTCCAAAGTCATCAAAGTCGGTGACTTCGGGGTTGCGCGAGTTCCGAGAACTTCCACTCAACCGATGACGAGGAGCGCATGGGGGACTGAAGGCTACATGGCGCCCGAACTCATGCTTGGTAGAGAGTTTACCAAGGCCTGCGATGTCTATTCGCTAGGTATCACGGGCCTGGAATTGCTCACCGGGATCCGGGATCCGGTCAGCCTGCGTACACGCATGGACATCCCGCAGCAACTCCGAGAGCTGCTCTCTCGCATGATGAGTTCGCAGGCCTCTCAGCGGCCGACGATCGACGCTTGCCAGGAAATTTTTGCAGCTTTTGGTCGAGATGAGTTCGCGAGACGTCAGAGGCAGGCGGAACAGGAGGCCCGTGAGCACGATTTGCGTGCTGCGCAGGAGGGCAACGCGCGGCAGGCACAGGAAGCCAAAGCGCGGCAGGCACAGGAGGCCATGGCCCAGCGGGCACAGGAGGCCAAGGCCCAACAGGCACGGGAGGCCATGGCCCAGCAGATTCGGTCTAACCAGGCCGCAGCCGCGGTTACAGCCGGAGGAATCGGAATGGGAGGACTTGCTCTGTTGATCGGCGGAATCGCACTGGCGACCATGAACTCTCGGGACCAGAACGGTCGCTATCGCGGCAGCGATGGTAAGTTCCGCAGTGGTCGTTGGGGATGACTCAACATTCATCGCGCCTACGCAGGGTAGCGCCCGTGAGAGTAAATCGGTAGCGATAGGCGCATCAAGGGACTCGGCGGCGCCCACTGGCCTGAGTATGGTCTTGCCGCTGGGAGGCCCGCACGGTGTCGGCTGCGGGTTCGAGCGCGTCGATCGCCCGGCGCTCGGCGCCGCGGATCAGGTGCAGGTACGTCAGCGTCGTTTTGATGTCACGATGACCCATGAGCTGCTGCACGGTCCGTACGTCGACCCCGCGGCTGAGCAGCCGGGTGGCAAAGGTGTGACGGAGCACGTGCACGTGGACATGACCGAGGCCAGCGACCCGGGCCGCGCGCTCGAGCAGGTTGGCGATGGCGTCGGGCGTGCACTGGCCCTGACCGTGCGTGCTGTGACGGTTAATCAAGTCTGGACCGGTCAGGCCGAGCGCCTGGACGGCCGTGAGCAGCCGGTTGGACATCGGCACCGAGCGCGGCTCACCCCCCTTCGGTAGAGTGCGCTGGCGGTGCCATACCGTGGTGTTGATGTGGATGGTGCGGCCGCGGAGGTCGAGGTCCCTCGGGCGCATGGCGATGATCTCGCCGAGTCGCAGACCCGCGTCGCCCGCGAGCAGCACGACGGCGAGGCTCAGGGGACCGACCTGCGCGGCGGCCTCGACGAGCTTCTCGAAGTCTTCGGGCTCGAGGTGCTTGATCTTGCGGGTCGCGGGGACCTTGACCAGCTCGATCTTCGGCTGCTCGACGATGTGGCCGAGCTTTCGTGCAGTGGTGAGGACGCTCGAGAGGACGAGCAACACCTGGTTAGTCGAACTCGCGGCGAGGTCGGCGAGAGCGGCCTTGAGTTTGACGATCTCGACGGCGCCGATCTGGTCGAGCCGGTACTTGCCGAGGACTGGGGACAGGTAGACGCGGAAGGTGGTGCTCTTGTTGTCGAGGGTGCTCGGCTTTTGTCGGTTGGCGCGACCGTAGTCCAGCCAGGTTCGGCCAAATTCGGCGAGAGTGGAACAGGCCGAGGAGGGTTCGGGTTCGGTGGTGGTCTCATCGCTTCGTCGTCGGTCGCCGTGGGCGATCAACTCCGCCTGCATGTGCTCTGCCCAGCGCCTGGCGCCCTTCTCCGAGGTGATGCCCCTCGGGTGAAATCGGATGCGCCGGCGCCGGGTGTCGCCAGCGGGGATGCAGTGGATATCGATCTGCCACACGGTACGGCCTGACGAGGCGTAGGTCCGTGGTCGGACTGCGTAGCTCATACCAGCGACCTCCATCGCAACGAAGACCTGGCCAGCCCTGGCGATCAGGGCAGGACAGTCACGCAGGCGTCGATTTGTCGCCTCCGATCAGCTGTCGGAGTCGCCCAGCCAGGCCAGGAACTTCGCCCGGTAGAAGCGCCACGTGCCGCCGAGTTTGCGCGCGCCGGGCACCTTGCCTGCTTTGACCATGCTGTACAGCGTGTTGCGCGAGACGCCCGAGAGCGGTAGCGCCTCGCTGAAGGAGAGCGTGAGAGACTCGCTCGTTGCGGTTTGCGGATCTGACGAGGCCGGTAGTGGTGCTGGCGCTGTCTCGACGACTCGTTGCTCAGGCAGCATGGCTTGCGCTCCCCTGGGTGTGGCCGGGGCGGATGAGGCCGAGGAGCGCGGCCGCGACGAGGCCGGCGCCGACGAAGCAGGCCATCTCACGCTGACGAGGCTCGCCGAGGTGCTGGACCCCGAGACCGATCGTGGCGGCGCCGAGGAGGCCAAGGCCTGCGAAGGCCGTACCGCGTCCGCCGAATAGCGTCTGGAGGAGCGAGCCGCCGAGCATGCTGGCGCCGAAGGCCCCGGCCTGTTGCCAGCTTTTGCTGTCCGGCTCGCCACCGGGCATCGTCGTTTCGCCGTCGTCGAATCGCTGCTCCTTCGCGCCGACGACCTCCAGCGGGAAGTCGAGCCCGACGGCGAGGCGCACCACGGTCTCGACGAGCGGTCGCGGATCTGGATCGGCGAGCAACTCGTTGACGTGCCCGCGGGAGACGCCCGATCGGCGTGAGAGATCCTGCTTGCTCATCCGCATGCCAGCCCGCACCTGCTCGATCAAGTCGAGCAGATCGCGCGGTGAATTGCCTCGTGTGCCGCGGATCTTGCAGCCAGCCTCCGTCAGCTTGAGCAACCACATATACAGCGGTTGCCGGAGCACGGCCTGGATCGCCCTCTGGTCGATCACGTCGTACTCGACCTGAACGCCCGTGACGACGCTACGTACATATCCGGTCAGCCTTTCCAGTTCCCCATTGCAGTTCATCACCACACTCCCCCTCATCGTCAGGCTACCAGGGGGGCGTTTGGATGTCTCGCAGCGTCTTGTGCGCAGTTGCCGTTGTGGCAAGAAATTTCGGAAGGATCCGCGCGGCGCCTGGAAAGAATGCCCAGACTCGCTCGCGTCGGAGCGCTTGCGCGCTATCTTATGCGCATCATCGCCACTTCGGCATCTCCTCGGAGATCTGCTCGCCAGGGCGACCAAGGTCGGGGTATGCTGCGCGGAACCGAAGCGACGATGGAGGACGTACAGCGACAGCTTCGCAAGCTCCTAGGCCAGCCAGACGATTTCGATGCGTTCGGCAGCGTCGCTCTCCAGCTGTTCGCTCATCGCTCACAGGTCCTCAGTCTCGACTGGGAGACGCACGGCCAGAAGCACTTCCTGATCCATCCATACCATCGGGCGGAGATTGAACCCGATGGGGTCACAATGGCGCTGCGCTTCTTCTGGCCGGGACGCGGCAGCCGGGTCCTCGGGCGGGGCTCGACCGAGAGTCTGAAGGCCCGCCTGGCCGAGGAGCTTCAGTCCGGGGGTCCCCATGGCGGTCCCGAGACCGAGCGCCCGCGAGAGGGCCGACGCTATGTCATCACGGGTTGGCGGGGCCCCGCGCAAACGGACGGTGCATGGACATACTGCTATGGCGCCGGGTACGAGGCCCGAATTCGCCCGATCGAGAATCAACACTGCCTGGTCCTCGTGAGTCCGGAGGGGTCGTTCCGCCTCGAGCACTTTGGCCTCCACATCGATCTGGCGGGCGCTGCTGGTTTCTACCAGGGGGCCGACGACGCGTACGAGGACGACTTCCGCGACACGAGTCGACCGATGCACGTGCGTGTTCGCGGCGAGCCTCACCGACTGCTGCATGCCGGTGTGCCCGGGCTCGTCGGGTTTCGCCAGACCGAGGTGGGAGAGGTCTATCTGTGTCTGCTCGGCGTGAAGGACTTCGCCCTCGTGCTGGTCGCTCCCGGGGAGCGCGCGCGGTGTCTGGTACGGGGGGGGATCGCGGAGGTCAACGGATACGAGCTGGCCCCGGACGTGGCGCTCGAGGCACTCGAGGGCTCGCCGAAACGTTTCGACCCGATCAGCATCGCCGCGGCGATCGATGAACTCGGGCAGCTCGCGCCGGCGGTGCGCGAGCACCTGATCGCGCTCGCGCTCGCGGCGTCGCGGGTGCCAGGAACCCGCGAAGTGCGGCGCCTCCTCTGGGCGCTGGGTCTCGCTCATGAGCAGGGCCGCCGCGAGAGCTTCCACGCTCCTGACGAGATGATCTACCAGTATCTCGTCGAGAAGCGGCTGCTCGCCCACGCGCCCCAGGAACGTGCCCGGCGGAGCGCGTTGCAGTGGCTCGTCGAGCATACCCCGCTGGTCAAGCAGTCCTTCGAGCACCGACGCCGCGTATGGACGATCCACATGGAAGGGTTCAGCAAGCCGACACGTGAATGTATTGAGGCCATGGCGGCCTGTCAGCAGCGGCTCCAGCGGTTGGGCGAGCCCATGTAACCGGCCGAGACCCCGCCGCCTGTAGCAGCAGCCGGCTATTCGTCCACCTTGGACGGGCGGCTTTTGCGGCGGTGTAGACGCTGCCACTCCGATGTGATCGCCGAGCAGACCACGCGCGTGCGGCTACAGCCGTGCGTGGCGGCGAGCTCGATGAGTCGTATCTCGACGTCGGCAGGCAGACGAAAATGGTTCGAGCGCGCCTTGGGCTTCGTCGCCCCGGGGGTCGGCAGAGCGTAGGTTTCGGCAGCTGCCGGCCGTGGCCGCCGGGGACTCGCGGTTGTGCGGCGAGCGGCTCGTGGAGGCACATCGACATGTTGCGGAGCCGCGGGTGCCTCCGATTCCGCGACCATCGGCGGTGCAGGTTCGGGTGCGACTACAGGCCGGGGTGACGTCTCGGGAGGCGGGGTGGCCAGGAGCTGGGCTTCACCGAGCAACTCGAGGGCTCGCGGGGATGGGCCCGCGGGTTGGCGTGACCCGGCGAACGGGACCATGCCGTAATCGGGGCCGCTCCTCTTGGGCGTTCGGGTCGTCATGTCAGATCTTCCCGTCCAGGCCCAAGTCGTTGAGGATGTCCGAGCACAGCTTCTGGATCGCCTTATCGCCCTGTGTGTCACGGCCGTAGGGTACATCCCACACAGGCCTGAAGTACTCGGCCGACTTGGCGATCGCCGCCGACGTGGGGATCGGCTCGTCGCGCAACCGGGCCTGGGGGATCTGGCGAGCCGCGGCGCGAAGACCTTCGAGGGCACGCTTGCCGATCAGGTCGCAGCGGTTGAGCACGAGCAGGATCGATCCGTCGGCCTTGCAGAGGCTGTCATGGATGTTGCCGAGGTTCTCCATCGCCAGGCGCCCGTCGAGCGGCACCACCCAGAGATCGGCGGTGACCTTGTCGACCACCTCGACCGCGGGCGGACAGTCGACGATGACCAGGTCGATGTTCTTGAGGTCCTTCGGGAGCTCCATGGGGCTGTAGAGGACCTGCAGGTAATCGTTGACCTTGAAGAACAGGCCGTCATGGACACGGCAGTCACCCTTGGCCAGCCACCGACAAACGTCGCCCTGGCGGTCGAGGCAGACGACCATGGTGCGGATGCGCCGTGCAGAAGCGAACAGCGCGAGGTGTACGGAAAGGGTGGTTTTGCCGATACCGCCCTTGTTGTTGAAGAAGACGATCGTGTGCATGAGGCCATCTTGAGATGTAGCCCGCGGCAGCACCACTCGAATGTGGCATTTGTTGGCGCTGATGGATTTGAGTTTTTCGGCGTATTTGACAAAGTATACATTGGCACGTCCACAGCGGACTCGCGCCTCGTCGCGCACACGATTCGCGCCCGGTGAGTTGCGAACCGTGGGTATCGGCACGATCTGGGTCGGTCGCATAGGAACTCGTGGTCGGCGGGCCGGCCGCGCGCCGCAGCGCCGCGGGTGCGCGAGGCGGCGGCTTGCGGTAGCCGTCCGCCTGATGGGTCGCTCCCGGCTGGCGGATGGTGATTCGCAGGGCATGCGAGTGGCGCATGCGTTCGCGGCGACCGGACTGGCTCGCCGTGGTTCTACTTGGCAACGCCCACGCGGCGCGTGGGGCCGGTGAAATCGGAGCCCGACGCCCAGCAGCCCGGCCGCTGGATGGGGCCCTCCTGCCCGTCAGACGGCCGGCAGCCGACGCGAGGAGGGCACCCGCGATGGGCTACGACCCGGGCTACAGCGCGGACTACACGGGTGGCCCGCCGTCGGGCGGAAAGTGGGCACTCCCCGTCGCCCACTCGAGGGGCCGCGGTGTAGCCTGTCCGCGGGCGACAGCGCGGGCGACGAGGTAGCCAACTGGTGGGCGCTCGGACGGGCCACCTCTTGCCGCGAGCTCTCGCAGGAGAGCTCCGACGTCATCTGCATGGCGCTCCAGCGCCTCGGCCTGCGGTCGACGGTGGTGGCGGACCCGGCCCGCTTCGGCCCGCGCCACCGCGGCAAGCGGGCCGTCATGGCGTTCATCGACCTGCTGATCAGCCTCGGCCTGATGCGCTGTGGCGACCTGTGCGGCCGCGCCTCCGACATCATCAAGCAGCGCCCGTCCGCCGCCCAGCGGGTGGAAGAAGCGGCGCGTGCCTGCGAACTGGACCGACACCGCCCGGCGCAAGGCGAAGGCGGATGATGTCGACGCGACCGGGCCCGCCGCTGCCGAGCCCGCCGCCTCCAACGAAACGACCGACGCTGGCACCCCGAGCGACGCTCCACCGGCCGACGACGCGCGCGGCACCCGGAGTCGCCCGCGGAGCGGCTCAGCGAGCGAGCCCGCGGCAGCGAGCGGTCATCCGCCGCCCGCGGCTCCTCGCCCGACCGAGCCGGGCCTGCCAGCGCCACCATCCGGGCCCGCGACGATCATCGTCGCCCTGGGCGACCGCACGATCCGCAGCCGCGCGGCGATCGTGGTGGTCGAGGCGCACGTGGTTCGGGTGGCCTTCGACTCGGGCGACATCATCACCCTGAGCCCGCGCTCGGCGCTCGGCGTCATCGACCCGCCGACACCACGCGCACCTCGCACGCGCCGCACCGCATGACACGCGAGGTCCTGCCAGTGAGCGACAAGCTCCGCGAGCACGTCGATGCAGCGTTGCCGGGCATGTTCTCGCTCGCGCTCCTCGCGTGCGGGTCACGCCTGGACGCCCACCGCCACGTCGCCGCGACCCTCCGGGCGATCGACCATGTCGACGCGACCGTCATGGACGGGCACGCCTTGCTCGGGCGCCTGGTGGTGACGCTCGAGGAGGCGCTCGGTCGGCGTGCGAGCCAGCGCTTCGTGGTGCTCGACAACCTGCTCCGCGCCGACGCCTCGCGGGCCGTCAATCTCGACGCGCCACCGATCTCCGGCGATCAGACCCGGGTGCCCGCGCTGCTCGCCGCGCTTAAGGAGAGCTGCCTTGTCGCCGCGCTGGGGTGCTTGCCGCCAGGCGTTGTCAGCGCAATGGGAAGGAGGTGCTCGTCTCGCGCGTGAGCCCGCAGAACTGGCATGTGCATGCCAGCGAGCTGGCCCTCCCGGGTGCCGGGATCTGCCGATCGGTGCTTGGGCGGTGGCCGGCCTTGCAGGCGTTGGTGGACGGCAGCGAAGAAACCGTGACGGAGGACGATGTTCAGCGCATGCGGATCAGCGGCGGGCGCGGTGGCATCGTCAAGAAGCGACATGAGAACGCGTACTTGTTCGATTGCGGTATGACGCAGGAGTACGAGCTGCGATGCAAGCGTGAGCGTGAGCTGGTGCGGCTCCGGCTTCGGCACGCGGAAGAGTGCCGGGGGCTGCGCGACGAACTCGAGTCGCTGCGGCGGGAGCTTGAGCAGGCGAACGCGGAGAACGCTGCGCGCGCGGCGTACGTGGCGGACTCGGATGCCCGGATCCTGCGCGCTCATCAGGCGATGGCGCTGGGGGTGGAGCGTGTCGCGGCGCTCACCGCCGAACGTGCGATGCTCGAGGGCAACAAGCGGCTGGTTCGGGCGCTTGTCGATGCCACGAACAAGGGGGATTGGACGGCGGCCGAGGTGCTCCTCGGGCCGGACTTCCAGCAGCACGAGGGGGCCGAGCCGCAGGAGGTTCGTGACCGGTCCAGGTTCCTGGACCACCTGCGGCAGGTCGGGGAGCTCGCGCCGGATCGCCAGGTGCACATCGGTGTGCTGATCGCCGAGGGCGACCTCGTCGCGGTGTATCTGGTCGCCGGCACGAGCGACGGTGTGGGCCGCGAGCGGCCGTCGATCCGGACGTATCGCGTCAGGGCGGGCCAGATCATCGAGATCTGGGACCCTTAGCATCCGCGGGGAGGCCGTGGGGGCCCGAGAGCGGCGTGTTTGTGCTTGCGGTGCGAGATCGCCCTCGGCAATACTGCGCGGGAGGTCATGGAGGACGTTCACCGGACGATCGGCTCGCTGCACCGCGGGGGCGCCAAGCTGCAGCTCGATACGACGGACCTGTGCTTCCTCGTCGCCCTGCGGGCGCAGGCGGAGCGGGCGACGGTCGCGTCGTTCGAGGACGGGGTGCTGGTCGATGTCTTCGAGCAGGTCTGTGACGTGACCGAGCCGGGGGCGCCGAACAAGCGCAAGCGGGCGACGCATGCGATCGAGAGGCTCCGTGAGCAGCGGCTGCTGGCCCGCGTCGATGGTGCGGGCCTGGTGCGGGCCGGTGACTATTCGATCACCCGGCTCGGTGCGGCGATCGTCGACTTCTTCGCCGGCGAGGAGAAGCTGACCCGCGAGAGCCTGTCGCTGCTCACCAACATCTTGCTGTCGCAGCTGGCGGAAGTCCGGGCCGCGGCACGTCAGTGCGACTCCGCGGAGCTCTGGAGGAGCCGCGTGATCGAGCCGCTCCGGATCACCGTCGCGGATCTGGTCGGCGGCATCGAACGTCGTCAGCGCGGGATGGATGCCCAGCAGGAGGAGATCCAGGCGAAGATCGGCGACCTGTTGCGGCATGACTGGTTCGGGGCGATCGATGCCTGCGAGCGTCTGCTCGACGAGACGGCGACGACGCTGCAGGAGCTCAATCAGGTGCTCATGCGGGACACGGGATTGATGCTCGCGCTGCTGCAAGAGATCGAGCAGGCGGCGGCGACGGTCGATGCACGCGACGCCGAGGCGGCCGCGCATGCGGTCGCTGAGCAGGTGGAGCGCGTCGGGGCGTGGGGTGGGGAACGCCAGCGGGCCTGGTCGGAGTACTATCAATATGTCCAGCGCTACCTGCGGACGGTGGTGCGGCTCGATCCGCAGCGGGCGCTGAGCCAGCGCCTTCGTGATCAGCTGGCCGGGTGGATGGATCGACCGTTCGCGTTGTGTGTCGCTGCCGTGGCGCCCATCCGTTTGCTGCGTGAGCTCGAGGCCCGCGTCGAGCGACCGCCGGTCGAGCGACCGCGTCGGCCGCTTGACGAGGCGCTCGCCGTGGAGGCGCCGGACGTGGCACCCGAGGCGCTCGAGGCCCGCGTGCGGGCGTTGCTTGCGGACGGGGTGGAGAGTTTGTCGGCTTTGGTCCGCGTGCTGCTCCCCGAGTTGCCGGGTCATGAGCGCTTCAAGGCGGTGGGACGCATCGCCGAGCTCGTGGCCCAGGATGTTCGCGTGCCCAGGGAGATCGAGCGCGAGTGGGTGCCCGTGCCGGCTGGCATCGAGATCGAGGACTGGGCGCTCGTGCCGAGGGGGGGCGCATGAACGACGCGCCGCTGTACAACAGCCTCGAGGCGGTCGTGCAGGACGACCTGTTCCCGGTCATCGACCTGGCGCTGCGCGAAGGTCGGCATATCGCCAGCGACGAGCCGGCCGAGTTTGCGTTTGTTCGGGAGGCGCAGGTGTTTTTGGAGCCGCTCTATCGTCGTTATGGCTGCGAGCTCGTGCAGGTCAACGACGGTTACTTCTATCTGCGGCCGTCGGGGGACAGGCTCGGGCGGCGGCACCTCAGCTCGGCGGAGATGCTGGTCGGGCAGGCGCTCGCGCTGCTGTACCTCGATCCCGCGACGGTGCAGTCCGGAGGTGCGGCCCTGCGAGGGCAAGTCGTCGAGCTCCTCGATAACCTCGTCGGCAAGGAGAAGCTGGTCCAGGCGCTCAACCGGCGGCGTAGCGGGAAGCGCAGCGAACGCGTCGCGCACGAGATTGTGCGCCGGGAGATCGATCAGGCGTTGCGTTCGCTCGCCCGGCTTGGCTTCGTCGAGGTGCTGGAGGGGGAGCGGCTGCGGCTGCGGCCGCCGGTGCTGCGGTTTGCGGAGCCGGTGCGGGGGCTGGGCGATCCCGCGGCAGGGTTGCAGCGGCTCATCGAGCGGCGTGACGCGGTGATCGTCGAGATGGAAGAAGGCGGCGACGAGCGCGACGAGGACGACGCCGGATGAAGCGCGTCACGGCCCACACGCTGGTGCTCGTCAACTGGCGCGGCGTGTTCTATCAGCGCTACCTCATGGACCCGCGGGTCACCGCGCTCGAGGGCAGCAACGGCGCGGGCAAGACCACGGTGATGATCGCGGCGTACGTGGTGTTGCTGCCGGATATGAGCCTTCTGCGTTTTACGAATGTCGGCGAGCACGGAGCGACCGGTGGCGATCGTGGTCTCCATGGTCGGCTCGGAGAGGCCGGCAGCCCGACCTACGCCGTGATGGATCTGCGGATCGGGGACGAGCGCCTGATCGCCGGGGTGCTGCTCGAGCGACGTGCCGAACCGAGCGTCGAGCTCTCGCCGTTCGTGATCACCGGGCTGGGGGCGGACGTTGCTCTGCAGGATGTGTTGCTCGATCGGCGCGAGCAGGACCGTGTGCCGGAGGCCCAGCGCTTACGTGAGCTCGCGGCCCAGGCTGGCGGAAAGCTCAAGATGTTCGCGTCGGCCCGCGAGTACTTCGCCGAGCTGTTCGATCGCGGCGTGACGCCGCTGCGCCTCGCGGCGGACGAGGAGCGGCGGAAGTACAACGAGATGCTGCGCACCAGCATGATGGGTGGCATCTCGCGGACTTTGGCCGACGGGCTGCGGGGGTTCCTGCTTAAAGAGGAGACCGGCCTGGCCGACACGCTGAAGCGGATGCGTCAAAACCTCGACGCCTGTCGTCGCACGCGTAGCGAGGTCGGTGAGGCGCGCCAGATCGAGGCCGAGATCTCCGATGTGTACGAGGCGGGCCTTAAGCTGTTCGCGGCGGCAGTTCATGCGACCCGCGAGCGGGCCGAGGAGTCGCTCGTGCGGTTGAAGGAGGCACGTCGTGTCGCCTCCGACATGCAGCAGGAGCACGTTCGGGTGACCGCGGATCATGGCGCTGCGATCGAACTGCGCGACGAGGCCAGGGCGGAGCTCGAGAGGACGACCAAGCGGGCGCATGACGGCGAGCGAGACCTCGAACGTCTGCGCACTGCCAACAAGCTGCACCTCCGTATCGGCGAGGACGAGATCGTTGAGCGGGACAGGGCTGCCGCGCATACCGAGGCGACGGCGACGCGGGTGCGTGCCGAGGAGCGTACGTGGGAGGCAGGGCAGGGGCGGGAAGCGGCGCGCACGGCCCACACGTGTGCAGCCGAAGGGCTCGCGGATTTCAAGCAGGGGTTTGAGGAGCTCGAGCGTCGCGCGGCGGAGCATCGGGTGGTCGTCACCCGCCTTCAGCATGCGCGTACGGGGTTGCGCGGGGAGGATGTGCAGCCAGGGACGCTGGTCGAGGTGACGCGCCGCTGCGACGAGCGCTTGCACGGTCTCGATGTCGAGCTCGCGCAGCTCGCTCGCCAGCTCGCGGTCGCTGGTGAGCAGCGCGAGGCGTTCAAGGGGGTGCACGCTGCGCTGGAGCGGCTGGTTCAGCCCGAGCGCGTCGCCGACGGCGAGGCCCACCGGCGGGCGGAGCAGTGCCTCGCGGATTTGCGGGAGCGCGAGGCGCTGGCCCGGCAGAAGCCGACGCTGAAACAGGCCCTCGCCGAGGCTCGCGCTCGCCAGAGCAAGCAGAGTACGGTTCGCCAGGGCGCGCGGTCGGTGCTCGGCCCGGACATATCGGTGGGCAGCGAGTCGCTGCGCGAGGCACATGAGGCTGCGGAGACTTCGGCGCATGACCTCGCCGAGCGGCTCCGGACGGCGCAGAGCTCGGCGGCCGATGCCACGCGGCGATCCGAGGTTACTGCCACTCAGATCGCCGAGCTCGAGTCCTTGAGTCGACGCTGGGGCGACCTTCGTCGGCGGGCCGACGAGCTCCGCGTCCGCCACGAACGCCCGACCTTCACCCGGGGCGAGCTCGAAGCGCTGCGCGTTCAGCTCCAGGCGGAACGCGACACGGTGCACCGCAAGCACGACGAGCAGGTCGAGCGCCGCGACCGTGTCATCGCGGAGGTGCGCCACCTTGAACAGAGCGGCGGGCAGTTCGCCCCCGACTTGCTCCGCGCGCGTGACCTCGTCGGCGGTGAGCTGCTCGCGGGGCGCTTCGACGATGTGTCACTCGCGGACGCCGGCGAACTCCAGGCCCGCCTCGGTCCGCTGCATGCCGCGCTCATCGTCGAGGACGTACACGCCGCGGCGACGCGGCTCGCGGCTGCCAAGGATCGCCCTGAGACGATCTGGCTTGTTGGACAGGAAGCCGCGCTCGACCTCGACAACGACTCGCCCGAGCGCCTCGGCCGGGACCTGCTGGTGGCGGGCGCGGAGGGGTGGCGGCTCACGCGGATCCCCGAACGGCCGACGCTGGGAAAGCGAGCTCGCCAGCGCCAAATCGAGGCCCTGCGTGGCGAGGAGACCACGCTCAACGCGGAGTGCCAACTGCTTGCAGCGCAGGAGGCCGCGCTCGCGGGATCGCTGCGGGACATCGCCGGCCTGATGCCAGACGTTGCGATTCTCGAGCGCCCTGACCCGCAGCCCGAGCTCGCACGAGCGCGCCGTGATGCCGCCACTACGGAGGAGGCACTCGCCCGCCTCGCCGCCGAGGTCGCCGCGCTCAAGCCGATGCTCGCCGCCGCCGAGGCGCGTCGCGCCGCGCTCGTGCGGCTCCTGCCGGACGCCAACCTACTCGATCCGCCCGATTTTACCGAGGAGGCCAGTCGCCTCACTGCTCTGCTCGCAGAGGTAGATGCTGCCGAGCTCGAGCTCCGTCGCTGCGCCGTGGACCGCACCCAGGTCGCCCGCGGCCTCGAGACCCTGCGATCGGTGCCACTGACGGAAGCTGAGCTCGCAGACATGCGCCGCCGACAGGCCGCCACAAATGAGACCCGGGACACGCTTCAAAACGTCGTCTCGGCCCTCCGCTTCGTCCACGAACATGTTGCCGCCCTCGATTGGACCGACGCGGAGGCCGCCCTCGCTGCGAAGGTGCGACTCAAACCAGCGCTCGAGCGCCAACTCGAGATCGCCCGTGGCCAGCTCGAGGACGCCGAGAAGGCCGCCAAGCTTACCGAGGCCGAGCTGCAGGCCGCGACCTTGCGCTGCAACAACACCGATGCCCAGCTGCAGGCGATCGTCGCAGCACTCGCCGACCAGCGCGCTCGCCTCGCCGAGCTCGGCATCGACGATGCCAGCGACGCAGCGCTCACCGCGACCGAGACCGAGGTCGCCGCGCTGTCGCGTCGAGTCGGCGAGCTCACCGCGGACGAGCGCGACCTCGCCGAAAAGGCAGCCACCTGGGCCGAGCGACTCAGGAACGCGAAGAGCAAGCTCGACGCAGCCGAGCGCGACGTGGAGGACAAGACGCGTGCGTGGGAGCCCGAGCGCGACGGCTGGGAGTCGCTGCGCCACGAGGCCGAGGAGAAGGGCCTGCTCGCGGCTACCTCCACGCCGGCGATCACCCAGGAGATGCTCGAGCAAGGCAGCGTCAACCTGTGGAGTAAGGTCAGCCAGTACACGACCCTTCTGTCCGAGCGCCTGCGGAAGATCCGCGATGGCGCCGAGCTTGCCGAGCAGGTGCGCCAGACGATGGCGGGCCCGGCCCGGACGTCGACCGCGGCACTCGGTACGTGGGTCGCCGTGCGCGACTGGCTGCGTCGCCGAGTTCCGGCCCAGATCGCGGAGGTCGACGATCCGCTCGCCGCGCTGGCTCGCCTGCGTGAACACCTCGAACGGCTCGAGCGCCGGCTCGAGGAACAAGAGCTGGCGCTGCGTGGTGAGACCGGGGACGTGGCTCGCAACATCGAGACGGCGATCCGCAAGGCTCACCAGCAGATCTCGCGCCTCAACGGCGAGCTGGCGCGGGTCAGCTTCGGGAGCATCTGCGGCGTGCGCATCCGGGTCGAGCGCGTGGATCGCATGGAACAGGTGCTGCGCGCGCTCAAGGAGGGCGCCGCGCAAGAACTCCTGTGGCAGCGGAGTCTCACCATCGAGGACGCGCTCGACGAGCTGTTCCGGCAGGTCGGCGGCGGCAAGATCAGCGGCCATCGCCTGCTCGACTACCGCGAATACCTGGGCCTCGCGGTCGAGGTCCAGCGTCGTGCGAACCCCACGTGGGAGGTCGCCAACCCGACGCGAATGTCGACCGGCGAGGCCATCGGAGTCGGCGCCGCGCTGATGATGGTCGTGCTCACGTCCTGGGAGCGCGACGCCAATCTCCTGCGCGCGAAGCGTTCGCTGGGCACCTTGCGGATCCTGTTTCTCGACGAGGCCAATCGCCTGTCGCAGGACAACCTGGCGATCCTGTTCGACCTGTGCGAGAGCCTCGAGCTGCAGCTCCTGCTGGCCGCACCGGAGGTGGCGCGGGCGGAGGGCAATACCACCTACCGACTCGTTCGCCAGGTCGACCGCGGGCGCGAGGAGGTGCTCGTCACCGGGCGAAAGGTCGCAGCGACGAGCGCGTAATGTGGGATCAAAATCTCCATCGCATCGCACTGCTCGAGCTGGTCGTCACCGGCGGGCTTCGCCGACGCGAGGATCAGAGCGAGGCGTGGACTGAGCTGGCGACGATGCGGTGGACGCGGCGGACCGGCCGCCAGGGTGAGCTCGTGCTCGCCGAGGAGCACCGCGAGACGGTCGAGACGCTACTCGGCAAGGTTTGGCCCGGATGGCGAGCGATCGCTGCCTCGCTTGATTTCCACGCGCTTCCACCGACGCCGCGGGGCCTGCAGCAACTCGAGGATTTGCAGCGGCAGGCCACCGTGCCAGGGCGACTGCCGGCGCGCCTGAATCAGCGCACGGCGATCGCCGCGGTCGGGCCGCACTCGAAGGCCGTGCTCACTGAACAGCGCCGCCTGGCGCTCGGCGACGTCGACCTGACCCGCGACGGCATCGTCCGCGTCCGCCCCCACCACGCCATGCAGCTTCGGCGTTCGGGCCGGACGCTCGACATGGAGGCCCAGCGCGCGGTGCTCGGCGAGGTCGCGCTGCCCGAGCGTGCGCTGCAGGAAGGCCTCGAGCTCGCCGGGCCAGCGCCCGCGCTCGTGCTACTGGTCGAGAACGTCGGTGCTTACATCGACATCCCTGCACCGGATGACTGGCTCGTCGTTCATGTCCCTGGTTGGAACACGTCGACCGTCCGACTCCTGCTCGCGCGCTTGCCCGAGGTTCCGGTCCTCCTGTTCGGCGATCTCGATCCGGCGGGCGTGGCCATCGCGGCGCACCTTCGTTCGCTCCATTCGCCGCTGCGCTGGGTGACGTTCGAGTTGTGGCGTGCGCTCCTCCCCGAATATGGTCAGTCGTTTGTTTGGCCCGAGGACCTCGATCTGAGCGACACCCCGCCGCTGGTGCAGGATCTCGCGCGGCAGAACCTGTGGCTCGAGCAGGAGCGGCTCGTACTGCATCCGGACCTCATCGCGGCGCTGGCGCTGGTGGCGTCGACATCCCGGAGCGAGAGGTCGACGACATGAAGAAGGCTCACACCGATCCACGGCAGGCGCGCGGCCTCTACGAGTCGCTGATCACCCAGGCGCTGGCCGAGCGCCTTCGCTTGCTCGACGGTCGCGAGGATGTACGCCGCGCCGGTTTGCAACCGGCAGACGCGGCCGATCGCATCGCCCTGCATCTCGGACGGTTGATCGCTCGCGTGATCGACAGTCTTCCGGATGACACCCGCGTGCGACGCGGTGTTGACCTGGCGCGCCAGGTCGTCGCGCTGCTCGACGCGCAGATCGAGGACATCGACGCGATCTCCGAGTCGCCGATCGAGCCCGGCGAGGTCCTGCGGGCGATCGTCGGCCGACGGCCGGACGGCACGCCCGAGGACGTCTCGCTGCCCTCGACCCCGCTGCTCGACACGATCTTGTTGACCAACGCGCCGGAGGAGACTCGCGTCGGCAAGCAGCTCGAGACGGAGATCCATTCCGCCGATCGCATCGATCTGCTGATGGCGTTCATCCGGCGCAGCGGAGTGCGCCTGCTGCTCCCCGCGCTGCGCCGCTACTGCGAGGCTGGTGGCGCCCTGCGGGTGATGACCACGACCTACACGGGCTCGACCGAGGGGCTGGCGCTCGATCAGCTCAGCGATCTCGGGGCCGAGGTCCGCGTCTCGTACGACACGAGCATGACCCGGCTGCACGCCAAGGCGTGGCTGTTCCACCGCCGCTCGGGATTCTCGACCGCGTTCATCGGATCGTCCAACCTCACCCACACGGCGCACACCGGCCTCGAGTGGAATGTCCGGGTCTCCGGCGCGCGCAATCCCCATGTCATCGATCGTGTCGCCGCGGTGTTCGAGAGCTACTGGAACAGCGGCGACTTCGTAGCTTACGACCCGGCGCAGTTCGCCGACGAGCGCGAGCGGGCGGCGGGTCCGGGCAAGACGCTTTTATTGAGCCCGATCGAGCTGCGCCTCGAGCCGTTCCAGGAGCGGCTGCTCGAGCAGGTGGCCGTGGCCCGCGAGCAGGGCCACCACCGCAACCTGCTCGTCGCGGCGACGGGCACCGGCAAGACGGTGATGGCGGCCGTCGACTACGTGCGTCTGCGGGCCACGCTGCCGCGTGCCCGCCTGCTGTTCGTGGCCCATCGTGAGGAGATCCTGAGTCAGAGCCTGGCGACCTTCCGCCACGCGCTCCGCGATCCAGCCTTCGGCGAGCGCTGGGTCGGCGGCGAGCGTCCGCGCCGCTTCGACCACGTGTTCGCGTCGATCCAGAGCCTCAGCGCCACCGGCCTCGCCGACCTCGACGCGCGTCACTTCGACATCGTCATCGTCGACGAGTTCCACCACGCGGCCGCGCCGTCGTACGGCGGCCTCCTCCGGCACATCGCGCCGGTCGAGCTGCTCGGCCTCACCGCGACGCCGGAGCGCAGCGACGGTCTGCCCCTGCTTGGATGGTTCGACGGCCGGATCGCCGCGGAGCTGCGCCTGTGGGACGCGATCGATCAGCACCGTCTCGCGCCCTTCACGTACTACGGCATTCACGATGGTCTCGACCTGCGCGAGGTCCCGTGGCGACGCGGCCACGGCTACGACGTGACGGGCCTGTCGAACCTGGTGACCGCGAACGACGTCTGGGCGCGCCAGGTGATCGCGCAGTTGCTCGCCCGCATCGACGACCCCGCGACGATGCGGGCCCTCGGCTTCTGCGTCGGTGTCGAGCACGCCCGTTACATGGCACGGGTGTTCAACGAGGCTGGCATCGCCGCGACCGCGGTGTGGGGCGACAGCCCCGACGACGAGCGCCGCGACGCCCTGCGAGCCCTGGCCGAGCGGCGCATCAACGTCGTGTTCTCGGTCGACCTGTTCAACGAGGGCATCGACGTCCCGGCTGTCGACACGCTGCTGCTCCTGCGCCCGACCGACAGCCCGACGCTGTTCCTGCAGCAGCTCGGACGCGGCCTGCGGCGCAGCCACGGTAAAGAGACCTGCACGGTGCTGGACTTCGTCGGCCGCCATCGCGCCGAGTTCCGCCTCGACCGGCGCTTCCAGGCCCTGCTCGGCGGGACTCGCCGCGAGCTGATCCAGCAGGTCGAGCGCGGCTTCCCGTTCCTGCCCGCGGGATGCCACATGGAGCTCGACCGCGTCGCCGCGGACATCGTGCTCGCCAACCTGCGCCAGGCGCTGCCCTCGCGGCGGCCGGCCAAGCTCGAGGCCCTGCGACGTCTCGCGCAGAGCGGGGCGCGCGTCACGATGCGCGGCTTCCTCGAGGAGAGCGGGCTCGACCTCGCGGACATCTACCGCGACGACGGCTGGTCCGCCCTCTGCGAGGACGCCGGCCTCGCAGTACGGACCGCCGGCCCGCACGAGAAGGACCTTCGAAGCGCGTGCGCGAGGCTCCTGCACGTCGACGACCCGGAACGGATCGCCGCGTTCCGCAGCTTCGTCGAGCACGAGGCGCCGCCGGTGCTCGCAGCGATGGACGAGCGGAGCCGACGACTCCTGCGCATGCTCGTGGCCGCCGTGACCGAGCGAGCGCTCGCCAAGACGACGACGCTCGCCCAGGCCTGCACCCTGTTGTGGCAGCACCCGCAGGTGCTCGCCGAGCTGCGCGAGCTGCTCGGCGAGCTCGCGGGTCGAGTCGACCACCTGCACCACCGCCTCATCACGCATCCCGACGTGCCGCTGCAGGTACACGGCCGCTACACCCGCATCGAGATCCTCGCCGCATTCGGCATCGGCGCGGCGGCGAAGGTCCATGCCTGGCAAACGGGGGTCTACCAGGCCAAGGAGGCGCGCGCGGACCTCCTGGCCTTCACCCTCGACAAGTCCAGCGGCAACTTCTCGCCGACCACCCGCTACCGCGACTACGCGATCAGCCGCGAGCTGATCCACTGGGAGAGCCAGTCGATGACCCGCGCCGCGAGCGACACCGGCCGTCGCTACCAGACACACGTCGCGGGCGGCACGTCGATCATGTTGTTCGCCCGCCTGCGCAGCGACGATCGAGCCTTCTGGTTCCTCGGCCCCGCCACCTACGTGCGGCACGAGTCCGAGATGCCGATGGCCGTCACCTGGCGCCTGCACCACCCGCTGCCCGGCGACCTGTTCGCGTCGTTCGCCGCCGCGGTCGCCTGACTCGACGTTGAGCGTGCATCTGGATCACCCGCCAGCTTCCGACGCCTCGGCGATGTCGAGTTCGAGAGGCTCCGCCACGACCGCCAACTCGGCGAGGTCGTTGAACAGCCTGGCCGCCAGAAGTCGCCGGGTTCGCCGCTCTCCGTCCGCTGCCGGCCCGTAGACACTGAGCCGTCCAGGACCGTCCACATCGCCGCCTCCGCCCATCCCGGTCACGCCGGGAATCACGAGCTCGGCGCGACGCCCATCCTGGAAGTAGAAGACGGCGAAGTAGTGAGGCGCGCCCGCGTCGTCCGAGACCCTCCGGGTTCCAGCCTGATCGCCGGTCTGCGTCGGTGAAGTTGGGTTGTCTGGAGTTTCGACTGAATTCATCGAAACAGAGCTAGCATCTCCATTTCGGTTGTTCAATTCGATTTTAAAAGTCGATTGATATCACCGATTTACGCCGCTAGAGTGCGCCCGTGCCCCGTCCCCGGAGCGAGATCGACCTCCAGCAGATCGCGGAGCGTCTGGCCGACGGCGAGCCGATGGCCGTGGTGGCCCGCGAGTTCGGGCTGACCCAGTCGATGATCCACCGACGGGTCCGGAGCTTCCGTCAGGACCTGGCCGACCACGAGACCGTCGCGGCCCGCAAGCTTCACTGGCTCGAGCAGGCAACGCGCGTCCAGGTCGCTGGCGCGTGGCTCAAGCTGCCCCGCGAGCCTGGTGAATGACCGCCCGCTCGCGGGTCACGGTTCATGAGGCACTTGCCGCAACGAAAGCCGTGGAGCGGCCGACCAGGAGAGCCGACCCGCGGCCGGCGGCACCCTCGACAGCAGACCGCGGCGCCGATACGATTCCGCGCTGCGCGAGCTTGCGCGCGTTCCCGAGGTTCATTCATGTCCCGATCCGGAGCGGTTCAAAGTCCCATCGAGTTGGTCACCGTCGGCGACTTCGATCCGCAGTCCGACCGGGCCATCGAGTACGACTTCATCGGTCGCAAGATCGCCGGCCGATATACCGTTCGCTCGCAGATCGGCCGCGGCGGCATGGCCGACGTGTTCCAGGCGACCGACGAGGATCTCGGCGTCGACGTGGCGATCAAACTGCTCAAGCCGCGCATGGCCTCCGACGACCTCCGGGCGCGGATGGTCCAGGAGGCCCGCGCCGCGGCCCAGGTTCGTCATCCCAATCTTGTCCGCGTGTTCGGCACCGGTTCGCTCGACGGCACCGCCTTCATCGTCATGGAGCTGCTCGCGGGGCCGAACCTCGACCAGTACCTCCGCGCCCGCCCGGACCAGCGCCTCCCCTGCGACGAGGCGCTGGCGCTCCTGCTTCCTGCGCTCGAGGCCCTGCACGCCATCCACGAGCGGGGTTATGTGCACCGCGATATCAAGCCCGGCAACATGCTCGTCACGAGCGAGCCTGGGCGGCCTCCGACGGCGGTCGTGATCGACCTGGGCCTCGTCAAGGCGGACCGCGCCCTTCGCACGGCCGACAGCCCGCCGACGACGGACGTCAATCGAATGCTCTGCACTCCTGGCTACATATCGCCGGAGCAGGCGCTCGGGCGAGCGGTCGACCGTCGCTCGGACGTGTATTCGATGGGGATCACGCTGTATCGGGTGCTCACCGGCCGCCTTCCGTTTCATGAGGCCCACGGGAAGCACGTCGTCGCAATGCTGGCCCGACATATCCACTATGAGCCGACATTGATCGCCGAGGCAGCCGGGACGGCCGAGATCCCGCCGGCGGTCGCCGCGGTGGTGGAGTCGGCGCTGCGGAAAGACCCCGCCGATCGGCCGCAGAGCATGCTCGAGTTCGCCGAGGCGCTCCGCGTCGCGGCCGGTGCTGCGCCGTTCCCGGTCGCACCGCTTCGGGTGACTGCGCCCCCTGTCGCTGCGCCCCGTCCTCGGGTGTCGCAAGTGAACTGGATCTTGCTGGCCTTCGGCCTGGGAATCGCTGTCGCCATGCTCCTTGTGCCCCGGGGGGATTGTCCGCGTGTGCCTCAGCCGCACGGTGATATCCAGGTGGCAGCCGCCACGCCGCTCGCGTTGAGCGCTCCGCGCGAAACATCCGCGACGCTGATCGAACCCGTCAGCACGGTGGATGCACCGGAGCCGCCGCCTACTGTCGTCCCGGTGGCCGCTGCGCCCAGTGGTGCCCCCGAGCCCCGGCGCCCCGCGAGCACGGCCTCCCGCGACCGTGCCTTGCGGCGAGCTCTGACCGCGCACACGCCCGACATCCAGCGATGCGTCGACCGCAATGGCAGCGCCACCGAGCGGGTCAACGTGCGCGTGACCGTGGACCATGAAGGGCACCTCGCCGCGAGCGTCGTCAAAGAGGAGGCAACTCCCCTCAACCGTTGCGTCGCCACCACGCTGAAGCAGTTGGACGTGCCTCCCGGCGGCGAGACTTCCCTCGTTCATACTTTCACCGTGAAGGTTCCGCCCCGACCGTGATGCTCGCACTCCTCATTAGCCTGGCAGTCGCTCTCGCCCCTGTCCCCGCGGCGCTGTCGCCGGAGGCCGGCGAGCACAACACGAAGGCCATGCAGTTCTACGATAATCGGCAGTTTGAACCCGCCTTCGAGGAGTTCCAGGCCGCCTACAACACCATGCCCGACCCACGCCGCGATCGTGCCGGCCGCGAGCTGCTGCTCGGCTCGATGCGGGCGACGTTGCTCGACCTGTACGATGCGACCGGTGCACCCGCGCCGCTGTGCCGCTTGCAGGCTGTCTTACAGACCCACCTCGATGCCCTGACGACCGCGTTCCCGGAAGATCCCGAAATGCTCGAGATCCGCAGCGCCCGGGCTCGCCATGACGAGGTGACGCAGCAATTGGCCGGTATCGGGCCCGACGCCTGCGCGCCGACGCCACCACCACCGGTTGTCACCGCATCGGCGCCGACCCCATCTCCCGACCGGGCCAGCACCCCGGCCACGCGCACGCCAGCCCAAGCTCCGACTGATCGCCCGATCCCTCCGCGTCAGCTCCGGATCGCCGGGAGCTTCACATTTGGGCTGGGTGCAGCGCTGCTCGCTGGCATGACTTACGGCATCGTCGTCGAGGCCCAGCGGAAGGCGCAGGCCAATACCATCGATGCTGACGCCGCGGACCGTCCGCTCACGACGGACGAGCACACGAAGCTGCTCGACCTCCGGGCCGATGCCATGAACGCGCGCTACCTGGCGATCGGGACGGGTGTTGCCGCCGGGGTGGCAACCGGACTCGGAACGATGTTGTTTGTACTCGCCCGACGATCGGCGCGTGCTCAGAGGCTATCTCTCGCACCATGGTGGACGCGCGGAGGCGCCGGCTTGACCCTCAGCATGCGGCTCGGCGCCGCACATTGACCGCAACCTGGAGACATCCGACGATCGCCTTGAGGTCTCATGCCGAATCACGACTCACACCGCCGGTGGCTCCCCTTGATCCTTCTCGCCGTGGCCTGTAACCAGGGCGAAGAAGCTGCGGGCGGCGAACAGCCCGATCGTGGGACCAGCACCACAGGCGCATCCTCCACATCAACCTCGGGCCCAGACGTGCCTACGACGACCATACCGACCACCGCGGCCGACAGTTCCGGTGGAGGTAGTACAGGCACGGAGACCAGCTCGACCGGCAGCACGAGCACTGGTGAAGAGCCCGTGGATTCGTCCAGTTCCACCACCGACCTGTCCCCGACCTGCGGCGACGCGAAGCTCGACCCAGGCGAGGAGTGCGACCTGGGTTTCGGCGAAAACGACGACCACCAAGGGGCTTGCACCCTGGGGTGCAAGCTGGCTACCTGCGGTGACGGCTTGATCCGGGCCGGCAAGGAGGCGTGCGACAACGGTCCTAACAATAATAATGAGCTATACGGTGGGTGTACGACGTCGTGCCAATTCGGGGATCACTGCAACGACGGGATCGTCCAGGGTCCGGAGGAGTGCGACCTCGGAGCCGAAAACGGCACCGATGAATTTCTAGCAGACAGTGTCCCGTGTGACAACGGCTGCCGCTACCACGCAAGGCTGGTCTTTCTCAGCAGCACGACCTACAAAGGCGGCGAGGTCGGCGGCGTCGAGGGTGCACATCTCAAGTGCAAGGCGCTCGCGGACAAGGCAGGCTTCGACAACTCGGCGAGCTTCATGGCCTGGATCAGCGACGCCCAGCACAGCCCCGCGCAGGACTTCAAGCACGACATCGACACCGTCGACCTGCCCTACGTGCTGCCCAACGGCGTGCGCGTCGCGGACGATTGGACCGATCTGGTCCTCAATGGGCCGGGCGATGGCATCGTCATCGCCGAGACGGGGGAGATCTTGATCACGCAGGGTGCATGGACCGGGACGGCACCTAGCGGGAAGGTATTTGATCCGGCGGCCCACTGTAAAGCATGGAGTAGTTCATCTCCCGCGGACAAAAGTCGCCTGGGGCTTAGCGGCGTCGACAAGCAACAATTTCCCCAGAAATGGGCGGACTGGAATACCGGGATGCAGTGGACGAACTACCTTAGTGCCGGGTGCAATTCCTTGTTTCATCTATACTGTTTCGAGCAGTGATATGCCCATGAGCCACCTCGAGCCAAATCAGCTGCGTCTTTCGATGGGCATTCCGATGCTCGTGATGGCGATGGGGATAAATGGCACTGCTTGCGCCGTGGAACGGATCGACGAAATCATCGCCGAGCACGGTGTGACCTATTGGGCAAGCAGCACCGGTGAGGCTTCAGACACACTCGAAGCCTCCTCGGGCACGGGCACGACCACGACGACCGATGGTACATCCTCGGGAACAGGGCCATTCTCGACCGCAGATGCGTCGATGACGGGCAGCGATAGCAGTGGGCTTGACACGAGCGAGTCGAGTAGCAGCACCGGTGATGTCGATCCCGTTTGTGGAGACGGCATCGTAGAGGGGGCTGAAGGCTGTGATGACGGGAACGATGTGGCGGGCGATGGTTGCCAGTATTGTGCAAGAGACTCGATCATTTTCATCTCCAGTTCTTCCTATCAAGGCTTTGCATTGGGCGGCGTGTTCGGCGCGGATCAGCGCTGTCGAAGTCTCGCGGCCAAGGCGGGGCTTATGCGCTTCGAGACATTTCGTGCCTGGCTTAGTACTCCGACTGATGCCGTCGTCGACAGGTTGCTGCACTCGCGCGGGCGTTACCTGCTCGTCAATGGCTTGGCTGTAGCGAATGATTGGGATGCCTTGATCTCCGGGGCCCTGGATAATCCGATCATGGTCGACGAATATTCGCAGACCCAGGATCTACCGGTGTGGACCGGTACGCAGTCGAATGGACAGCCAGCTCTGGGGTCCGAGTTCTGCGGTAACTGGGACGACGACTCAAAATTCGATGCGTTCGGTCCGAGCGGCCTGACAGCGAGCGTCGATTCGACCTGGTCATTCTACGAACAGAGCCCATGTATTTTGGAGGCTCCAATCTACTGTGTGGAGCAATAGAATTGAGCGAATCTGGATAATGGTCGGAAGTATTCAATGTAGTCAGATCTGTCTTCCGGTCGGTAGCACCGCGAGCGTTGTACCGGCGGCGGGGCGCAGAGACATGTGGCTGATCTACTTCTTCGCGGTCATGATAGCCGCTTGCGGGTCGCGCGAAGTGGATTCTCTGGGGGCGTCGGGGAGTGAATCGTCGACCGGAACGGCCGACTCCGGCGGCACCGTCACGGCCGAGAGTTCCGCGTCGGGCGGTGAGACCGGGCCGACTGGAGGCGCCAACGGGACGACCGTTGATGGCCTGGGGACGGGCGGTAATACGGGCACAGGCGGGTGGGAGACCGGCGCGGGGACCACGAATGGGAGCACCGGAGAGTCAATCGCGGTGTGGGAACGGCATCCTGGAGGCTTTCGGCCCGGTGCCAGAGGAGTGTGACGATGGGAACCTTGACCCGGAGGACGGCTGCGGCGAGACGTGTGCTCTGGACCGTCGTGTCTTCGTGACGAGCTCGCTCTACACGGGTGGCGATTTCAAGACGCTCAAGACGGCGGATGCCATGTGCGCGAATCTTGCTGACGACCAGGGGTGGCCCGACGGGCTGAAGTATCGAGCATGGCTGAGCAACAGCACCACCGACGCGCGCGACCGGTTCGTCCGGGGACGTGGGCGGCTGGTGATGGTCAACGGGCTGGTGCTGGCGGCGTCGTGGTCGGCGCTGCTTGCCGGGCAGCTGAAGAACCCGTTGGAGGTGACGGAGAAGAGTGAGACCTACCACGGCGGTGTGTGGACGGGGACGCGTGCGGACGGGACGGCGGTGCCAAACGCGGAGCATTGCGAAGAGTGGGCCACCGAATCTGTGCTGCCCAGGGGCTACTACGGGTACAGTGACCGGGCGACCAAGGAATGGACCTTCGCGGAGGACTCGGACCAGCCGAGCCCTTGCAATTCGGATTATGCCATTTACTGCTTTCAGAGCTTGTAACCTCGACCGACCGGAGGTGCGGATCGTCGGTCGACGTGTACTCTGCGCCGTCCTCTTCGCGACCGGGCCGGGTTGCGTGTCACAACCTGCGGCCGGCTCCGCTGGCGGCCCGGGCGACTCCTCGTCCACCTCGGCCGCGACCAGCGAGGCCAGCGGTCCAACGACGGCGGAAGGCGCTGGATCGAGTGGCGAGACGACCTCCGACAGCGACGTCGGTTTGACGGCCGAGGGTTCCTACACGTCCGACGACATCACAAGTACCGGAGAGCCGAACCCCACGGGGTCCGGCAGCAGCACCAGCGAGCCAATAGCCGTCTGTGGGAACGGCATTCTGGAAGCGTATGGCTCGATCCCAGAGGAATGTGACGACGGCAATCTCGCTGCCGAGGACGGTTGCAGTGATACCTGCGCGCTCGATCGGCGGGTGTTTGTGACGAGCGTGCTGTATATGGGCGGCGACTTGAAGTCCCTCAAACAGGCAGACGCGCGCTGCGCCAACCTTGCCGACGATCAGGGATGGCCCGACGGGCTGCAATATCGGGCCTGGCTGAGCGACAGCACGACCGATGCCCGCGATCGGTTCACTCGCGGTCGCGGCCGGCTGGTGATGGCGAACGGTCTGGTGCTGGCGACGTCGTGGTCCGCGCTCCTGGCCGGGCAGCTGGAGAACCCGTTCGAGGTGACGGAGAAGAGCGAGACCTACCAGGGAGGTGTGGGGACGGGAACACGCCCGGACGGGACGGCCGTGCCGGACACGGAGCATTGCGAGGACTGGGCGACGGAGTCGGTGTTGCCGAGGGGCTACTTCGGCTACAGCGACCGTGCGATGGGCGAGTGGACTCTCGCCGTGGATCCCGACCAGCCGATCAACTGCAACGTCGAGTTTGCCCTCTATTGCTTTCAAGACCTGTAAACGTACAGGCGTCGAGACGTACGAGCCGCGAGGTGACGCCAAACAGGCAGCTCGATGCTCCTCGGTTCGGCCCCGCAGCGCACGGTAGAGCGCCAGCGCCGCCATCAGTGCCCCCGTGGAGGCCCGCGCGGCTCGGCCGGCAACGCGCGTTTCCGCGTCTGTTCGCGCCATTGCCCCCCACATGGAGACAGACCCTCGCCCGAGGGATATCCTGTGCCCTCCCCATGGTCGTCCCGTCGTCCAACTTCGCCTTCCTCGCGCGCCACGACCCGTCACTGGTCCGGTTGCCGACTTTCGCGGAGAAGCACTTCGCGGAGGACCCGAACACCTGCATCGTCAAGCTGCGGCAGTTCAGCGAGCGTCTCGCGCAGGTCGCGGCCGTTCGCGCCGGGCTCGGGGGGTCCGCGAACGAGTCACAGATCGACCTGCTCGGTCGCCTCAAGTCGGCAGGCGTCCTTCCGCAGCAGTCCGATCAGCTCTTCCATCACATTCGCCGCCAGGGCAACGACGCGGTCCATCGCGCCAGCGGCGATCACCAGCAGGCGCTTTCGCTGCTGAAGATGGCCCACCAACTCGCCGTGTGGTTTCACCGCAGCTTTGGTGATCCCACCTTCAAGCCCGGCCCCTTCGTGCCCCCGCGCGCCTCGCCGCAGGTCGAGGCGCCCGTGCAGGCCGAGCTCGAGCGCCTGCGCCGCGAGCTGGCCGACCAGCGCAGCGTCGCCGAGAACCTCGCTGCGAAGGCCAGCGCAAGCGCGGCGGAGGCTGCCGCCCGGACGGCTCGCCTGGAGGCCGAGCGCGCCGAGGCCCACGCGCGGGCGGCCCAGGTCGAGGCGGCTGCCCAGCTCCGCGTCGCCGAGGCCAGCGCCGAGGCGGACGCGGTCGCCCGCGCTCGCATCGCCGAGGCCGCGGCGCGGACCGCCGCCGATGCCCAGGCCAGCATCGCCCGTGTCAACGCCGAGGCCGAGGCCGCTGCCCAGGCGCTGATCGCCGAGGCCGAGGCCCGTCTCGAGCTCGAGGTCGACGCCCGTACCTCAGCCCAGTCGCGCGCGGACCAGGCCGAGGCCCGCGCCGAGAAGCTCGCGCAGGACCTCGATACCTGGCGCCGCCTCGCCGAGGACGCCGAGGCCCAGTTCGCGGCTCGCCTCGCCGCGCTCGCGCCACCGACCCCGCCGACTCCGAAACAGCAGTACGAGCAGGTCGCCCGCGCCGAGATGGCCGATCGCGAGATCGACCTCAGCGAGGCCGACACGCGCCAGATCATCGACGGCCAGCTGCGCGACCTCGGCTGGGAGGTCGACACCACGCACCTGACCTTTCAGCGCGGGGCTCGACCCGAGCCGGGCAAGGCTCGCGCGATCTCCGAGTGGCCTACCGTCAGCGGTCCCGTCGACTACGTCCTCTTCCTCGGCCTCGAGCTCGTCGGCGTCATCGAGGCCAAGCGTCACGGCCGGGATGTCCCCTCCGTGCTGCAGCAGGCCAAGCGCTACGCCCGCGACATCCGCCCCGAGCACGGCGCCCAGCTCCTTCGCCACGCCCCGTGGGGCGAGTATCGGGTCCCCTTCCTCTTCGCCACCAACGGTCGGCCCTTCCTGCAGCAGTACCGCAACAAGAGCGGTGTCTGGCTGTGGGACGCGCGGACCCCCGGTATCGTCGAGCGCCCCGTGCCCGGCTTTATGGGACCGGAGTCGCTGCGCCAGCGCCTCGGTCACGACCCGTCGGACGCGGCGACGCGCCTCGCTGCCGACCCGCTCGACGCCCTCGACTTGCGCGACTACCAGCGCGACGCGATCGCCAGGGTCGAGGCCGCGATCCTCGCGGGCCAGCGCCGGATCCTCGTGGCGATGGCCACCGGCACCGGCAAGACGCGGACCGCGATCGGCCTCATGTACCGCCTCCTGAAGGCTCGCCGCTTCGGACGGATCTTGTTCCTCGTCGACCGCAACGCGCTCGGCGAGCAAGCCCTCGAGGTCCTCGCCAACGCCCCGATCGTCTCGCTTCAGACCTTCGCCCGCGTCTACGACATCAAGGGCCTGACCGACCAGGTCCCCGAACCCGAGACGCGCCTCCACGTCGCCACGATCCAGGCCATGATCGGCCGCACGATCGCCGTCTCTGCGGGTGAGCAGGCGATCGACGCTGGCACCTACGACTGCATCATCGTCGACGAGTGTCACCGCGGCTACACCCTCGACCGCGAGCTCAGCGAGCGCGAGCTGCTGTTTCGTGACCAGGACGACTACGTCTCCAAGTATCGCCGGGTCCTCGACTACTTCGACGCGGTGGCGATCGGCCTCACCGCCACACCCGCCCTGCACACCGCGGAGATCTTCGGCCCGCCCGTCGCCCGCTACACCTACCGCCAGGCCGTGCTCGACGATGTGCTCATCGACCATGAGCCGCCCTACGAGCCCCAGACCCGCCTCTCGACCGGCGGGATCCACTTCGCCGCCGGCGACAGCGTTGCCCGGCTCAATCGTCGCAAGCAGGCCGTCGACACCGTCACCCTGCCAGACGCGATGGCCTTCGACGTCGAGGAGTTCAACCGCGGCGTCCTCACCGAATCGTGGAATCGAACCATCTGCGAGGTCCTTGCCGATCACATCGACCCCGAGGGGCCGCAAAAGACCCTCATCTTCGCCGCCAGCTCCGAGCACGCCGACCTCGTGGTTCAGACCCTCAAGCAGGTGTACGAGGCGCGTCTCGGCCAGATTGACCCCGAGGCGATCGCCAAGATCACCGGCGATGTCGACCGCCCGCTGCAGTACATCCGCAACTACAAGAACGAGCGCCTGCCCGCGATCGCGGTCACTGTCGACCTGTTGTCGACGGGCATCGACGTCCCCGCCATCTGCAACCTGGTGTTCATGCGTCGGGTCCGCAGCCGCATCCTTTATGAGCAGATGATCGGCCGCGCGACCCGCCGCTGTGACGCGATCGGCAAGGACGTCTTCCGTATCTTCGACGCGGTCGGCCTTTACAAGATGATGCAGGAAGTCAGCGAGATGCAGCCCATCTCGGCCGACCCAAACATCCCGGTCGAGCAGCTGGTGAAGGAGCTGCGCACGATCACCGACCCCGAGCTGCGGCCGACGATCCATGACCAGCTCATCGCCAAGCTCCGCGTCCGCGCGCGCCGCCTCACCGAGGCGATGTCGCAGCGCTTCGAGGAGCTCGCGGGCGAGCCCGCGAAGGCCGCCATCACTCGCCTGCAGGAGTCGAACCCCGACGACGTGCTGGCCTGGATCGACAGTCACACTGCCGCCTTCGCCGTTCTCTGCGCCCGCAGCGAGCGCGACCACGGCCCGCTGATCTCCCACCACGAGGACGCCCTGATCGAGGTCACCCGCGGCTACGCCGGCGGCAAGCGCCCCGAGGACTTCATCGAGGGCTTCGCCGCCTTCCTGCGCGACAACCTCAACAAGATCCCCGCGCTCGCAGTGATCGTGCAGCGTCCGCGCGAGCTCACCCGCGTCCAGCTGCGCGAGGTGCTGCACGCACTCGACGCCGCCGGCTACAACGAGGCCAGCCTCCGCGCCGCGCACCGCGACCTCACCAACGAGGACATCGCCGCCAAGATCGTCGGCTTCATCCGGCAACAGGCGCTCGGCTCCCCGCTCGAGCCCTACGAGCTGCGCGTCGACCGGGCCCTGCGGACGATCCTCGCCCGCCGGCCGTGGACGGCGATCCAGCGCAAGTGGATCGAGCGCATCGCCAAGCAGCTCAAGCTCGAGACGATCGTCGACCGCGACGCCCTCGAACAGGGGGCATTCAAGACCGAAGGCGGCTTCAACCGCATCGACAAGCTCTTCGACGGCAAGCTCGAGCAGCTCCTCGGCGACCTCCATGACGCGCTCTGGAGCGAGGCGAGCTGATCGACCCTCAGGATAAAAGTACCATGGAAGCGGGTTTCTTCGATCTCACGGCGGCCACAGAGTCGTTCCTCCTCGGCCTGGCAAGCTCCACCCCGGATGCTCCGCTGCTCTTGATCATCCCTCACGGTACCGCGGACTTCCGCGCGCTGCCGCCGAATGTGACCTGCGTGCGGGCCGAGGAGCTCACGGATCAGCTGTCCGGGCGATACGCTGGCGTCGTCATCGTCCCGCCCTTCGGCGAGGAGGTTCCCGACGGCAGACGACTCATGCCCGGCACCCCGATCCGGCGCTGGTTCGCCGAGGAGTATCTGATCGCCCGGACGCGGCAATATCTGCTCCCCAACGCGCGAATCGTCGCCTTCGTCTCAATGGGACTGCTCTCACTCGCCCAGCGCAAAGAGGCGCGCGCCCTTCTGTTAGAGCTTGGTCTGCGCCTGGTCGCGCACCTACCGAACGAGGCGCTATTCACGAACGACCACTCTGCGAACACCTACCTCGTGGTGATGCAGCCGGACCTCGCTCCGGTGGACAGCATTGCCATGCTCGACCTGGTCGAGCGCGAAGAGCTGCCGCGACCCGAGCTTCTCCTGGCCTGCATCGCTGGGCAGCCGACCGATGAACAGTGCATCACGCCCATCCGCGTACCAGTCGGCGAGTTAGAAGGCGACCGACGGCTGGACCCGGCTTTCTACAATCCGGCGTACCTCGCTCTGCGCGCCCCGGAGGGATATACGGAGTATGTACTCGGACGCATCGCCGACATCATCGCCGGGGTCAGTGTCGACACCGCCGTGCGTCGCTCCGTTCCACTCGATGGTGATATTCCCTACGTGCAGGTTCGGCACATGCAATCCGATCGCATCGCCGACAACGATCCGTTCTGGATCTCCGCGGCAACCATTGAGCCCCATCGGTCCAAGCTCGCGCGCCCAGGCGACATCCTCGTCAGCACCGGCGGCACGATTGGCAAGGTTGTCCTTATTGGGGAGGACCAGACGAACGGCGTCTTATTCGACACGTCGGTGCGCCGCGTCCGTCTCAACGCCACGACGATCACTCCCTCCGCGGTGGCCGACTTCTTACGTTCCGACCTCGGGCAGTTGCAGTTTCGCCGTCTCACCACGGGCACGGTCATCCCCCACTTGACCAGCGATTACTTGGCCCAGGTTCGCATCTTTGTTCCGAACACGGCGCCACCGCAACCTGATCGCACGGGAGAGTCGGACAGGCCGCCGCCAGCATCCGAGTTGACCCCCGAGCAGATCTATGCGCGAACTCTCGATAGCGAGCTACAAGCTGTGCTTCAGCAAATTGGTGACGGCGCTCGCCCAGGCTGGCGAGAGGCCGTGGCCGAGAAGCTCCGCCGTCTAGCCATCGATCTGATCCCGCCGCCGCTGTCCGAGCGCATACGCCAGCGCTTCCCAGCGCCGCTGGCGATCCCTTTTCGCCGGTTTCACATGGCGACGCACAATCCCTACGAGCAGCTCGATCGCATGATCAACCTGATCGATGCTTGCGTCTACTTCGTGTTTCATGTCCTCGTGGCCGATTACAGCCGTGCCGAGTGGCGGACGAGGATCTCGATCCCCAAGCCCGCAAGCGATGCCTTGCGCTCGCGGGCCACGTCTGACCATCGGATCCAGTTCATCCGAGCGTTGACCGACCTTGCGCGCACGCATCGTCTAGATCTCTTCGTTCCGCAGGTGGTCGACTGCAAAATCGACGAATTTGCGGACACCTTCCGCGTGACCCTACGAAACCCGGTTGCCCACTCCGCACCAGGCTCGGAGGGCTATGTGGCCAGGCTGATCCAGCAAAATCAGGATAAACTTGATCAGATGCTCGGCGCAATCGACTTCCTCGCTGACTACACGATGTGCCGCGTGCGCAGCCACTACTACCATCGGGGCCAGTGGCGATACCAGTGCGAGCTTTACCAGGGCGAGGAGTACGATATCAACCTCAAGGAGGAACCTCTGAACGCTGCGCAGCTCATCACCGCCGAGCGCGACCACCTCGTGCTGCTCAGCCCCGAAGCCGAGGCTCTCGATCTGTGGCCCTACTATCAGCTACACTACGGCGACGCGACCTGCCGCGAGAGTCACCTGTGCTACGTCAAGCAGTTCACCGCCAATCCCGCCAGACTGCAGGGCGAGAGCGTTCGCAGTGGGATCGAGCTCGATCTCGCTGGCTATGATGACTACTACCGCGTCGCCAACGCCACCAACCAGGGTGGCTGAACGCCTGGAGGGTCGGCGCGCCATGCGCGGGGAGGCCACGATGCGGCGGCGGTACCACCCGTGTTAGGGTCGGGCGTGCTCGCGCGCGCCATCGCCAACGCAAGACAGGCCGCTGGCCTCTCGCACGATCAGTTTGCGGCCCTGCTGGAGCTCGATCCGGCGACGGTGTGGGCGTGGGAGTCCGGGGCCCAGCCGATCGATCCGGTCCAGCTCGATGTGATCGCCCGCCTCTTCGGTCTCGATGTCCCGCAGTTCCTCGGCGCTGACCTGCGCACGAGCCCCTCGACGCTCCTCTATCGTTCCATGGCCGGCGGTCCGGCGCTCGAGCGCTTCGCCAGCGATCGGCTGCCTCACCAGCTCGGCGAGTTCATGCGCTGCGCGCGGATCGTTGCCGAGTGTGAGCAGCTCTCTGGCACGCCCGTCGCGTCCCTGGCCTGGCTCGATGATCTCTCGCCCGAGCCGCTCCTGGCCGGCAGCCGTGCCCCGCACGGCGCGGAGGAGCTTGCGGGTCGCGTCCGGGCTCGCCTCGGCCTGGGCGACCGGCCGGTCGCCTCGATGCAGGGGCTCCTTCGTGAGCTGGGGATCGCTCTCTTCTTCGCCGATCCCGACACACTCCACCCCGCCGTGGACGCCGCTTGCATGCTGCACCCGCGGCCGGCGATCCTCGTCAACATCACCGCCGGTGGGGACAAGTGGTGGCGCACGCGCATGAGCCTCGCGCACGAGCTCGCCCATCTGTGCTTCGATCGTGACGTCCTCGGCGCCCCCCGTCGCTTCTTCCTGTTCAGCCCGGCCGAGCGAGCCGCCCGTTCGTGGTACCTGTTCGACCGCTTCGAGGCGCTGGAGCAGCGCGCCAACGCCTTCGCTGCGTACTTCCTGGCCCCTCCGGTCGCTGTGCGGGCACTGGTCTCGCGCTCGTCCGCGGCCACTCCGGCCGCGCTTCACACCGTGGCCCGACACTTCGGGGTCGGGCACGAGACCGCAGCCAACATTCTCACCAATGTCTTCGAGCTCTCGGACATTCAGCGTGGCGCGCTGATCACCGCGCCGGGCGTCGAGCTCTCGCCCGCCCATCCCGATCGGGTCCTCCAGCCGCGCCTGCGGGACGATGATTTCGTTGCCCGTATCCTCGCACTCTACCGCGACGGCTCGATCGACGGCATCCGCGCGCGCCGCTGGCTGCGCCTGGGGTCTGATGAGCCGCTCCCGGAGGGGGCCGGCCTCGATGACGAGCAACGGGCGCCGATCGTGTCGCCCGGCGATCGGGCCCGCCAACGGGTCGAATATCTCATTCACCGGATGCTCGGAGATCCGACCCTGCACGTCGCCCACGTCGAGACGCTGGACGCGGCAAAGCTGCGGGTGCGCGTCGTTCGCAGCCGCGATGGCGACGGCGAGGAGATCGTCGGTCACGTGATCCTCGGGACCGACGATCTCCGCATCCTTGGCGCCACCGGACCCGCCCTCGCGGCGCTCGCCACCGCCTGAACCCTGGACCGCCGGCCATGAGCTCTGGCTTCTGCCCGCAGCTACGACCCGACAGTTGTGTCGCGGCCTGTTGTGCGATGTTGCTGCACCATCGTCGACCGCCCCCGGACGAGTCGATCCTCGTGACCCACGATCGCCTGCACGCGAGCCTCACCACGCCCCCGGGCCCCGGCCTGGGCGACGCACGCGAACTCATCGGGGCCGCATTCTACTGGCTGGACGCGAGCGAGGATGCCAGCTTCACGCTGCTCGAGGCGCGCGTGACGCAGACCTGGTGCGCCGTGGTGGTGTTCGGCGGGCCATGGACCCACGACCTTCGCCACCGCAAGCTCACGCGCCCTCACGGTCGCCTCAGCAACGACCCCACGTCGGCGCACCCGCGACACGCGGTGGTCCTGACCGCCTGGGGCCCGACCAGCATCTCGGTCCACGACCCATGGTTCGACATGTTCAGCCAGCCGGTCCGCGCCGAGGCCGCCTGGCTGCGCCGGGCATGGACCGGGGAACTCGCCTATTTCCCCGCGGACCCGTGAGAACGAGCCGCGAGACACCACCCGCCGCGACACGGTAGAACTGCCGCCCGCGCCCCCCATGAGCACCGCCACCCAGGACATCGTCCAGAAGCTCTGGAACCTCTGCAACGTGCTGCGCGACGCCGGCATCACGTACCAGCAGTACGTCACCGAGCTGACCTTCCTGCTGTTCCTGAAGATGGCGAAGGAGACGGCGCAGGAGAAGCAGCTCCCGGCCGGGTATCGCTGGGACGAGCTGCGCGAGCAGGACGGCGCCGACCAGCTCACGTTCTACCGCGGCCTCCTGGTCCACCTCGGTACCCACGGCTCGGCGCAGGTCCAGGCCATCTTCCGCAACGCCAGCACCTCGCTCAAGGAGCCGCGCCACATGCGGACCCTGGTCGACGCGATCGACCGGCTCGACTGGTTCGAGGCCCGTAAAGAGGGTCTCGGCGACCTCTACGAGGGCCTGCTCGAGAAGAACGCCAGCGAGGTCAAGTCGGGCGCCGGCCAGTACTTCACCCCGCGCCCGCTCATCGACTGCATGGTCGCCCGCCTCCAGCCGCGACCGGGCGAGGTGCTGCAGGACCCGGCTGCAGGGACCGGCGGCTTTTTGGTGGCGGCGCACCGGTGGATGAAGGCCAAGTACGACGATTTCTTCGACCTGCCCACGAAGGAGCAGCAGTTCCAGCGCCGCGACGCGATCGTGGCAATGGAGCTGGTCGAGGACGTGCAGCGGCTGCTCCGCATGAACCTGCTGCTGCACGATATCGAGGGGCGCGTGTTCGTCGGCGATACGCTGTCCAGCGAGGGGACGAAATTGCCGCCGGCGGATGTGATCTTGACGAACCCGCCGTTTGGGACGAAGAAAGGCGGAGGCGGGCCGTCGCGGGATGATTTTAAGTATCCGACCTCGAATAAGCAGCTCGCGTTCTTGCAGCATATCTACCGCGGGTTGAAGGCGGGCGGGCGCGCGGGGGTGGTGCTGCCGGATAACGTGCTCTTCGAGGACAATACGGGGCGGCAGATCCGGGCTGATTTGATGGAGAAGTGCGACCTGCATACGGTGCTGCGGCTGCCGACGGGGATTTTTTACGCGCAGGGGGTCAAGACGAACGTTCTGTTCTTTACGCGAGGGGCGAGCGACAAGGGGAATACGCGGAACGTTTGGATTTTTGATATGCGTAGTAATATGCCGAGCTTCGGCAAGCGGACGCCGTTCACGCGGGAACACTTCGCGGAGTTTGAGAAGGCGTATGGGGAGGATTCCCTGGGGAAGGGGAAGCGAAAAGATGAGGGGGAGGCGGGGCGCTGGCGGTGTTTTTCGCGGGAGGAGATCGCGAAGCGGGGGGATAATCTGGATATTACGTGGCTGAAGGATGAGTCGGCCGGGAATAGCGAGGAGGTCGGGGAGCCGGAGGAGATTGCGGCGCAGATCCTGGCGCTGTTGCGGACGGCGACGGAGGAGATCGAGGCGCTGCAGGCGGAGTTGACATCCGATGCGGCGGGGTGACTTGGATATGCGTAAGAACTGGCAAACCGTTAGTCTTGGCGAGGTTTCGCTGAAGATCGGTAGTGGAGCAACTCCATTGGGTGGATCGTCTGCTTATCATGAATCCGGTATCATGCTTGTCCGGTCCATGAACGTCCATATAGATCGCTTTGAGCCTCACGGTTTGGTGTTCTTAAATAAGGCACAAGCGGATGCTCTAGCTGGGGCAGAGGTGTTTTCCGGCGATGTTTTGCTGAATATCACTGGGGCCTCAATCGGACGTGTTACCACCGCGCCCGATGAAGCCCACGGCGCGCGCGTAAACCAGCATGTTTGCATTATTCGGACGCCGTCTGGCTTGAGCTCGAGATTTGTCACGCTGTTTTTAGCATCGCCTCAGCAGCAGCAGATGATCATGGATGAGGAGTCTGGTGCTACACGACAGGCTCTGACAAAGGCAAAGATCGAGAGTTTTCAGATCCCTTTACCTCCAAGTAAAGAGCAAGAGCGAATTGTGGACAAGGTTGAAGCGCTACGCCTGCGCTCCGGCCGCGCGTTGCGCGCCTTGGACGGCATCCCAGTACTGTTAGATCGTCTACGCCAGTCGATCCTCGCCGCGGCCTTTCGCGGGGACTTGACCGCAGACTGGCGCGCCCGCAACCCCGACGTTGAGCCTGCTGACAAACTCCTCGAAAAGATCCGCGCCGAGCGCCGCCGCCGCTGGGAAGAGACCGAACTGGCCCGGCTCACGGCCAAGGGTAAACCTCCCGTCGATGATCGGTGGAAAGCTCGATATACGGGCCCCATGCAGATCGGGGCAGGCCAAGCCCTCTCGATCTTGCCGGATGGATGGTCTTGGGTTGCTCTCGATGAAATCGTCGAAATCTTCGATAGTAGCAGGATTCCTCTAAACCTTGAACAGCGTTCTGCGCGAAAGGGGGTCTACCCGTACTATGGTGCATCAGGTGTTATTGATTATGTCGACGATTACCTTTTTGATGGTGAGTATTTGCTGATCGCGGAGGACGGAGCAAATCTGCTCTCTCGCTCATCGCCGCGTGCTTTTCCCGCGGAGGGCAAATTCTGGGTGAACAACCACGCTCACATTGTTAAGACGCTTCCCCCTTTGGGTGACGGGTTTGTCGAGTGTTTTGTCAATACTATTTCACTTGCTCCGTTCGTTACCGGGACTGCACAGCCTAAATTGACGCAGAAGTCCCTGACGCAGATTCCGGTGCCACTGCCACCTGAAGCGGAGGTGGAACAGATTATAGCCTTGATTGATAGACTGCTTGCTCCTCTTGAGGGTCAAGCCCAAGCGGCCCAATCTTTAGTAGGGATGCTTGACGACTTAGATGCACGGATTCTTGCCAAGGCATTTCGCGGTGAACTTGTGCCACAGGACCCCGAGGACGAACCCGCTTCGGTACTTCTCTCGCGCCTGCGTGACGATGCAGCAGTAACTCCTGCGAAACCGCGACGTGCGCGCACATCTGTTCCTGCGGACAACTCGGCCCGCTCCGAGAGGGAACCTCTACCAGCGCGGCCCAATCAAGCACCTCTCACAACTTCCATTCCGTTGGCGGTGGATGCGTCTGCTCCCGCACGGCAACCAATCTCGGCAGTCCCGCCTACCCAGCAGTCTCTGCGCCTCGCCGCCCCAATCGCCGACTTCGTCGACCTAACGGCCGAAGCTCAGACGACCCACATCCACCGCATCCTGCTCGGCGAGGGCCCGCTTGACCGCGAGGACGCCATACGCCGCGCCGCTGAAATCCTTCGCGACGCCGGCCAAGCTAGCTTTCAACGCCTCCGCCGCGACGGCACCCTCGCCACCTGCATCGACGCTGCCCTCGCCGTCGGTCTCCGGCAAGGCCACTTCGACCGCCCGCGACCGGGCATCGTCCGCGCCGTCGCCCGCGACGCGGCCCAGGTCCTGCCTGCATTGTGGCGTCGCGCTCTGCTCGCCGCCCTCGCCGAGCCCGCCGCCGACGATGCCGCCGCAGTCCGAGCTGCCGCCGCCTGGTCGCAGGCTCAGTTCGGTCTTGAATTCCAGCGCCTCCGCGCCGGTGGCCACATCGACACCGCACTACGAGCCGCGCTCGTTGAGCTGATCACGGCAGGCGAGGTCACACGCGACCGCAACGGCGCCCTCACGCTCCGCACGCGCCCCGGTTGAAGCTAACCGCCGCTCTTCCGGGAGCGGGTCTTCCGGTCCGTGACGGCCTTCGTGCGACCGCGTGAGGCGGCGCCTCCAGCCTCATCTTCGCCGAGCGCCTGAGCAAATGCCCGCAGCAACGCCCCCTCTTCGCCGCCGAGCAACTCGCAGAGCGCGTCCAGCGTGCCGAGCGTCGGCGCGAGCACGGCGCGCTCGTAGCGGCTGATCGTGTTCGCCGACACGGCCTCAACCCCGAGCGCCTCGGCCAGACGCGTCTGTAGCCCGGCCTGAGACAACCCGCTGCGCTCGCGGGCACGGCGTAGCAACGCCGCGAGCTCCGCCCGCACGTGGGTGTCTCGAGTCTCGCCTGATGAACGGCGTGCCAAGGCGCCCGGATGGTAGTCGTCCGGACCTCGCGCGCCTAGAACCTTAAACGACTAGCCTTTTCAAGTCTAGTCTTTAAAAGATTATACTGACGGCCGAGGACATCATGACTTCTCCGCAGACACCGGAAAATCAGTCAGTGAGCCCATCACCCGGCTACACCGCCACCTTCCACCTCCCCGACGGCTCCCGCGTCATCGTCGCGGTCGCCGGCGCCGTCGCCTTCTCCTGTGGCGGCGACCGGGGCCCGACGCGCCTCGTCATCCTCGGCCCCGACCGCCGCGTGCGGGCCCGGGGCGACCTCGACGCGCTGCTGCGCCGGGCCGGGCTCGGGTGACCGACCGCGCGCCCTCAGACCCCGCTTACCGCGGCGTGTGGGCCTCCGAGGACGAGTACATCCGCGAGCAGATCGCCGAGCATCTGCCACGCTTTCTCGCCTGGCTGCTCGCTTGCTGCGACCCGGAGCGGCTGCGTGCGGGTTACACGGCCGGGCGGCTGCGCCTGTGGTCGACGCCCGCGCCGCACGGGCGCGTTCACGTGTACGAGTCGGACGCGCAGTAGCCTGGACGCCGGCCGTGGCCCGCGAGACGATGCCGGCTCGTCGTCCGCATCATACGCGGGGGCGATCGGAGCCGCATGAGTGTGCATGACACGATCCTCGGCCACCTCGTCGGGTGGGGCCTCTCGCGCCGCTATGAGGACGCCGCGACGGAGGGCCTCGCGTTCCTCCTCCAGCGTCACCCGCAGGTGCGCGAGCGCCTCGTCATCCTCCTGCGCGCCGCCCAGCCCGGCCTCCCGGGCGACCTGCGCTTCGCCACGCAGGAGCTGTTCGCCGCCGGCCGCCCCGACATGTGCGGCCGCCACGGCGACGCCGTGCGGGTGCTCGTCGAGAGCAAGTTCTGGGCGGCCCTCACCGATAACCAGCCGGTCGGCTACCTCGCCAAGCTCGCCGAGGAGCAGGCCGCCACCCTGCTGCTGTTCATCGTGCCCGAGCGCCGCCGCGTGTACCTGTGGCGCGAGCTGCAGGAGCGCCTGAAAGCGGCGGGCCTCGCCCATCACCCCGTCGCTGACGACCTCGTCGAGATCTCCGGCCGCGACCCCAGCCAGCGCCTCCAGATCACCAGCTGGTCGGCGCTGCTCAAGGCGCTCGCCAGCGGCGCCGACGACCAGGCCCGCGCCAACCTCGACCAGCTCGCCGGCGTCTGCCGGACCGCCGACGACAGCGAGGCCCGCCCGCTCATACGCGAGGAGCTCACCGACCCCCAGATCCCGGCCCGCCTTGTTCAGTACGCGGATATCGTGAGGGGCGCGGTCGACAAGGGCAGCGGCGATGTGCTCCGCACGGGCGGCTTTCGCAACAGCTCATACTGGTACGGCCTCGGCCAGAAGGTCCAATTCAACTGGGACGACGCCCCGATCGGCTGGCTGGGCGTCGATCTGCCCCGGTGGCGCAAGTACGAGACCGGGCCGATATGGTTGCACTTCGGCTGGCGCGACGGCCAGGTCGAACGCGTCAAGGCGTCGCTCGCAGCTTGGGCCGCCGCGCAGGGACGGGTGCTATGCGACACCAACGACGGCGTGATGCTCCACATTGACCTGCTCGTCGAGCGCGAACAGGCCGTGGTCATCGACGACGTGATCGCCCAGCTACGCACGATCGGCGCCCTTCTCCGCGGCGCCGTGACTCCCCCGGCGCCCATCGAAGCCAAGCCGTAGCAGTCGGCGGGAAGGCCGCGTTCACCCGTCGCAGGCACACCCGGGAGGCGTGTGGCACTCGCGGTTCGCCGCGATGCAGGTGTTCCCGCAGGCGCGCCCGCTGTGGCAGGTCCGGCAGCAGCGGGACGGCGCCGGCGAGCTCGGGGCGGGCGCGCTGCGTGGGGTAGGGGCCAGCGGCGTGAACTCGAGGGAGCTCGAAGACTCGGTCCAGCGGCGCTCGACCGTGGTGACCGACGCCTCCTGAACAATGGTAACCGGCGGCGGGGGACTCGGCTCGGCGGGCTCGTCCGCCTCCTCCGCCTCGGGCTCCTCCGGCACTTCGGCCTCCGCCCGCCCGCGACAACCCGCCGCGAAACATGCAGCAGCAAGCATGGCCGTGAGAACGCGCAACGCCCGGGCGCCCCCGCTGCCCGCTCCGCCGCCGACAAAGTCGATACGCTGCCCCAAGATGCGTCCCCTATTTCTCGCCCTACTATCACTCGCCGCCTGTGGCCGCGTCAACAATGGAAAGTCGCTTGAGCACCCGGCGCTGCCCCAAGCCGTCCTCGGGCGCGGCTTCGATTCGCTGTCGAGTCGACCGCGGGGCCCTTGCGTGGTCTCGGGGCCAACGGCTTCACATCCAAGAGGCGTCGTGAAGTTCGACGAGCGCGTATTTTATGCACGCACGAAGCAAGAAGTCTTGCGTGAACTCGGATTTTCCGGCGGCTTTAGTCTGGGGCTCTTCGGTTTTGGAGCTCATGCCGGATTTGAATCGCTAAGTCGCCAATTACAAACGGCGAGCACCACCTTCGCGGTGATCCAGATCCGGGTAGAGTCCGCGAGCGATACCCTCAGGGACTATCGCCTCAAGAAAGATGCGGCCGAAACCTTGCGCCGCTCAGGCTCGCTTGCGTTTTACGAGATGTGTGGAGATGGGTTCGTCGCGGCGGTACGACAGGGAGGGTATTTTCTCGGCATCGTCGCCCTGGAGAGCGTCTCCGATGCAGACACCCGCCGGCTCTCCGGTGAGGCCGGCGCATCGTTCCTGGGGATCGGGGTAAACGCCGGCGCACACACCACGAGGGACACGTTCCTGACCAAACACAACGCGCGGTACTCCATCATCCAGGAGGGAGGCGACACAAGCGGCGCCGACTCCGTACAGAAGCTGGAGAATCTCGATAACTTGCTCGCACGCGCGGAGCGCTTCAAGCGCTCCGTTTCCGCGGGCAAGACCGTCGCCACCGAACTGATCGTGGAGCCGTATCAGGTGACGACCAATCGTCCACGACGTGCCGATCTGTGGGATCTGACGGAGCAGCGCCGAGTTCTTGCCGACCTGGCGGTTCACCACGGTGAGCTCGAGCAGGCCGACGCCGAGCTGCAAGAGCGCCTCGGGTCACGCACCTGCGCCAATGACCGTGACAAGAGTAAGCTCGAGCGAGCTCATGCCGACTACGAGCAATCTCTCAAAGACATCAAAAAACGCGCCGAGGATTGCGTCCATAACCCCCGGAGCCGGTGCAAGGAGCGGGGCCTCGATCTTCTCGACGCCGACGCCCACCGCAAGAAGATGCAGCTTTGCGCGCAAGATAGTCCGTCCCGCGGTGACTCGGGCCTGCTCGGCAGAATGCCGTCATCACCCGCACCGCCCCCGCCAAAGCCCGGGGTCGACGCTCCGTGCCGCGTCTGGCGGTTCGCCTCTGTGGTCGCCGCGGTCTCCCCGAGCAAGCCCGGGGGAGCGCCCTGGGACGCTGACGGTAGCCCGCCGGAGACCGCGTTCGCCCTGTTTCTCGGCGACCGCAGGATCAACTTTCCCACCCAGTCGAGTTACTCGACGGGCGGACCGATCGACGACGGGCTTGTCAGCGCCGGAGCGCCCGTGAAGGCGGCGTTGACGGACCGCGATGCAATGTTTGACGACCGCATCGCGGTCATCAGTGAAACCGTCCCGGAGATCCTCCCGGAGGGCACCTTGACGCTGGAGAGCGGCCGAACGTCGGTGATCCTGCGCGGTCGCTGCATCGAATAGACCGGGACCTGAGGTCCATCCTTCGATCTCGTGTTTCCGACGAACACGGAACTGCGGTGTTTCATCGTAGTGAATGACGTCTCGTGCCTGTGCTCGAACGGTTGTCCTTGGCGTCCGAAATGGCGCTTGCACGCACATCTGCAATGTGATGTTGTACCCCGGTCATGATCGCGCTCGTACCCCTATCACGTCCCGCCGAGGTGCTGCTGTGGGCGGCGCCGATGCCCAGCGAGTCCGAGTTCGTGCTCGAGGATCCGCTCGCGCTCGATTATCTCGGCCAGCAGATCGGCTATTTCCTGCTTCCTGCGCTCACCACCCGCAGCGGCCACGCCCAGTATTTCGCTATGGTGCTTTATGGCCTCGACCTGGCCGAGCGCGCGCTCACCGAATATGGCCTGCCCGACGAGGACCGGACCCGGCATGAGCTGTTCGGTCGCTGGGAGCGGCTCTGGGCGCTCGCGCTGCTCGAGTCGTATGGCGGCGAGCTCACCCGCGGCCATCCCGATGCCATCCGCGGCGCCCGCGGGGTGGCGAAGGCGTGGGTCTCGGGCGAGCGACCCCTCCCGCGCGACTACCCGCTGATCTCCCGTCAGAGCGAGCTGGGCGGGCTCGGCGCGTACCTCGTGCCCCTCCGCGATCTCGGCCTCGTTTATCCCGGTAGCCTGCGGGTCACCCCGGCGGCGGTGCCGATCCTCGAGGCCTTCTGGGGCGAGCCCGGGACGATGCACATGCAGCGCTTCGACAACTGGACGATGCATGTCCTCGCTCCGGCGACCATGCGAGTCGAGCGCAAGTTCTCGAACTTCCGTCTGTCCACCCTCGGCGAGCGCTCGCGCCTGAGCAGCATTCTCGGCCGCGAGGCGCAGCAGCGGCGCGTCTTCGAGGCCGTGGTCGAACGAGCCCCGCCGCCGACGCTCCACGTCATGAAGCTCGTGGAGCAGGCCGCGCGGCTCGGCATCGATGAGTCTCGCGACATGCTCGTGGCGATGATCGCGGGCCAGTGCGGCCCGGTCGAGCCGCAGTTGCGAGACCTTCTGGCCCTCGCGCTGGCCTTCGGCGACGCCGCGTTCGCCGTGCGCGACGCGTTCGACGCGGTCTACGGCGACATCACGGAGGCTGGCTTCGCCGCCCCCCGAGCCCAGGTGGTGGCCCGCGTGCTGGCCGGCGAGCGGCATCAAAGCTTGCGCGACGCAGCCACGGCGTTGCTCGCGGCGCCGGAGCTCGTCCGCCTCCAGCGCCTGCCGATGCACGGCCGCCTGTTCCTGCGTCTCGCCGAGGACCTCCGTGAGGCGACCCCGGCGGCCACCCTCGATCATTTGCTGGCCTTTCACCGCCGCGTCCAGCGCGAGCGGAGTTCGGGCGACAGCTGGATCTCCGAGGCGGACGGGGATCTGCAGATTTCACAGACCCGATATACCGGCCACCGATTTGCGGCGCGGTTCCCTGCGTTCAAATTCAACATTGCTCGCAACCTGCTCGAGACCACGGGCCGGCTCGCCACCCAGGGAGTAAGCAAGTGACCCGACGCTCCACACCTCCACGGCGCACCGCCCTCGAGTGCCTCGATAGCCCCGAGCCGTGCCTGGGCGCGGTCTTCTGCTCGTACACCTTCGACCCGCTATTCTTCGAGTCGCAGGTCCTGCGCACGATCCTCAAGCTACAGAGCGACCCCGACGAGCAGACGGTCGACTTCCTGCGCGAGGGGCGTGGGGCGCTGCAGAAGCTTCCGGTTGCATGTTTTGTCGACGCCGACGCGCGCACCCCCGGGCAGCGCCTCCCCTATGACCTGCGGCTAGTCCACGGCCGCGTCTTTCACCCAAAGCTCGCGCTGCTCGTCCACCAGGACCACATCAATCTCCTCCTCGGCTCGGGCAACCTGACGCGTGGAGGTTATGGCGACAACACCGAGCTGTGGTTTCCGCGTAAGCTCCGCTTCGACGATCCCGAGACCGCCGTGGTCGCTGACGAGCTCCTCGGGTTCCTCGCCGGTGTTGAGGCCCTGGGTGGTCCGCCGAGTCCCCAGCTCGCCTCGATCCGCGAGGTGCTCACAGCCCGGATCGTCCGCACGCTGCCCCCACCTGCTGCGCGCAGCTTTCAGCTCCTGCACTCCGTGGACGCGCCGCTGCTGCCCGCGTTGCTGGAGCTCATCCCGCGCGACGCGGAGATCGTCCGGATCGGCGCCCTCGCGCCCTTCTTCGAGCGTGATGACCAGCAGGCCGCGGATGTCAGCGAGATGCGCTCCCTGATCAGCGAGATCCTGGCCGCACGCCGCAGCGAGGGGGCTGTCATCGATCTCGGATTCGGCTGGCACGGCGGACCCCTGGGGCCCCCGGCGATCGTGCCGACGCTCGAGCAGGGCCTCGGTCAGCTGTGGGTCCGGCGGACTCGCGGGGAGAACCCAAGCGTCGAGTACTTCACCCCGATCAAGCAGACGCCGAAGCAGCTTCGATATCTCGACAGTCGCCTGAGCGAACGCTTCTGGCCGCGGGAGCAGACCGATGAGGCCTTCGCGGAAAGAGAGCTGTATCCGGCGGCCCCGCTGGTCGCGAACGGCCCAGCCAACATCGTCAAGCTGCTCCGGACCCAGCGCACGCTTCAGACCTGGCTGCTGCCGACCCAGCGCTTCGACGACGACCGCCCGGTGCGGCGCCCCCTGCATGCGAAGCTGCTCACGATCACCAGTCAACGCCGCGGCAAGAGCAGCACGCACGTGCTGGTGGGCTCGCCCAACGCCTCGGCCCGCGCCCTGGTGCATCCACCGCCGCACGGCAACCTCGAGCTCGCCGTGGCGCTCACGCTCGACGGCGCCTGGACCCTGCCTGACCTCGCGCCCGAGCTGATCGCCTATCCCCCCGAGCAGCTGCAGCTGAGCGACCCGAACTTCCCGGCCGTCGGCGCCAACCTCGGCCGATGGATCGCCGACGCCTACCACGACGCCCTCGCGCGCGAGCTGCACGTCATGTGGGCCAGCGACATCGGGGCTTCGCCGGGCCCCTGGCGCTTATCCTACCTGCAGCGGGTCCTCGCCGAGGGTCGCGAGGCGCCCCGGGGTGAGGTGGTCGCCGCGGAATTTGACCTGTCGCTCACCAGCTGCGAGCTGACGCTCGAGATCGCCGGAGTCTGCTACGCCGTGCCGATCCGGATCGTCGACCTCAATCAGCTTCCGGTCGACCCCGTGGAGGCCCAGTACGGGCTCGCCGAGCTGATCGCCCTGCTCAGCCGGCGGATCGGCCGGGAGCGAATGATGCACGTGGCGACCCAGCCGCGGCAGAACGCGACCCGCTCCATCCTCGAGCTGCTGTTTGGTGAGGGCTTCACGCCGACCGATATCTATCGCGCCTGGCGAAACGTCGCCCATGAACTCGGCGAGGAGCAGCTCTCGCTCGCAGCGTTCCGGTACATCATCGCCGGACCCCTCGGCGTCCGCACCGTGTGGCGACGTATGGTCGAGGCCATCGGCCATGCGTTCAACCGCGAGGTCGCCTGGTTCTACGGCGCCGAGCTGCTCAAGACCCTGGGCGAGCTACAATTGCCCGAGGACCCCGATCGCTCCGCGAAGCAGGCCGAACTGGCCAGTCTTCTCGCCGACCTCCGCGCGGAGCTCGAGCAGCTCACGCCCGATCCCCAGGGCCAGCCGTGGCTGGCGCCGATCCTGCGGTTCTATCGTCCTTTGACCAGCACGGGTGAGCACCATGACCCCACGTGACCGCGATTGGCTGCGTAGCTTTCTCGACCTGGGCGCCATGGCGAACCAGGCCAATATTTCCCCCAAAGACATCGAGCGCCAGGAGGACACCGTCCTGCGCGCACTCGAGATCCTCGATGGTGCCCCCGGAGTGGTGCTCGCCGACGAGGTCGGCATGGGCAAGACCTTCGAGGCCCTGGGGGTGCTGGCAGCGCGTGCCCAGGCGGACCCCACGAGCCGCTTCCTCATCATTACCCCCGGGAATGACCTCAACAAGAAGTGGCTGAACGAGTTCAATCGATTCACGAGTCTGGTCGCGGGCAAGCGGGTATTCGCGGGCCTCGAACAGGGCTCGTACATGGCGGTTGGGCGCCTCGGCGAACTGCTCAAGGAGGCGCCACGTCGGCGGGTATTGATCGCCCCGGTCACGCTGTTTCTGCGCGGCGTCCGCGAGGACCAGGCCGATCTGCTCGACCTCTTCTGCCGCCATCGTCGGCTCGGAGGCCCCACGCGCGCCGCGATCTTCCGCCGCTTCCGCGATGGCATCCTGCAAAATGAGGCGCGAGAGACATTCCTCGATCATTTCAGCTATGCCGAAGTGGAGCCCCATCTCGATGCGGCGTTCAGCGTGGCCGACGGCGCGGAGCCGACGCTGTCCGCCGCCTTCGACGAGCGCGGCAACGACCTGTTCGCCGATGAAAAGTTCGCCTGCAAACTCCTCGACCTCGCGCGCTTCAAGCTGGCCCGGTCGATGTTGCCGACCTTCGATCTGCTGGTCGTCGACGAGGCGCACAAGCTCAAGAACAGCGAGACGAAGCGCTTCCTGTCGCTGAGCAACGCGCTTCGCAAGCGCTTTCGCGGGGCCTTGTTCCTGACCGCGACGCCGTTCCAGCTCGGGCCCGAGGAGCTGCGGCAGGTCTTCACCCTGTTCTCGCTGGCGCAGAGCGCTCCCCCGGATCTCGACCGGCAGGCGGAGGCGTTGCTCGTCGATATCCGCGATTACCAGGACGCCTATGCCGCCTTCGAACGCGACTGGTCCCGCGTCGACGCCGTACTCGCTGAAGAGCTCGGTCGATATCTGGTCAGCGACCCCACGCTGGCGGGCTCGCCCGAGAACCCCGCGCTGCGCCCGATCCTCGAGCACCTGCGGCGCCTGTTTCGCCTCAAGGACGGACGCATCGAGCCCGGATTTCGCCGCTGGATGGTCCGCAGTCGGCGAGATGACCGCTTCACGTACCGCGAGCACAAGGAGGAGCGCCTCCCGGTCGCGGGCGCAGCGATGGTCCCGTTCCTCGCCTATGAGCGGCTCATCAGCGAACTCTTCGCCCACAAGACGCCGACCCACAAGGCCGCGGTTGAGATCAACATGGTCTCCTCGTACAGCGCAGCCCGCCGCAGTGAGATGCTCTCGAGCGAGAAGGCGGCCTCGATCCCGTCGGTCGAGCGCTATCGGGTGCTCCTGCGCGAGATCCTCGATAGCCTGCACGACCAGGAGGACAGCCATCCCAAGCTGTCCCATGTCATGCGGGACGTACTGCGTGCCGCCGAGCAACAGGGCGAGAAGACGCTGATCTTCTGTGCGAGGATCGGCACCCTCACCGAGCTCTCGCGCAAGCTCAAGAGCGCGTGGGAGGATCGGCTCGTACTCCGCTGGCAGCGGGCCGTGCCAGAGGCCACCCACGAGGATATCTTCGACACGCGCGAGGAGGATCGACGCGAGCGCGGCCGACACTCACGCCTCCAGGCCCGCTTTCATCGCACGCAGGATGTGCTGTACTTCGGTCTGCGCGAGCGATACTTGCAGACGCTGCTGGACTTTCAGGACTGGGGCGAGACCCACCTCGATGCGATCCTCGAGCGCGCTGGCCAGCTGCTTCCCCAGGTACGCACCGGCCAGACCTCGGCCGAGCGCGTCAACTTCTGCATCCTCAAGCGCGTCGTGGAGCGCGCAGCGGTGGAGCTCCGCCGGGAGTACGAGCCGGACTGGGCGGAGGCGTTCTCCGAGGTCGTCACTCGCATCTGCGATCCGCGCTACATCAGCCTGGGCTACGACCTCGTCAAGGACGCGCTCGAGGAGGCCGAGGAGGGGCCCCACGTGCCCACCTGGCCGATCACCCGGGAATATGCGCAGCTAGTCGTCAGCTCGCGGCCTCACCTGTGGACATATTTCCGCGGCAGCATGTTCGGCTTGCCCGACGAGCGCCGGGTCCAGCTCGTCGAACGAATCGCCCGCTATCTCACCGCGCGCCTCGTCCCGTTTCTCGCCGATCTCCTCGGATTCGCCGGGGCGAACGGGGTCGATCTGCAAAGCATCGCCTCGCGCGCATTGCTCGATCAGGTCGATGAGTTCTGGCAGGCCCCGGCCGGGCGGGTCTACGTCGAGCAATTGCGGCAGTTCATGCATTACTTTCATTACGAGCTCTCCGAGGACAAGCAGGGCGAGCTCCTCGGCGGTTCGCTGCTCCAGGGCGACTTTGTTCGTCAGACCCAGGACGGTGAGTCGCGCGACCGTCTGCGCGAGGCGTTCAACACTCCCCTGTACCCGATGGTCCTGATCGCCAACGAGGTGATGCAGGAGGGGCTGGACCTTCAGCGTTCATGTAGGCGGGTCATCCACCATGATCTGCCCTGGAACCCGGCTCAGCTCGAGCAACGTGTCGGTCGAGTCGACCGGCTCGGTGGGCGGATCCACAAGCTCCGCGACAAGAACCGCGACGCCCGGCTGGAGATCCTCTATCCGCTGATCAGTCAGACCATCGACGCGCGGATCTACGAGAAGGTACGCGAGCGGGAGAAGTGGCTCGAGTTCCTGCTCGGAGCACCGCCGGATGTCCAGGACTATGCAGCAGGGGAGACACCCCCGGAGCTTCCGCCCGGTGTTGCGGACCGGCTGCGGATCGACCTTCGGCCGGCGCCGGTGGTCAGCGCTCTGGATTGATCGATGTCGCCCGGTAGCGGGGACCCGCGCGGAGCTCCACGCGGGTCCCCTGGTTGGGCTACTTGCGTCCGCCCTTGTCGCTCGAGCCGCCGCCGGGGTGGGCCGGGTTCTGCGGGTTTTGCTGACGGGAGCGGTTGTCCTGGTCTTTCTGTTGTTGCGGGTTGTTGGGGTTCTTCACGTCGGAACGCTGGTCGTTGGGGCTCGGCTGCTTGCTCATGTTGTCCTGCTTTCTCGGCGCCTCGTTTGGCGTCCACAGCCACAGTCCCGGGGGGCCCCGGGTTCGGCTCACGCTGCGACCGAAAGCCGTCCAGCGCCCACGGGCTGTCGGTTCTCGGATATGCTGGGCGCAGTATTGCCCGCCATGTCTATACAGGACCCGGTTATCGACCTCGACAACACGATCGCCACGGCCTACATGCTCGTCGCCCAGATCGGCGCGGCGCCACCGATCATACAGGGGCGTTATGAGCTCCGCCGGACCCTCGGACGTGGTGCGAACGGGCTGGTCTGCGAGGCGCTCGACCGTCACCTTCAACGTTACGTCGCCCTCAAGCTGGTCCCGCTGCGCGACGCTCGCACGGCCACGAACGCGGCGCGCGAGGCCCAGACCCTGGCGCAGTTCGACCACGCCAACATCGTCCGGATCCACGACGTCGGCCAGGCGAGCGACATCAGCGGGCTGCGGGTCGAGCTGGTCTACGTGGTGATGGAGCTGCTCAAGGGCGCCAACCTGCGCCACTGGGCAGCGGAGCAGCGCGGCCAGCGGGCCATCCTCGACGTGTTCCTCGCCGCCGGTGAGGGCCTCGCGGCTGCGCACGAGCAGGGCTTCGTGCACGGCGATTTCAAACCCGAGAACGTGGTCATCGATGAGCGCGGGCGGGTCCGCGTCGTCGACTTCGGGCTGGCCCGCTGGGGCGGCGAGGAGATGGCGCAGGCCAGGACCTTCGAGATGAACCGGACGCTCACGCAGGGCCCGCGCGGCACTCCCGGCTACATCGCGCCGGAGGTGTTCCTGGCCAGGGGCGACGCGCGCAGCGACCAGTACGCCTTCGCGGTGTCGCTGTGGGAGCTGCTGCTCGGGCGTATGCCGTTCGAGCGACCGGGTGAGGTCTCGGCGCCGGATCTCGAGCGCAGCGCGGCGAGCTTGCCGGCGCCGGTCGTGCGCGCCCTGCAGCGGGCCTCGGCGGCTGACCCTGTTGCGCGCTACCCGTCAATGCGTGAGTTGCTGGCGGCCCTGCGTGTGGGGGACGAGACGACGCTCGCGCCGACCATGCCCACGGGGGGACGATGGCGGGCGCCCGGGACATCCACCCCGAGGACCCGAAGATGCCGACCGACCGACCCCAGGACGACGCCGCCCAGACCCGCCAGCTGGCCGCCGAGCTCTACCCGCGACTGCTGCGATTCTTCCGCAGCAAGGTCCCGCATCCCGACTGCCACGACCTCGCACAACAGACCTTCACCGAATTCCTGCGCCAGCTGCGGAGCAAGCAGATCGACAACCCGCGGGGCTACCTGTGGGGCGTGGCGCACTTCCAGCTGCTTAAGTTCATCGACCGCAAGCGGCCCGGCGGCGAGCAGTTCGATAGCACCCGCATGTCGATGGCCTTCGTCGGCACCTCGCTCAGCATGCACTTTGACCGACGTAACCGCATCACCGCGGCGCTGCGCGAGCTGCCGCTCGCGCAGCAGCTGGCGTTTGAGCTGCGCCACGGGGAGGAGCTGCAGCTCGAGGAGGTCGCGGAGGCGATGAAGATGTCGCTGGCGACGGTGAAGCGGTACCTCAAGAGTGCGCTCGAGTCGCTGCGGGCGTCGCTTGACACGAGTGAGCCGGTCGCGGAGCAGCAGGCGGCTGCGGCCTATCGGGAGAATTGAGCGGATCCGGATCAAGCTCACAGAGCGGGGCCTCCTGTGCCTCCGAGCAGGGCTTCGACTCGCGCAATCTCGGGGCCCAAACCTTGCATTCCCATGTCATTGACCAGTGCCCTTGCTTGCTTGAGTTGGCGCTTGGCCAGCTCAAGCTCGCGCGCATTGATGTGGATCAATGCACTCGTGATCAGTATCATCGGGGTACGCAGAGTATACCCTGTCTCCCTAAGAATCTCTTGCGCACGTTCGAGGGCCGCCTGCGCCTCTGCTCCCCGTCCACGCCCGACCTCTAGCCGTGCCCGCGTTAGGTACGCGTCACCCTCGATGAGCCGAAATCCGCGAGGGACGGCGATATCGAGCGCCTCGGCGATGTCGCGTTCGGCTCGCTCAGGCTCATCGTCCACGAGAAATCGGGCCCGATCTAGAAGTCCGGGGGCCAGGTGGTCTAGTCGCGAAGACTGCACCAAGTGCATGATTGAGGCATCAAAGAGATCTGCGGCACGCTTGCGATTCCCGGTGGCCGCAAGGGCGCGAGCTAGAGATCGCTCGGCGAGTGCGATGTCAAGCGGAGCCTCGGGGGCGGCGTTTGAGTCGTGCATTACAGCTCGCTCGGCACAATGCAATGCCTCCAGTGGTCGGCCGAGTTCGACGAGCAGTGCTGCGTGGCTGGCTGTCGAGTGAAATCTTAGTTTTTTCTTTGGATCCTGTGCTGCTTGTAGAAGTTCCACATCATCAAACGCGCGGAGCGATTCACGTAGGTTCCCAAGGCGATTCAGGAGGTGGGCGTAGAACGTGCGGCTGACGATCTGCGCGTGAGGATCACCCGACGCATCAGCAAACGTAATAGCCTGAAGTATGGTGTCTTTTGCAGCTGTGAGCTTACCCATCGCGCTTTGGGTCGATGCAAGATTACGCGCTGCCTCGGCTCCATGTTTGGGACAAGCCATGGCGTTAGCCGTATCGATCGCGGCCACGAGCAGTTTTTCGGCTTCTGCAAGGTTGCCCTCTGCACGGTGTAAAACGCCAGCGCTGTTCTGCAACCAGTGTCGGTGCGCCAGTGGCAGCTCTGGCAAGGCCTCCCACTCAGGGGTAAAGAAGCACGCGAACGCAGCGAGATCGGCCGAGACGGCTCCGAGCTTCTTGAGGCTAGTGTGCTCATCACCCTGGCGGATACGTGTCCGAAGCACCGCAAATGCGTCATCCCAGCGTTGCGCGAGACATCCATGGGGGATGGCACGGTATAGCGGCACCATTTGGATCAATGTGGTGGGTTCCGATGTGGCTTTCTTGCAGAGCAGTTCAAAGAGTTGGCGATGCGCGGCTCGGAACACTCCCGGGGCTTCCGCCTCGAAGGTGGCGGAGAAGTACTCACGGACTAAGGGATGCACATCGAATGTCTGGGCGAGCTCGTCGCGCCTGAGGAGTTCTGAACGGACGAGAACCCCAACACCGCGGTTCCACGAGCGCTCATCGCTCATCCCACACGGCTCCCGGACCGTGCGAAGTTCGTCGGTAGACGCAGGGCGATCGAAGATGGCCATCGTCCGAAGAACTCTGCGCGGGTTCTCCTCAAGCCTCTCTTCGTAGGATCTCAATAGGCGGGTAAATCGTTCATCCTCCTTAATGAGTTCCATGGGCAGGATCTCCGCTTGAGCAAGGGAACCGCTAAATGTGTCTCTGACGTGGCTTCCAAGTACTGCCAGAGACAGCGGATGGCCGTGATACGCAGTGACTGCGGCTTGAAGCTCTGCGTCAGAGCCACGCACGCCATAATGGCGGAGCAATGCGGCTCCTTCGTGGGCTGTCAGGCCAATCAGATCGATGCGTTCCGTGGTTTTGCCCTGTGAACCATCGAAGTCTGTAAATGGCGGGCGGGTGGTAATCACGCATAGCCCATTCATTTTGGCCGAGACCTCCTTCAGGAGGTACTTCAGCGCGTGATCGCGGACTGTGCCGTTAGAGGGATGCTGGAACGGTTCAACCCCATCGAGAATGAGAAGGGTTTTTTGTGCACGAATCGCTTGGGCAAGGGCGAATGCTTGCCCGAAGGCGTCGGTGTGGATCGGTTCTGTCGCGAAGAATTCGAATGCGCGTGCGAAAAATTCGTCAGAGGACATCGCGGCGTGTGGGCCGGTGCCTTGGGCATAGAACGACCACCCGAATACACGTTCTGCATCTCCGTAGCCCGGGGCAAGATCGGAAAGCCAGGAGCCGACAAGTTGCGATTTTCCGCGCCCTCCCAAACCAACGACGGCGACCGCGTTCGTGCGAGTGGAGGCGAGGGCGGTACTCAATGCTTGTCTTTCGAGATGTCGGCCGAAGGTGCTTCCGCGGAGCGAGGGTAACGCGGACAGCGAAATCCGGGTGCCCTTCGATTCGACCGTACTTGCGTGGGTCCTGTGTCCTTGACGGTGCGACTTCAGTGCTTCGTATAGGTTTGGGAGCTTCCCCTCTCTGTCGGCCCAACTTACAAGGTCGAAGGCTACAGTCATGAGATTACCGTGGCCAGTCGCTATGGTCTCCAAGTTCTCGTCGAGCGACCACCGAACAAATTGAGCGAGAAGGGCTGCTTGGGGGAACTCTTCGACGAGCCGATCGCATAAGCTTTTGTGTTCTTCGCCTGTCAGCATGAGCTCTATCCTATCGCAAACGAGCGAGAGATGAACGCGTAACGGAAGTCGTTGATCGGTTCGCGTTGCCTCACCGCCACATCCACAGCTCCTCAGGTGCTTGATCCGGGTGGGCTTGGGTGACAGACGAGGACGTGGAGTAGTGGGCTGACGCGCTCGTGCTGGGCGAGGCGCAGGCCGGCGCGGCGCAGGAGCGCGTCGAAGTCGGCGAGGGTTCGCTCGCGGCCGCCGGTGACGACGCGGAGGTGAAGGTCGCAGAGGCCGCCGCCGGGGCTTTCGGGGTCGAGGAGGAGTTCGACGATCACGAGCTGGCCACCGGGGTTCAGGGCCTCGTGGGCTCGGTGCAGGAGGGCGAGGGCCTGGTCGTCGTCCCAGTCGTGGAGCACGCGGGTGAGGAGGAAGACGTCGGCGGCGATGGGCCAGGGGGCGAAGAGGTCGGCGCTGATGGCCGCGAAGTGGCGCTGGACGGGGAGTTGCTCGACGACCTCGGGGCGCTCGAGGAGGACGACGGAGGTCTCCGGGCACTGGGCTGCGATCAGCTCCGCGAGGACGCCGAGGCCGCCCCCCGCGTCGACGATGACACCCTTGGTCGGGAGCGGGAGGTGGGTGGCGATGGAGGTGTAGTCGTGGCGCGCGTAGCTGCGGAGCATGCGATTGTGCGAGGCGGCGCGCGCGGGTGAGGTTGCGACCTCCTGGAAGACATCGGACGGATGCCACTCGCCGTCGCGCAGGGCGTGGGCTAGCTCGGACCAGCGGGTTCGCTGTGGGCCAGCGGCCTCGCGGGCGGCGTCGGCGAGGGTCTGGGGGTGGTCCTCGCGCAGGTGAGCGCCGCGTTCGGTGGGGTGCCACAGGCCGTCGCGGGTGCGGGTGACGATGCCGAGCTCGGCGAGGGCGCGGAGCAGCCGGGTCGCGCCGTCGAGGGTGATGCTGCAGCGGGTGGCGACGGCGAGAGGCGTCGCGGGGAGGGCAGGAATGAGGTGGAGCTCGACGGCGACGGCGAGCGTGTCCGTGCGCCATGCGCCGACAATGTCGGCGGAGAGGGCGTGGAACTCGCTGCGGAGGGCAGGGCGCAGTTCGATGAGGCTGTGGGCGGTCTCGTCGATGATCTCGAGGCCCCCGTCGTGGCGTTCGACCCGCGCCTGGCCGTTGTAGAAGGGCTCGACGGCGGCGAAGCGGCGGGCGTAGGCGGGCTGGCCGTGGCGGTCGACGTGCATCCATCCGGTCTCGTCGCGGGCGCGGGCGAAGCCCTTGTGGAAGACGTCGAGGTCGAGGAACCAGCGATCGTGGAGCGGCTGGCCGTGAGGGTCGATGTAGGTCGAGTGGCCGTCGGAGCGCTGCACGACGGCGGAGCCGTCGCGGTAGTCGCCGGCGTAGCGCCAGCGCTCGTGATAGGCGGGTTGGCCCTCGGGTGTGATGTGGTGATATTCGCCGGTGGTGCTGCGGACCGGGCAGCGGCCGTTCTGGAAATTGCCGCACCAGGCGTATCGCTCGGGGTAGAGGTCGTTGCCGTCGACGGTGATGTGGTGCCATCCATTGCTGGCGGTGACGGCGGCGCGGCCCTCGTAGTAACCGAAGGTGCGGAGGAAGCGGCGCGTATATGCCGGGGTGCCGTCCTCGCGGATATGCCAGGCTGCGCCGGCGCGGCGCACGGGGGCGAGGCCGGGGGCGTGGAACTTGAGCACCTCGTCGAAGCGGTCGGCGTAGAGCGGACGGCCGGCGAGGAGATGGTGGGTGTTGTCCGTGGCGATCGAGGTCTCGGACCAGCGGGTCATGGGGCCTCCACGGGCTTGCGCATGTTGCAGCCGAGACAGAGGGAATGGTTGCGGTAGCTGGCGCGGAGGCCGTCGTAGGATTCGCCGCGCCAGATCTGCATGAGAGACCTGTCGTGGAGGTCACCGAATTCGCCGAGGGTACGGCGCTGGGCGTCGGGGGCGCAGCAGGGGTCGAAGCGGCCCGTGGCGCTGACCCAGGCCTCCTGTCCGAGGAAGGGGCAGGGGCCGCCGGGGGCGATGTCCTCGCGGGTCTCGGGGTCGAGCGGGAAGATGTTGTCGAGCTGAATGCGGGTGCCCGCGGCGACGGCCCGCGCGGCGGCGACGGCCTGGTTCCAGCGGGCGATCGCCGCGGGGCTGCGGCGCATGGAGAGGTCCTTGATCGCGTCGAAGTGGGCCCAGAGATGGTGGCCCTTGACGCGGTCGACGCCGAGCTCGAGGGCGAGGCGGACGATGTCGGCGAGCTCGTCGACGTTGCTCTCGAGGAAGGTGAGCTGGAAGGTGACGCGGCAGCGGTTGCCGCCGGCGGCCGCGTGGGCGTCGCGGACGGCGATGAATTCACGGGCGTTGGCGAGGACCCTGTCCCACTGGGTGCCGGGCATGATCTGCTCGTGGGTGCGGGCCGTGGCGCCGTTCCAGGAGATCTTGACGTCGGAGGTGACGGGCACGATGCGCTCGGCCCAGGCGTGGGCCCCGAGGCGAGGGAAGGTGCCGTTGGTGGTGAGATTGAGCTTGACGCCGTGGCTGCGGCAGAGTTCGAGGATATCCTCGAAATGATCGTAGAGCAGGGGCTCGCCCATGGTGGAGGGGATCATCTCGCGCATGCCATTGGCGGCGGCCTCGGCGAAGATCCGGCGCAGCAGTTCGATCGGCATGAGGCGACGCGGCTTGCCGGCCTCCTTGCGGCGGATCTGCAGCAGGCTGTGCTCGGAGTGCTCCTCGCACATGATGCAGCGCAGGTTGCAGGTGTCGGGGTTGGTGTCGAAGGTGACGCGCCAGGGGCCGGGGCGGGCGGGGACACGTGCGGAGTCGCGGCGGGCGAGGACCTGCTGATAGAGGGCCTCGATGGCGGTGACGTGGGTCTGGACGTCGGGGATGTCACCGTTGGGGTCGTCGAGGTAGCCGCGGGCGCCGAGACGAGCGGCGAGGGCGGGGTCATCGACGAAACGCTGCATTTGGGCGGCGAGGCCGGCGGGATCGCGGTGTGGGTAGAGCAGGCCGTTGATCTCGTGGTGGACGTATTCGGCCATGCCGCCGGCGTCGGCGGTGATCACGGGGACACGGGCCTGCTGGGCCTCGTGGATGACGAGGGGGGAGTTCTCGACCCAGATCGAGGGGACGACGATCGCGTCGACGTGATCGAAGACGTCGGTGACGATCTCCTGGTTGCGGTACTCGGGCAACCATTCGATGCGGGCGCCGGCATCGTCGGGGAGGTGCTCGGCGAGGGCGCGCAAGGCGGCGGTCTCCTGGCCGTGCGGGCGGCCCCAGATGCGCAGGCGGGCGTCGCCGTGCAGGCGGCCGAATGCGTCGATGAGCTGGTGGATGCCCTTGGCGGGGATGTGGGTGCCGATATAGCCGAAGGTGAAGGGCTCGTGTGGCCGGCGGTGGCGGCCGCCCAGGCGGATGCGGTCGAAGCCGTAATCGAGGTAGACGAGCTTGCGGGCGGGGAGGCCGAACTCGTCGCGGTAGCGACGCTCGAGGTCGCGGGCGGGAGCGATGAAGAGGTCGATGTGCTCGACCATTGCACGCATGTGCTGCATGCGGCGGGCGACCCAGTCGGTCCAGTAGGCGAGGTCTCGCTCGTGCTCGTCGTCGGCGCCGGAGAAGTAGCGGGCGTAGCAGCGCTCGGCGCACTTGCGGTCGTCCTGGCCGTCGCAGGCGGGCCACAGGTTGTTCGGGTCCTCGGGGTGCGTCTGCATGAACTGGCCGCGGGGGCACATCACCCAGTAGTCGTGCAGGGTGTGGACGATCGGGATCTCGCGGCGGGCGGCCTCGAGGACCAGCGAGGTCGAGAGGTGATTGAGGTGACCGATGTGCACGATGTCGGGGTGCACCTGGTCGAGCAGCGCCGCGAAGGCCTGGTCGACGCCGGGGTTGCGGTAGCGATCGCGGCTGCGAGCGGCATTGACGAGGCGCAGGTGGACGCGGGCGTCGTCGGGGTCGCGCTCGTCGCGGGTGGCCTCGTCCGGGGCGAAGGGATCTTCCTCGCGCGTGAAGACGTGGACTTCATGGCGCTCGGCGAGGCCGTGGCACAGGGTCTGGGTGTAGACCTCCGAGCCGGCGTTGTAGCGCATCGGATAGCCGTGGATAACCTGGACAATCTTCATGTTGCACCGCCGATCTCGGCGCGGACCGCTGCGATGAAGCGGGTTAGGCCGTCGCGCAGGGAGATGCGTGGTGACCAGTCGAGCAGTTGGTGGGCGCGCTCGGGGGAGCCGTGGAAGTGGGCGACGTCGTAGCTGCGGGGTGGTGCGTGGGTGATGGGGGCGTGGGTGCCCGCGAGCTCGACAGCGAGGGCGGCGAGCTGGCCGAGGGTCGTCGGGGTGCCGGTCAGGAAATGGATCGGTGGGGGTGGTGGCTGACCGTTCTCGAGGTGCCTGGCGAGCATGGCGATGCCGCGGGCGGTGTCGTCGACGTGGGTGAAGTCGAAGGTGTGATCGGCGCCGTCGACCCGGAGTGGTTGACCGCGGACGGCGGCGCGGACGAAGGCCGGGACGACGCGATCGTGGTGGTCGGCGGGGCTGCCGTAGACATTGGAGAGGCGGACGATGGCGCCGCGCAGGCCATGATCGCGGGCGGCGAGCAGCATGCGCTCGCCGGTGACCTTGGTGTGGCCATAGACGTTGATCGGGCCGAGGGGGCAGTCCTCGGTGGCGGGGAACTGGCAGGGCTGGCCGTAGACCTCGCGGCTGCTGGCGAAGATCAGCCAGGGGCGGCGCGGGGCAGCGAACGCGGCATCGAGGAGGTTGCGCGTGCCGCCGATGTTGGTAGCCCGGCATACCTCCGGGTCACGCTCGCCCCAGATGACTCGGGAGACGGCGGCGAGATGGACGATGCCGGTGCACTCGAGCACTGCGGTGCGGACCGCCTGGGGGTCGCGTACGTCGATGCGGGAGTGGGGGTCCGGATCGCGCAGGTCGAGGGAGAGGACGCGATGGCCGTGGGTTCGCAAGGTCGTGGCGAGGGCGCTGCCGACGAGACCGGCGCTGCCGGTGATGAGGACGGTGGGTTCCAAAGGACTCCTGGCGAGAGGGGGATGCTACCTCTCTCAAGGGCCTGTCCCGCGAGGAGAGAGGAACGGCTCAGGGCGCGGGGGCCGAAATGTTGCGCATGTTGCGCCCGACGCGGCCGCCCCGAGTCGCGGAGGAGGGAAGAGGCGGCCCCGCCACTGCTGGCTGTGCACGATCGGGTAAGGTATCGACATGAGCGAGTTCTTGCCGCGCTTCGTGACCGACTTTGCGGCGGCGATGCAGGGGGTCGACCATGGACGTCCCGTCGCGGTGAGGTCTGGCGAAAAGGGTTCATTCAGGGCAGGCATCGGCCCGCATCCCGAGGATGCTGTCGTCGAGATGTGCCTGCAACGGATGGTACAGGTCGCGCCGCAGCGATATGGCCGCCATGAACGGTCGGTGGCTTATCCCGATGGTTCTCGTTCCCGGTGCGACCTGTGCTTTGGCGAGGCACCCGTCTGGGACTGGGCGATCGAGGTGAAGCTGCTGCGCTTTCTCGGCGACAACGGCAAACAAAATGGCAACATGCTCATGCACATCTTGTCGCCCTATCCACAGGATCGTAGCGCGTTGACCGATTGCTCGAAGCTCGCGGCGGCATCGATCGCCACGCACAAGGCGATCGTGATTTTTGGCTACGAGCACCAAGAATGGCCGCTGGAGGCTGCTATTACCGCATTTGAAATGCTCGCCGCGGGGCGAGTCGAGCTCGGTGCCCGGCAGATGGCCGAGACCGGGCCCTTGGTGCATCCCGTTCATGATTCGGGCCGGGTATTCGCCTGGGAGATCACCGGCTGACCTGTCCAGAGCTGCGGCCTTCCATCGCCGGCTCTGCGTTCATCTTTGCCGCGTATGTCGGATGGCGTCGTGCGTGTAACCGCGCGCGCCGGGGATGCGTCCAACGGTGATTGTTAGATGTCTCGAAAGACAGGCCAGGATCTGTACTGCATGGTGCCAGTGGTGACAGTACCTCTGGCGAGTCAAGGGTAAATCCGGGGAAGTGCGGGGACGGCGCGAATTCGCCTACGAGGGTTTAGGACCGGTTTGAAGGGCGTTCGCGGCGGGTAGGGTCGCGGGCGGCGGGCCGGCCCCGCACTTTCATCTCAATTTTGTGTAGAGGGGCTAACGTCTCGGATTTGCGGTCAGTTGCCGTCGGACTGGCCCCACTGGAAGCCCTGCGTGTCGATCTG